>Ga0098041_1000718_pt1 | contig 13082 bp, 21 predicted proteins | sample 8_EtaG_FD_77066 | JGI IMG/M metagenome (GOLD analysis project Ga0098041, IMG submission 77066) | Marine viral communities from the Subarctic Pacific Ocean - 8_ETSP_OMZ_AT15162 metaG | ecosystem: Environmental > Aquatic > Marine > Oceanic | place: Pacific Ocean | collected 2015-01-08
CAAGTTCAAAAAGTTGCTTATATGTTATCATTTTATTTTCCTTATGGATGCAGGGGTGGATATACCTGCCCCTGCTCAGGTTGTAACTGCTACTAAGCAGCCAGTGCTACGGCACTGTAGTAATCCGAATTGTTTGCGGATATTAATTGTTCTCTTCAGATGCTTCATCCTCAGTCGAAATCTTTTCACCCCCAGTTTCGGTTTCTTTTTCTTGGTTTGCATATACTTGACGTACTGCATCCATCATAGATCGCATCGCAGGATCGACCTGCTCATCAGGGTTTAATTTTTGTTGTCTTTGATATTTATTCAATAGCATATTTCTCCATTTCTCTCATATCTCTGTGGGAAAATCGACCACGAGCAGAATTACCAAACCAGCGATAAGTTGTGCATATACAGCAACGAGGAATACGTTTACGCCAAGATTTACTACCTCGTTTACCGACACGTCGTTTTCTCTTCATTGTAATATCCAAAAAATAACAAGGATGATTGCAAAAAATATAATAGCAAAGAATATCCTTGCATTGATTTTGTCTTCCTCGTTCATGAAATTCATGTTAGCAAATATAGTCCTGATGTTATAACTGTGATGACAATAATAAAAACAAAAATAATACGAAGATAACCAGACTCCACGCTAATATCACCTGCTTCATCTTTGTCCATAGTTTTCCATTCATTGCCTAATGCTCCATCATGGATTTTTCTAGCATACTGCTCGTACTCGGCTATCTTGGAATTAAACTGCATTTTACGTTGCAGTTTTACATTTGCTTCCTTTTGTTTCTTTTTAGAGATCGCACTTAATCTTGGATCTGTTTTCCACTCTTCCCATTTCTTTTTAACCTGTGATGCCATCTATACTTTCATGTTGGTGGAGGTGTCGGGAATCGCACCCGAGTCCTGTAAGTTCCACATAAGAATACAAACGAACAGTTCTATTTAGTCACACTCTCCACTCTATGTTGTTCTATCATTACCTCAATCTCACCAAGTTGTGTATATAATCTTGATAAGACACGTCTCGCATCTTCTTCATCTACATTGGATAGGAATACGCCATCTTTGGTTGCTGTATCAATAAAGCATTCTTTAAATAAAGTATAAATGCTGATGCTCCGATCCGATAGATCATCAAGGTCATTAAGTTCCAAATCAATCTCTCCATATTCATTCAACCAAGGTGTTACTTCAATATCTACTCTAAACTTAGAAGACTCCATAATAAATCTATCTCTTACTCATCATTGCACCAGACATCCGAGCAGTATCACCTTGCATTTCATACACAGCACGTTCAAGACTTTGCATAGATTGTTCAATCTTTATAGCATTGATCTTATGTTCGTTGTGATTTTGTTCTTGCAATTTTTTGATAGTCGAGTGTTGGTCAAAGCACAGATAAGCAAAGAAACCCAAACATAGTCCTGCAATGCCATGGGTTGATAGCACATCTATTAATGCGTCAATCATTAGACTCCTTTATATTAAATATAATCGCGAAACACCTCGCCGTATTTTATTTAGGAGTTTTACATCATCCAAGAGAAAATATTGAGCATAACTCGCTCAAAGAAACCTGTGGGATCACAGTTGGCTTGATACATTTGAAGGAGACAAGGTGCTGCTTTTGTTGCATGCAGTGATGAACCATAGGCACTTACTGCTATCTGTATAGGTTGAGCAACAGCACACCCAGTGTCCCAAATACCATCCATGATGGAGGCAAGTAGGTAGGGATTGTCATCAAGTTGTTTTGAGAATTTGCAGGTGGCTTGGTGGACTGCACCAAGTCCATATTCATATACTATCGTATCCATATCTAACTATACATAAAAGTGTTATTATCTACTAATAAGTATAACTGATTTCAACGAAAATGTCAAGTGAAAAGTTCCAATTTTGGAAATTATTTTCCACCTGCGGAAAGATTTATATTGGGATCCAAAGCAGCAACAAATGAGTCTAAATTACCACCATGTCCAACACTTCCTTTATACTGTCGATATAGAGCATTTGCAGTTGCCTCACATTTGATATCATCAGTATATTCCTTGATCTCATCAACACGCACCAACCATCGAACCTTGTTTTCTGGATCATGCTTGTCTGCAATATCCTTGTTCTTCTCCCAGAGGTTCTTTGCCTGCTCTGATGGCCAGTGATCCACTAGTGGTTGTACTCGCTCATCTGCATTAAGGAGTCTCTGCCAGTGCATAAAGTATGATGGTTTAAAGGGGAGTGATTTATCCTTTGTCCACTTGGAGTGATTTAATTGCTGACACTCTATAATATATATTTGATATAATGCCATATTGTTTTATTCCGTTTATATATGGACTGGCCTATACAAAGAGCAGTATTAGTATATCTGTTTTACAGTACTGCATTGTGGCGTACTAAGGTGTAGACATGTCGTTGTATCCTTACCATCGAGGATACCCCTCTTCCCTTTTCTCATTCCACACAGTAAAGTGTTAATGTCGCAGAACCTAGTGTGTGATGTTTGTCGACTACCCTTTTGGTATATACATCACTACTCTCTGTAACCATACTCTCATGCTATGATCATACAAGCCAGTATCCATGTTATATGGCTGGAACCATTTTACTGGTCCAACCAGTCCATGCATGTCCTGTAAAGTATTTAGTCATTGTTTTTCTAGCATGCTCCAACTCACTTAGTCGGGCAAGTACATTATTAAATAACTTACTATCAACTTCCTGCTCAGTATATTCTTTGAGTACCTTGATGCAGTTTACTATCTCATCATCAAGTTTCTCTTCGATTTTATTCCAGTACTGAGTTTTCTGTGTCATCTCTACATCAATATTACCCTCTCTACTAGGGTCTTTTCGTTCCATTTGTTGTCGTGCTTCTGCTACTGTCTGCCTTACTCCTATTCGCTCCTCAAACTCCCTATGTGCCATTGCTGTCATTGCGTCAGTCATACATCTCCAATATAATGGGAAGGTAAAATACCTGTTTGTAATGGTGATGTTTATTTAGAGGTTTTTGCGTTAATTGGAGGTAGCAGCAAAGGCACCATAAGTTATAGGATCATTATCCTCATATGGTAATGTCATTAGTCCTCTAACCCAATCCAGTTTTCCTCCTCGCTTAAATGCTACCCAGCCAATACATTCTCCTAATACTCCAAGCATTGTCGCATGCTCAATCATACTTGCTCCAGTCGTCATTACATCATCTACTATTAGTATTGGGTCATCACTACGTCCTGTCTCATACTCTTTTAATGCACTTGCTAGTTTTAGTCCGCCATGTGGTACCCCATGAACTTCGCGAAATGGTTGATCACTATAAGTCCAGATCATACTTGCAATGCCTTCCCAGTCTCCATCTGTTAATGAATCACACTCAATCTTCCATGGCAATGATGCACCACTATGAGATTGGAACTGACCTACCTGAAATATGGATGGGATTTGTGAGGGAAAAATCTGCTCAGTAACCTTATTGATTATCCATCCCTTCTGTCGTAAGGTATCCTCACCTGCAGTATTAGGATTGACCTTCTCATCATCATGTACAACTACTGAGACGTTATCACGTCGATAAACTCCCCCAGAGAGTTCACCACCATATGCTTCACCTTGAGTAGGTTTATTATTTTCATTCATATTAGTCTCCATAGCTAAGAAGTTAAGATCATAAGGGCAACAATAACATTTAGTAATATTACTACTTCAAACATATTAGTATTCCTCTATAAAAAGGTTCTAGTGAAATTATACTCGCCGATTTATTTTAGGAAAGTGTGTAGTGCATGTGTTGCAGTTATTAAGGGTGGCGGTCCCTGGGAGAATCGAACTCCCCTCTCTGCCGTGACAGGGCAGTGTCCTAACCGATAAACGAAGGGACCTATAGAGGTTATAGGGTGTTGTGTAAGTTTTCTGTGCAGCATTACCCCAGACGAATGGATTCCTTTGATGTCCGATTAAAGTCAATATAACACTACCACACCCCATCAACATTCAACACATCAACAAACATCACTATATGCCTGTGCTAGACACTTGCTACCAGTGCTTAGTTACTTCACAATCCTATACTTAATGCCTGTTTTAGGATCTATACAGGTACGAGTAGGGTCTACTCGTGTATATACTCGTTGATTAGCATGGTGATCCTTATCCAATACTTGCTCTAACATCCTCAACTGCATCCCTAGAACATCTCTATAGTGTTTCATAGTGCATACCATATGATTAGATTAGCATATATGCCTGCCCCTATAGCAAGCACTCCAATGAACCTTAGTATTTCGATTAGCATATATCTCCTATAGCTATGGTTACCTAATTGTTATACTAATAAGTATAGCTGATCTAGAGTAAAATGTCAAGTGAAAAGTTCCACTAAACACCCACCCCGATGGGGCCATGCGCTGTACATGTCATTAGACCCTATAGAGAACCCATGACTTATGCACTGGATTTACTATTAGGTTTACTCAATCAAAGGCCAACACTACTATTATAGCGTGATCTAGAGCATATGGCAAGTTATTTTCCTAGCATGTTACCCGATAGGCATGGGTTCTAGCAGTCATGTGGTTTAGACAGGTCAGCATACGCCATAGTTTATTCACATGAAGGCATACATCAGTGGAATAACTATATGTGGTTAACGCAACACTAATATGCGCTAAAACACACTCCGATAGGCCAAACTTCGGGGAAATTTGCTTATGAAGTGGTGATCGGGTGTTGTTGGAAGGGTGATTGACCTTATTAATACTAGCACAAAAATAAATGATGCGAAATAACACCCAACGATTACTAATATGTGCTAAAACACGCCATGTAAATCAATGTAAATTAAGCAGAGCTAGCACAATCCCTAAGATGGCTACTATAACGCATGAGGTAAATATCCAAATAGCATATGTGTTATGTTTAGACATGATTTGCGTTAGCATCTTATCAGTATGGAGCATTCGTTGGTATAGTTCTATGTTCTTTATATTCAACTTTGCTTCATGCTCGACTGTGATTTCAGCATCACTAGGGACTATGTTAATGTTTGATTGTTTATTGATTTTAGTTTGTTTAGGCATGATGTGCCTTATGGTAGGAAGATCATGAGAAATATGAGGATGATCGCGAAGATTACGTAGGGTAGGATGTCGATGGTAAGTGACCAATCCCAGTCGATGCGGGGTATTTTGCTTTGCTCGTCATGTTGGTGATGAAGCATTGGTCTATACCTTGAGATTAATGACTATGATTACTGCAATGACTATTATGGCTATAGCGATTCCAAACATTGATAAGGCAAGAGTAAGGGCATCCATGTGTATAGTATTTAGAGGAACAACTCAATCATGATCAGACCCACTAGTGCTCCCAATATGGTCGAAATCCCGTAGCACAGGATTAGGGAGTTGAGTGGTGGATAGCCCATTACGTATGCGAGTACCAATGACATGGATAAGACGCACAGTATCGGCAAGATGAACCATAGCAGATTTGAGTCTATTAGTGTCATAATCATTAGTTAATTCCTCTGACATAGGTATCATCTTTTATGAGTGACTCAGTATATATTGTCTGCATGTCCTGGCGTATTGATTTTAGCTCAGAGTAACAAGCAGATATACCGCAGAGTAGTAGGAAAATTAGTATACAGATGATGATTTCAAACATAGTGTAGGTCTCCAATGAAGGATTTGTTGTAGAAAATAGGGATCAGCACAGGTAGATGCACTCTCTCCCTCTGGCATATGCCACTCATAATTATGTGGATTGATTTGGAAATGCTCAAGGAACTGCTCATTGGAACATGGCTTACCATATCCTATGTCGATATGATCAGTGTGTTGTAGGCATGTATCTGTATTATTTATGATAAGTTCAAGTGCCTCACATGTATCATCGATGTGGGTATAGTCACGCCAGTGCCCAGCAAGTTTGTCTGGGATATTATCATCCTGGATCATTCCATAGAGCATATTCCTACGATAGCAGTCTGTAATACTATGACCCCAGACTGTATGTAATCGGGCAATAATGACATTAGCAGGGGCAAATCTCTCAATGGCATATTTGCTGTATGCATATGGTGACTTGAGTTCAACAACTGAACTAGTACTTGCATGAATTATGGGTGTCTCAGGATATGCATTAAATACCCGATTTGCCATTTCAATATTATCTCGCATGTATAGATGTGGGTCATCCCATGATGCTCGAACACCCGTCAGTGAGGCAAGATTGACTACGCAGTCTATGCTAGGAGGTAATGGACAAGATAGAAGATCTTGCCCATCAATAATGTCGATGCCTAATGTTATATGACCTCTCCCTCGCAACCATTTCATGAGGTGCTGGCCTATGTATCCCCTACTTCCTGTTACAAGTATTTTCATATTAATCTCTCTAGTAAATAGTATGTGATATTACCTGCTATGGTCAAACTACAAAGCAATGCCCATAGGAATATTAGCATTACTCTTCCCCGACTCATGGCTCTCCCTGATCGTAATGCCATGGCCAAGGTACCCATAATCCTATAATCTTCGTCCACTCCTTACGTGACTCAATGTATCTCAACTTCAATGCATCATTCCATGATACTTTGTAGTAGTCCCTGCATCGATCACACATGAAATACTCAAGTGCAACCTGCCTAAGATATATGATTCGATTATAGCCTTGGTCACACCAATCACATCTGTAGCATAAATTTGTATGCGTCAGATCAGCGACCCCATTATCATACCTATGTATCGGCATTATAGCCCCTTTTTCCTATCTTTAAAATATCCAGTTGTTCTAGGTAGTTCAGTACCAATCTCATTTTTATGCACGTGTGTTTCCACATTATGCACATGATATGCAAAGTCCCGTTCCATAGTCGCCATCCGTTCCTGAAGTATCCGTACCTGTTCAGTCAACATATCAATATCCTTCTGCTTCGCCCATGTCCTATCAATACGAGGATCCATTGGACGATCCGTGTTATATGCGTTTATGCTTGATATAGTCATATTACTCCTTTTTTAGGTTTGTGCTACCCAACAGTGACAGTACTCTGCGTCAACACCCCGACGCATGCCTGTGATATCTTAGTAACACGTAAATCATATTAATCCCTCTAACGCCATCTGAACACCCATAGCTTTCCTAACACTTTCGCTAGCATTCAGATGTAATATTCCTATTCCCCCTGCTTCTCTCCACTCGTAGATATTGCTCTTATTGTCGTCGATCAGGATCGCATGTTCGTATTCTTTTGCGAAAAACTGTTTATGTTCTCGGAAGACGATGTGGATATTTCTCGTCCTAAACCAAGGCATTTTTTCCTTAACCCATTCCTTTTTCTCGTCCAGTGGACTCAAAGCACTCGTACGTCGCTTAGGAACAGCACTCAGGATATGTACCTGCTTATGTGGCAAGGTCTTCATCCATGATTCGAGAGTATCAAAGTCAGGCATTTTAGGCATTGTGCGAAAGAAGTCATCCTTATAGTCAATAATATCATACTTAGTGCCTGGATCATTGTCTGGAGTATTATCAGTCTTTACACCATAGTTCTGTGCCTGCCTGTCGTGATCTGCGAGCACTCCATCCATATCGATGAACACGTGCACTGGATTTGTTTTAGTCATTCTGATACTCCTTTATATGTGACTCTGCCTCCTCAATAGTCTTGAAGAAGCCACCACCCATTTCAATATTGTCCTCATACTCACGTACGAAGTACTTGCCCTTTGGCTTACCAAAGATGGTAGTCTCACCATCCTCTAATATCTCAATCGTTGCATGTTTCATACAGTTGCCTTTACTTTAGCGAGTTGCTCAAATGTGCCTACTTCATAATCATCCAAGTGGCTGGTTGTTGAGGTAGTCAAGAAACCACCAACCTTGGTCCATGTCCCATTGATGGTGCCCTTATATCCAGTTGATTGGCTCCACATTGGGTCTTTTTTATTGTCCCAAACCTTTTTAGGTAGGAAGAAATAACGTACTGTTTCATTAAAAACATTGACCATGACGAGTCGAATATCACCTGACTTGGGCGAACCTGCTGCGGTTACACAGTTTGTTACAGCATAGCGAAATGAATAGCCATTACCCTTTTTGGCTGACTGTATTTTGATACCAACTGTCTTACATTCAGACCCATCAGAAAAGTCACAATGGTCATCATCAGTAAACTCATAGCCACCTAACTCAGCCATTGCAAGTTCAACACCACGTTGCACATCAATCACATCAAGGATGTCTACCATGGATTCGTTGAACTTTGAACACTTCAGCAATACTTCTTTGAACATCAACTCTTTTGTCTTACGTTCTTTATAGGACTTATCCTGCATTTCATCAATGATCTTTTTCTCTTCAATGATGCAATGCTCCATCTGATTCTGCACTGTTGTGAGTCGTTCATGTAATGTCATAATCCTCTTTTGGATAGGGTTGTCTCATTGTACTAATAAGTATATCACATCTATTCGAAAATGTCAAGTGAAAAATTTTAATAATTAATACTTGCTTCATCAAGACGAGCAAATACACAGTCACCAAACTCCCAACCTTCTGGCATTGTCGTCTTGAGTCCCATCTCAGTGTCCAATCGCTTGGCATCTGCAGATGGAATATGTACAATAGCGAGGTTGGCTTTAATCATCTGTGCAATCTCAGCATTGGTACATCCATCTTCAAACATATTGATGATCTCACGAATGATGAGGTCGATAGGAACAATATGCTCACGGTAGTTATTTGTTTCAGTCTTATCATTTAATGCAACAAACTCATTTATCACACTATTGTCGAGTGATTGTCTGCGTATCTCACCAAGCATGCCTTGATCATAGGCAGCACGAAAAATAACCATCAAACCATCCCATGACCACTTGCTTGACTTCTTGCGATATGTTGGACGTATCTCTGTAATGCTATCAGCAATATCAACCATAGTCCAAAAGGTATCATGGTCGACGTAATGGGCAAATATTCCCCTAGTATGATGTTTGAGTAATGAGTATTCATTAAAGGCACTCTCTAATATCTCAATACGATCAGTATCAGAACGACCACTCTTATATCCAATGACATAATGCATACCCCACTTGGGTGTGTATTTGATCTCACACTTAATATCATTTGTTGGGGTACGTATAGACAGGATCCAGTCCCTATCATTGGACCACTCATTGACTTTGAGGTCACGTGCGGATGCTTTTGTTTTAAACTCTTTGTAATGGTCGTATTCAGTTACTTTCATCGTTTTATCCTTTTTTTGTCCTTTGCCATTTTTTTAACTAATCTAATTATAGCACAAAAAAGGAAAAATGTCAAGCGAAAAACGTCTGAAAGTAATCTTTTTTTGCCTTAATCCAGTCTTTTTTTACACTGTCTTTTGATGGGTATAGGAGTGATTGTAGCAGATCAAAGTTCCTGTATGTGTATGTCTTGAGTGCACTACGATCAATATCATAGCCCTCAGGTATGATTCCCTTGAAGAATAGATCATCATATGATACTATGGTAAGGTTTGTGTGTTGTTTGAAATACTGCTCAGACATTACCCAGTAGGGTCGTCGAGTAAAGGCATAATGGTCTATGTCAATAGGTGTCTCACCAATCCTTTTGTCTACTACTTTAGCAATACACTCCTTACCATTATGCTCAGTAAACCTACTACCATCTGAATACATCTGAAAGAATACATCCCAATACAGCACTGAGTTGATGCCAGTCATGCCTGTGATAGCATGACCTGAATATTCAATGGACTGCCACATATTCATGAAATCCATCAGTTTTGAGTCAAAGGTTCTGACAATATCCCTTGACTCAATACCCTTTGAGTGTTTATGGAACTTAGCAAATACCTGAGTTATTTTGTTGGGGAAATGCCATACATTGGGTGCCAACCAGTTCTTCATATTCATGAGCATATTGCACCACCAACCTATCTCACTCTTATCAACAGTAACTGACAACATTTTGCCTATTGACATGTCATATGCTTGATGTGATAGGTATGGATAAACATGGGACTTGCATAGTTGACTATGCATGGGTGGTGGATTGTTCATGAATAGGTCTAAACATGAATCCATTGTGGGGATACGTCCATGCCTTGTTTGCAAGTCAATATGAAAGTCATTGGCGAAGAACACACCACTACCCTTATACTCATTTGGTCCAAGGGGAACTTGTGGTACCCTTCGTGTGTGAGTCGACAACTGTTCAACCAACCAGTTGCCACCAGTACCACCTGTCCATACAACCATGGTGTCACAGTGGAATGGGACTTGCTTGAACTTTGACCAAAATAAGTGATCTGGGTGTAATATTTTTAGGTTTTCTTCTTTACCTTGATTATCCATCCTATGGTGCCGTCTGGATATTTATATTCACAAACTGTCTCAAAATAATAGTTCTGTTCTTTGCTTGCCAATATGACCTGATTTCTTATGATGTCGAATGATGCCACCTACGTTTGACTCCATATCACACATGGCGCACTTCCATCGAACCTTCTGTGGGTTGTCTTCACTGGTGAATGATTTACCTCTTGCCCTATATTTTACGGGCAGGGTCACATTAAATATATCATCTAAGTCCATGTATTATTTAGGTGTGGCAAGAACCTCAAGATGTTGTAAAACCTAAATATACTTTGTATACACCACATATCCTAACTATAATGTAGGAAGACATGGCCAAAAAGATTTCCGAACTACCTGTCAAAACGACACTAGCAAGCAATGACATATTTGTTTTCGTCGATGATGCGTTCACCGATGACAACGAGACATCATATGTTACGTTTGATACGTTAAAGACAGCACTGAACAATACTATGGGTGTCTCAGAGACATCATCAGCAACTTACCACACATCCAACGACACCATTGAGTTTCTGCGTTCAAATGGCACAAAATATTATGCCACCTTATCACATGACGCATTCCAATTTGACTCAGTTCGACTAACAGGTGTAAATGCCCCTGCTAGCGGTTCTTCACTTAGATGGAATAATGCCACAGTGCAGGCATCTGAAGCACTAACAACCAACCCTGTTCAGGTACGCACGGCAGCAGCACACCCATTTGCCAATGGTGATCTGGTGAACTTCACTAGTTTCACGAACATGTTTGAGTTAAACAACTCAGACTTCTATATCAAAACTGTCAATACAACTGCCTTTGACTTGTACACTGATGCTGCTTTATCTGTCCAACTGAATGGATTAACATTTAGTGGTAATGCCACTTCTGGTCAGATGAAGTTATCAGGCATAGATGGTTATTGGTATGCTGACACCACTGAACTAACTGGTTTGTCAGATGTTAACATCGATTCCTCCAAAGCAACTGGTGATATCCTAAGGTGGGATGGCACATACTGGAACAATGCAAATACTGATCAAATACTATCATCAGCCAGTCTAACTGATGTTGGGAATGTACGAACAGATAGCTTATCAAAAGGACAGGCACTCAGATACAATAGCCAACAATACACAATATCAAATATTGAGAAGAGAACACCTGCCCGTATCACTACACTAGAAGATCACAACATCAAGGCATATGATGAGTTACAGATCAGTGGCGTAGTCGGCATGACACAGATGAATGGCATTACTGTCTATGCTGGTGTCCCTGATTACACAAATCGAACAATACAACTGTATGTCAATGCTGATCTATCCACCCCACTTGACTCCACACTATTCAGTAACTACACATCTGGTGGTGTTGTCAATGGTGGTACTGGAATGTGGACGAACAAGGGATTTTATGAGTCAGGTGAGATCATCCAAACAAGGGCACACATACTTGAAGGCATGATTGTAGAGGCAAATACAACACCACATCCTGGTGGAACAGAATTTCAGGTAGCATTTACACCCAAGTCATCTACATCTACTGTTATATTTGAGTACAGTACATGGCTTGGTGTGCATACTACAGGCAATGTTCGAGTCAGTAATCACCAAGTAGGATTTTGGCTGTATGACCATACAAATAGTGCGTATGTAGACTGTAACAATGCATTGTCTGCTAATAGTGCTGAGTCTACTAATGGTGATTCTCCTCACTGGAATACACAATGTATGACCCAGTTTGGATTTAATGTGTCTCCTCGATTCGTATTTCAGAATACAAGCAGAGCAACAAGAACATTTGGGATTGCAGTGAATAACTCAGGAGGACATAATACAGGAGCAGTAGCAACTATGAGACGATATGCTCTTGGATCTAGCGATACTGCGCATCCGATTCATCGTATCAATGCAAGTAAACCAACACTAACCATAACCGAAATAGCAAACTAGGACAAAAATGGGTAAGAAAATATCAGAGTTAGACGCACGAACTGCTGTAACCAACAATGACATATTTGTTATTGTTGATGAGCCAGGCACGGGTTCTGCTGAAACTGCAAAAATAACCTACTCAACACTGCGTGATTCAATCATCGCTGAGGCAGGTTTTAATACAGTCGGGAACGACCAAATCCTTGACCCAGCAAGTGCTGGTGGAAATGTAACCATCAATGCTAGTGCTACGGTTAATGGTGACTTAACTGTCTATGGAAATACTATTATTGATGCTGGCTCGCAAATAGTATCCAATCCAGATAATCCTATTACTATTAATCCAGGAGGCACTGGCGATACAATCATCGAGAGTGAACTGATTACGAATGGTCCACTGACGGCAAACAACAATCTGTCTGTGAATGGAGACTTCTCCGTAACAGGCAATGTTGATGGTATTGGACTGCTTGATCTCGATAATGCCAATACCTCAAAGATTGCTGATGGCACAGCAGGGTTTTTACTACAGACTGATGGTTCTGGTAACTTCTCCTTCGTACAAGGTGCCTCGACCAAAGGTTCATTTACTGATGGTTCTGGCGTAGTCTATGATGATCAACAATATAATATCACTGGCATAACTCAGGCAAATCCTGCTGTAATGACAGTTGAATCAGGGCACAATCTAGTCAATGGTGACTCTATTACAATAACTACTGTTACTGGTATGACTGAGGTCAATGACCAGACGTATTTCGTATCAGTA
>Ga0098041_1000721_pt1 | contig 13078 bp, 19 predicted proteins | sample 8_EtaG_FD_77066 | JGI IMG/M metagenome (GOLD analysis project Ga0098041, IMG submission 77066) | Marine viral communities from the Subarctic Pacific Ocean - 8_ETSP_OMZ_AT15162 metaG | ecosystem: Environmental > Aquatic > Marine > Oceanic | place: Pacific Ocean | collected 2015-01-08
CTTTGAGTGGTTGGCGGCTCATGCTGTTGCACTGTCTTGGGAATACTGGTTCCGTTTCAGTAAGAAGCATGCTTGTGCTGGACCCATCAAGAACATGGTGTTCTTGGGTAAATTGATTCCCGAAGGTGAACTCACACCATTCGCACTGGCTATGCCTGATGAGTATAGACCTACGGAACCATCAATATCGCTTCTGGACAATGACACGTTTGCTAAACAGGGTGTTGGATTCAACTCAGATAATGAGATGATTATCACACACGCAGACGGTGAAGAAGCAGTCAAGGCATACCGAGCCTACTACCACTCAAAGGTAGACAGCCCCGGCGGTGTTCACTACAGACACACTAATCCACCTGACTGGTGGGAGGTGACGACATGAATTGGTTGTTCGGTCCTGTGGAACCTCGTTGCGGGTATTGTTACGAATACGATACTGAGTTAATCTTCAAACATAAAGGCGGATTGACATGCGGGGTTTGCCTCGCTTCTTGGGAAGGATTGGAATACAATCATGCAACCAAGCGTTTTAGGAAGGTGAAAGAATGATTGACGAACAAACAATACGAGAGAGGGCTGCTGAACTTGAGCAGATGATGGCACGACTTGAGAGATTCAGAGAGACAGGTTACATACGTGAAACCTGCATCCCTCAAGAAAGCGAAGAGTGTCCATGGCAACGTGGAGAAGTTCAGTATGAAGATGGACAAACATCGTATATTCTCTTTACATGCACTCGATGTGGCTTAGAACAAACTCGTGAGTTTTGTTGGGTCGGTAGTTCCACTGAAGACCCGTGGGCTGACATGCGCCCCGACGGAGGTGAAGAGGAATGATGCTCACTAACGGACGATTCATCTCAAGCGGGGCTTGCCGATATTGCCGACGCGAGTTCATTGATGGTAGGCTCAGAACTACTTGCGTTGATTTCCGATGTAAGGAGTTGATTGAATGAGATTGAAAGTATGCGAATTATTCCCTGATATTCCCTCAGAATGCATTGAGCAATTCTCCATAAACACGGAGGGAGGGAGGTTCACCAGCCTGTTATTCTATGAAGAGACAGATTTTTTCGAGGAACACCCTTCAAGAAAATCTGGTCCCGTCTTCTTTCAACGTGATGCTTTGGGATATGTTTTCAACGAAGAGTTCGGTTTTTGGGAGTGTCGTCGAGGGAGGTGGGGAGCATGAGATTGAAATTGATATTAGGATTGAACAAGAGCATAACGCTACAACATCTTGAGGAGGAACTCTATCAGGTTGTAGAGGAGGAGCGATGTCATGTTGAGGCTAAGGTCGGAGACATGGTGATGAAGACAAACGTGGGTTGGGTTATCTACAGAGACAAAGATTGTGCTCTCCCACGCTATCGTATCCCATCACAGGCAGTGAAGGACATACAGTTCCTTGATGCGTATGCATTGACAGAGGTAGGTGAAGAGGAATGACTCTTAGATGTCCTGAGTGCGGAGAAAAGGCGCTTGAGTTGGTGGAGTTCGAGAAGAGGTCTGCCTTCAATCGTCGTGATAAAGCAATCTACGTTTGTTCCAGTTGTAAACACAGGGAGGTTATATCTTGACTGAAATTACAAAGGCAGATATTCTGCGTAAGATTTACTCAGCCCATGCTCAAGAGCGTAGGTCTGAGGAAATATGTAGAGCGTTGGAATTACCTCTTACTACATACATCAAAGCAGACATGATGACAACAAGAGTCATGAAGCATCCGAATTGGAGAAACCAACGTAGTCCACATGCTTTGATGATTGACTGCATCTGGATTGTGGCAATGAAGCGTGGAGAAAAGCGTAGCCAATCTCAGATGGTTAAGGCCACGAAAGAGGTCTTCGGTGTGGGCACCCAACCAAGACCTAACATTTGGTGGAAAGAGAACTGGGCGCAAGAATTGATTGAGGAAATCCTATGATGTTCTCAACGCTTGCAGACATCCACGAGAGGCTTCGCCTCAAGGGAGACAAGATGGAGCAGTTGGCTCGCCTTGAATCCAAAGAGGATGCTCTGTTAGCATACGAGTTCTTCTTTCCTGATAGACCTAAGATTACAGGAGCGAGAGTTAGAACGCTCATCAATGATGAGATAGGCTCATACTATGATGTTGTCAAGACATGTCTCGAATCTCCTGACCAACCACTGTGGCATCTTCTCGCATCTGAGAGTAGCGACACAGGGTCAAGGGGAATGTCGGCACAGGAAGTTCTCGACTTCCCTTATCAAGCAGCAGCGTTTACAGAGATTGCCTATCGTCATAATGAGATTGAGGCAAGGCTTCTGTGGCGTTATCTGACAAAGGCGAAACCTGTCATTAGTAAGCGAGCCTTCTTCGGTGGACTTGCTCGTATGAAGGCTCTGCCTCCGTATCTTGTTCATATCAACATGACTCGTGATACTCTCATGGCTATGTTCGATGACCAGCAAGCAGTGCTGTCTCTTCAGCATTGGTGGGAGCACCCAAACATGTTCCCTGCTCCAATGCGATGGAGGCCGTGGACTAAGTTACACCCACCTGAAGAAGAGACGATTGCTTTGATAGTGGAGAAAGAGCAGTTGATTCTCTATGCTTGGGGTGACGTTACCTACACTCGCTTGGGAAGGAAGGCATACCCGAGAGTTCCTGAAATGGCGAAGGGTGCGTTTGCTGAGTTTCCCGGTAATGGTTGCATTGATTGGGTTCACAAGGACAATCCAAATGCACCTATGAGTGAGCGGCTTTCTCACATTGACGTAGAGAACTACGACCTCACCGAACACGGTGCATGGGACAAAGTGATGCAAAGATTGCAGGATGAGGAAGTGAACAGTGTTCGCTTTGTCAGTCCGAATCAGGTCTTTACTCCTGATGGTGTAGGTGGTTATGTCATGCATCCATCCCGTAACAAGGTCTTCTTTCGATTACATGAGAAGAAGAATGAGAAGTATATCTTGTCTGCCTTAGATGGATTAGATGACTACATCCCTGTGGCTGAAGCCCCACTCTTTGATGAACCAAGAGTGGAAGGGGAGTGTATCGTTGTTGAAGCGATTGCACCAAGTGCTGTATCGAAAGCACCGATTACTAATCTGATGGGGATGAAGTTCAGACACGACTTGGGTATCAGTGACCTTACACAATACACTGACCTGATTGAGAGGGGGTTCTTCGTATGATGCAATCAACAGATGACCGTGAGTTCTGGATGGGTATTGGTTACATGACCGCTGGTATTCGATTCTCTGTGACTGTGTCGAAGGACAGGAAGTCACTAAATGGCTTCAAGGTTAGGAGGCGTGTCTATTGGGCAAAGCCTCTACCCACCATGAGTGCGATGGCATGTGTATCAAAAGTGCTTGACATTGCTGACATGACCTTCAAACGAGCGTGGTCATCTAATGATGAGGTGTCACGATTCATGCTGATGATGGAGCGACTAAGTGTGTTGTGTAACATCAAGGCAGCGTTCGCAGACCAATCAGGTATGCATGTATTCTCGTGGGTATTTGACAACCCACCGCCCAGTGACTACGAGACATTTGTAGAATGGGCAGGGCTGTTTGACTCAGAAGTTTCGGCATCAAAAATGCTTGACTTTTGAAAACAGTATTTAAATCAGTAGAAGGAGGAGAGTTGATGAATGAACCAGTAGTATTGGAAGACATTGCCGGACAAGCAATGTTTGTCAAAGATGCCATGGGCTGGCGAGAGTCAGGCGAATGGCCGTCTGCGATTCTTATACACGGGCCACCGGGCACAGGTAAGTCCACGGCGATGCGTGTCATCTTCCGTGAGATGCTTGGGGACTTCTATGACCCTGTGAATTACGTCATATTCAATGCCTCTGATGATAGAGGTCTTGACTATATTCGCAACCGACTCAAGACGATTAGTAGTGTCAAAGCATTGGGAGTGCAACGTAGAGGTATAGGTTCAGATGAGGCTGATGGTCTTACACCCGCTGCCCAAGATGCTCTAAGAGGTATCATGGAAGAGTTCGCGGATAACAATCTATACATCTTCACAGCCAATGACTTGAGTAAGATTCGTCCTGCTATTCGCAGTCGTTGTCTTGTATACGAGTTCAAACCTTTGAAGCCGAATGAAGGCGCTCAGAGGCTCATGCAATTGTTCAGTGGTGATGTTGAAACCTTTGAACAACTTATGTCTGCTACAGGTGGTGACCTGCGTTCGGCAATCGCTATTGCTGAGAACACGAATGATTTGAAAGAGTATCTCGCTAACGTAGAGGCCCCGTCTTCTGCTGCTCTTGCTGCTGTCAGTGGAGAGTGGATGGAGATGAGGCAGACCTTCTACAAGATGCTCGACCGGGGTATGACTCTCAACCAAGTCATACGCTCGTTTCATCAGAACATGACGGAGTTCTTCGACATGGATTCTGATACGACATTCAAGGTGATGAATGTCCTTGGTGAGATGGTGCCTACCATGTATGAGTGGCCCATCGGTTCCTACTCCTTTGTGGACTGCCTCGTTGCGAGGCTCAGGAAGGAGATTGAATGACAAACATGGAGAATGAAAATATGGAGAATGAAAACACAGAAAGTAAGAATGGGACGGGGCTGCCTGAAGCAGTTCACAAGCGACTGAGTAAGCACGCAGAGCGGACAAAGCAATCACTCGATGATGTGATGACTGAATACTTCACGTTCATCAAGGCATTCGGCTGCGATGAGTGGCGTGATGAAGACGCTGACCTACTGGAAGATTGGGCAGAGCAGATGCTCGTTGTCCTACGAACGTCCACTGGCTCCCGTGGTATGGATGGGGCAATCTCATTCGTCGGGTGCTTCGTTGGTGTGGACCAGAATCAACGTGACCGAAGAGAGTTCCTTGTGAGCCGTGGAAGGCGTGAGTTCACGCTTGATGCGAACGCTGCAATCGGTGGTGGTCAAGTTGGACACTACACTAAGGGTGAGACACACTGGGTTCTCACGACAAGTAATGGTGACTCTACTACTGACATACCAGTCAGTGAAGTGCCTGAGCATTCATTCCTGTCTGACGGAGAGCGTATCTGTCTACTCGCACGAAGTGGACGCCCCAAGGCTATGAGCATGATGGGTCGTCACTACTACTTCCTTGGTGCTGCTGAGGACGACTTCACTAAGGATGGAGCGATTCGCCTATGGCGTCTTGACTGTCAGGGTGAAGATGCAAACATGGAAGTGCCTGTGGGTAAGCCATGTCGGATTCAAGCACGCCCACCGGGTGAGAACACGAACGAAGCATACCGTGATGTTCTCAGTGTCTCCATGGGCCTACGGGAACAGATTGAGTGGACTGATGACTTCGTGCCTGAAGACATGAAGGCGCTTCTACACCCCTACAAGTATTGGCTCAACAACGAACTCCACGGCTTATCCGTTTCATTGGATATGCTCATGGAAGCATACGAGGCGAACAGTCGCACCTTCACTACGAACAGCGGTGAACAGGGACGGAGTGGGCCTATCGTGTTCGTGAAGGGCACAGTCAATCGCATGTCTACTGAGGGACGGGAGAGTGAGTATGACCAGACAGGTCGCTCCTACTCCCTGTCGCTTACATCCACTGCACTACAGAGTGGTGCAACCGGTGATGCAAGTGAAGTCATGTGTTGGGTTAGTGGTGCATGTCACGACCTGACAAATCCATTCGTAGCATACACAGGTGAAGAGACGGTTCCATATGCAGAGCGGTCAACCGTTCTCGTCTGTGGTCGTATCGGTATCCGACGGAAGGACGGAGATGAAATCCCTAACCTCAAGGTGATGGGTGTGTTCGCTGACTCGCGACGCATCCGTCGCCGCGAGGAAGGTGGGGATACTGGTCGAGGCCAGTTCCAGTGAGGTGATGAATAGTGGCAATAAGAATTGACCCTGATGGGACACTAACTAACATTGGAGAGAATCCTCCACTGGATGCTCTTCAAGAGGCCGTAGGTGGTTACATCGAGGCAGTAGATACAATTGGCCCTGATGGGAAACTTGACGGCGGCTACATCTATGTGAATGAGGAAGGTCGGTTACAGAATCTTGAACCTAATCTTAATGCGACCCTACTAACTGGACAAAGCATTGTTGGCCCAGCCGTTCACTTTAGTAAATCTGAGATGCAAATTGACCGAGATGAGCAGCCCCTTACAATTGATTTTGACTCTGACATTTCGGTAACAGTAGGCTCTGCCTCAGATATAATTAGAAGTTTAGAGGGCATCCTTGGAGTTTCTATAGATGATGATACTCAACCAATGGAGGAGGAATGAATATGGCAGGATTTGGACAAGCAAAGCAAGACAAAAAGAAAGAAGAAGAACAACAAGTGGTTGAAGACACACCGGCGCATCAGCGCACGGATGGAGATGCCTTCGCAACATTGCGGAAAGAATTGCGTTTGATGGACCACACTCCACAAACTCACATCTTCATGGGTGTCGTAGGACACGAGAACACTGGTAAGAGTGCTATCATAACTGATGCATTTGTGAATGACGGTGGTGCGAGAGAGCGAGGAGAGGAACTATGGATTCTCGACTTCGAGGGTGGTGGGGCTGCTAACAAGTCAGCATTCCATTCTGATGAAGACCGCATCAAGTGTTGGGAACCATGGGTTATGATGAAGGGTAATCGAACAGCATATGATTATCCAGCGACTCACGACCGTGTCATGAGTATCGTGCAATTCGCAGTGGACATCGCTACGAATCAACGTGACCCTGAGTATGAGGGGCCTCGTCTATGGGGTGTCCTTGTAACTGGTGTTGACTTATGGGATAGCGTGTGCGTCAACTGTATGCGTATCGTTGACCTTGACATGGCTCGTGATGGTATCGAGGCTGCTGACCCTAACCGTAAGGTTGGGAATCAATGGGACTGGGCCATCCGTAAGACCCGCTTCCACCAGTTGACGGCCCTATGTCGTGGACTGGTCAAGGCTGGAGTCCGTGTGTTTTGGGAGACGCATCTACGTCTCACCAACTATGCATTCGGTAACAGTGAGAACAGTGACCCGAAGTGGCGTCCTGATTGGGAGAAGTCCACAAACAACTTCATGTTTCAAATCTTGATGTGCGAACGTCGTGACGTTGTGGATGATGAGACGGGTCATGTGACTCGCTCAGAATATTCAGTCACATTCGAGAAGAGTAAGACCAATGCTAAGTTGCAAGGTCAGAGAAGAACGACACTCATCACTGAGGCTGGTAAAGAGCCACAGTGGTTTGGCTTACCGGAGTTATACGACGGGACGCTATGAGATACACATGGGGGTTTAGCGGCACAATAAAAACGGGATACAGCGTTCATTTTTTCTATTCCAGAATTAGTCGCAGAGGGGGTTCGGTTCCTCTCGTCCCGTTCCCCCGCCTGTGTATACATTGAGGTGATAATATGAGTAAATGGAAGATATGGAAACGGATTACTGAGGGTCCGCCACGCCGTCTACCGATGGCACGCTTGTGTCAGTGCGGTGGTATCGAGACACGGCAGACCACACTACACGAGTTCTTTGACTTGACATCCGAGCATCAGGCACGACTACCGGGCTATCAGCCCCCACAACAACGTGTGGGTATGCAGAGTAGACCGAGACAATACAGAGGGTCATTGTAATGACTGAACTAACATTCAACACAAAGAAGGCATATGCTTTCTTCTCGTCCTTCGGTGAATCCGAGGACATCAAGATTCATGTCAAGGATGAAAAGTTGACAGCGAAGATTGCTTATCTCACTCACTACCTACGCAAGTCCATACCGGTTGATGGTATCAAGACGGAGGGATTCCTCTGTGTCTCTGAACTGGATAAGGTGTGTAAGTTCCTCAAGGCTGCTAAGTCAGAGGATGTTACCTTCCGTCAGTTAGGAACACAGAAGCCGCTGACGATTACTGCTGGGTCTACTAAGATTGAGTTGCCTACATCTCAGACCATCAGCACGAGCACTCGTGTGCGGTTGATTGATGAATTGATTGAGAAGGCAGAGGAAGGTAAGTGGCAGATGTTTGGACCTACGGCTCTGACAGTCACAGGTAACATCAACCTAAGTGAGTTACAGACCATTCCAAAGTTACGAACTGTTCTGAAGTCAAGCCCGACCTTCAAGGTCATAGTGGATATTGATGATGGCTCTCTGATGGTGACGACTGGGAAGCGGCACGAGGCACGCCTGTTCACCACACTGGATGTGAAGAACGGCACAGGCCCTGCTGTGCGACAGGAGTCACACTACGGAGCCTATCTGATGGAGGCACTGACTCTACTGGCTCCCAAGGAAGCCTCTATGCACTTCGGAGATTCTGCGGTGCTTGTTCTATCGCAGGGTGATGACCTGCTAATTGTTGTTGACCAAGTGGTGTGATTGTATGAAGAAATGCTGCACCATCTGCGATGCTGAGTTTGAGACAAAGCGTAATCATGCAAAATATTGTGGTAGTATAAAATGCCAAAGAGAGATAAATAGATTGAAAATGAAAAGACACAGAGAGACGGGGAGAAAAGAAGTATTAGACACAATAGTGATTAAACCTACTTCTATTCAAACTAAACATTGTGAGAGTTGTGGATGTGAAATACCATTTAACGGAAGTAAGATAAGTTACTCAAAGAAAAAGTTCTGCTCTATGAAGTGCCGACCATCGGCACAAAAGAGTCGAAAAGCAGAACTTGCTACTATCCGAAGAAGAAAGAGAGGTGTAAAACCAAAAGTGATTTTCGTAGATGAAGAACACAAACGAAAGCATCAACGACAGGTGAGGAAAAAGTGGCGTGATAATCTTTCAGAAGAGAAGCGGGAAGAAGAAAGAGCAAAGAGAAGAGAGTATCGTAAAAGACCGTATGTAAGGGAAAAGGAGCGACAGGCTTTAAGAGAGTATCATGCGAAAAAACCTCATAAGAAAAAAGAATATTATCTTAATTATGAATCAAATGTGATGCACCGATTAACTCGCCGCATACGAAATAGTGTTAGAGCAAGTTTATTCAGACAAGGTAGTAAGAAGAAAAGACCCACATTTGATTTACTTGGCTTTACGAAAGAAGAACTCAGAGCACATCTCGAATCTCAATTCACAGACGGTATGTCTTGGGAGAACATGAGTGAATGGCACATAGACCACATACGTCCTGTAGCCTCGTTCAATTACGATTCAACTGACCATCCTGAGTTCAAGCAGTGCTGGGCGTTAGAGAACCTACAACCAATGTGGGGGTTAGATAACATTAGCAAAGGCTCACTATGGGAAGGAAAGAGACACAGATACAAGGTGATACAATGATTGTGGACTGGACAATGCGAGACGGAGAGATGCTTCTCTACCTACGCACGCGTGATAGGGATGGCAACCTACACGAGAGATTCATCTCACATGATGACCCTGAGTTCGTCCGTCCCTTCTGTTGGATTCCTGTCAGCACACCTAACTGGAAGTTGCAGCGATTGAAGCGCCGACATGCTGGTGCACAGATTCACTTCAACGAATACGCCGAAGGGATTGACGGGCGTGAACTGATGAAGGTATCAGTGGCTGCTCCTAATGACTTGTGGGAAATCAAGGATGAGATGGCTACTTATGAAGCGGACTTGAATTACCTTGACCAAATCCTACTGACTCTTTATCCTGATGAGATTCCTGAGTTCCATCCCCGTGTATGGTATTTCGACCTTGAGTGGCACACTAAGCGTGACTTCACCACAGTGATGGCTGTGGTTGATAGCCATCTTGAACACCCGACTGTGTTTGCTTGGAAGCCTGAGATTGAGGAGATGCAGGTTTCATGGGTTGAGCGAGAAGGTGGTTACTTCCTACACGAGTTCAGTAGTGAAGCAGAGATGCATGAAGCATTCTTACAACACATGGAGGATTGCAATCCTGACATTCTCGTAGCACACGCTCTCATGTGGGCTGACCTACCTCACTTGATGGATAGGTTGGATGACCCTCATCGTATGTCACCTCTCTATCAGTCGCTACCCCCATTCAAGAAGGGGAGTTACAAGGAAACACAGCAACCTATCAAGGGCCGTCTATGCTGGGACTCTGCCTCTCGATGGCAGAGCGGTAGCGGGTTTGAGACACTATGGCAAAAGTCAGGGCGTGGTCAACTACCCAATCGTAAGTTGAACACCATCGCTCAGGCTCTCGACCTCGGCTCCAAGTTGACTGACGAGATTGAAGGGATGACTGTCCACAACGGATGGCAACTCTACTACGACCACTTCGTGGATTACTGTCTGCGTGACACTACTCTACTGGCTCAGATTTCTGAGAGGCTCAATGCTATCGAGTTCTTCGTGGCAATGCAGAAACTCTGCGGTGTATCATGGCCCAGCACACACAAGGTGACTCGTTACTTCCGTGGACTTGTAGGGCGACGCACAGACAAGAAGGCTCCCAGTGCAAGAAATCTCACAAGGGAGCCTCTCGTTGCAGCGCACATCCCTGACCCTATTCCGGGTCGTCATGAGGGAGTAGGTCTGTTCGACTATGCATCGCTGTATCCGAATATCATCCTGAGTGACAATCTGTGTTACACGACGAAGCGCACCGGCCCCGGCCCCGGTATCAAACAACTGGGCAACGGGACATACTGGGACCAGACAAAGAAGGGTCTACTACCTACTATCGTGGAAGAGATGCTTGCACTCAGAAAGGAATACAAGCAGATGATGAAGGAGGCTGAGACACCAGAGGAGCGACTCGGTTATGACATGCTACAGACGGCTGCAAAGGTTGCAGTCAATGCTCTCTATGGTATGTGTGGTATGAAGTCCGTGCAGGGCATGTGGGTCGAGAATGACATTGCTGCATCCATCACCTTCCGTGGGCGTGAGGCTATCCGTCACTTGCTGACAGAGAGTGAAGAGCAAGGACACAAATCCCTCTATGGGCATACTGATTCCGCATTCATTCAAGTTCCGTTCACTGAGGCTGAGGCTCTCGCTGACCATCTTACTAAGACGGCTCAAGAGATGTTGGACCTCCCATACATGGATGTTGAACTGGAGGCATTCTTTGATTACTGGACTACTGCTCCTGTCAAGAATCGTTACTTCGGTTACAAGGTGTGGCCTGAGAGTGACAAGGGGCAACTCAAGGTCACGGGTTACGCAATCAAAGCATCGAGTTCTTCACGGATAACCAAGGAGGTGCAGAGCCTTGCCATGGACCTCGTTGGTCATGGAGCATCCGAAGAGGAGACAACCAAGGCTCTCAGAGAGATTGCTGTAAACGTGCAGCGAGGTAAGATTCCAATTGTTGATGTGGCTTGCAGCACACGGATTTCGAAACCGTTCAATGAATACAAGGCACCAACGCCGGGAGTCAAGGCCGCACTTGCTTATAATGCAGCAGAGATTGGGGAGGAGTTTACTCAGGGTGACAGTGTCTCATGGGTATACTCGGCTAATCGTGACCAACCCTATGCAGCATTCAGGGAACCACAAGACCTTGCTGATGTTGACATTGATTGGGACAAGGTATTGGATACACTCGTGCGCTCTAAGTTGCAGCGCATTTACGAAAGCGTTGGATGGGAAGACATCAACACAGCCCTTGGCTCGCTGATGGTCAAGCCTATCTTCGCATTCGGAGGTGAAGAAGAATGAAATGGATATGGCGATGGCTATCGAAAAAGCGAAAGTGGCGACAGACCACACTGGATGAATATGGATTTGAGTTTGGAGGCGAGGAAGAATGAATGACTATTACCTTCCTTACTTCCGTAATCGGCTTAGTCCAAAATGGCATATTGGGCATTTACACAGTTCTATGTTCCCCGGTCACTGCAACGTATGCGGAGACACTAAGACGAGTAGAACTCGGCTACTTCCCAGTTTGATTGTATGTCACGCGTGTCGCATTGATGATGATGAGTTTCCTGATTTTGATACAGGGGTGAATGAATGAGTAGAATAGAAGATGAAGTATGTAAGAAGATTCAGGCGAGGTCTGATGTTGGTAAGACGAAGTATGGTGTGACCATGGAGACAGCACCGTTGTCTCGCTTACAGTGGCTTATCCATGCACAAGAAGAGGCGATGGACCTTGCAGTGTATCTACAGAAGTTGATTGAAATGGAGGAAGAGCAATGAGTATGGCTGACGACATTCGGAAGTATATCGCTGGTATCAGGCGAGGTCAAGGCCCCCACATCAGCCGTAGCGCTGTTGCAGAGTCGCTGGAGAACATCTTGCGTAAGGCAGGTGAAGAGCCATGAGATTCAATCCTAATCCCGAAGGCGGGAACAACGAGCGTGATAGTCGCTATCCGTATGAGGACATGCTCAAGTCGTATGACAAGAGCACCTACGCTTGGCAACCTGACATGGAGGACAAGATACTCCGTGTCTCCAAGTCATCAGTCGGCACGTTCGATTGGTGTCAACAGCAATACTTCTTGGAGAAGATACTCGGTATGCGTGGAGATGAACAGGACTACCACATCAGAGGGTCCAATGTCCACGACGCTGTTGAATACTGGTGGAAGGCAATGGAAGATGTCATCGAAGATGTATGGCAACTCGTCCGAGAGAATAAGCGTGAACAAGCGACGACGCTCTGCATTGAAGCATTACCCGTTCCTCCCTCACCCTATATCTTCGGTGAGGTTGAACAGTTACACTTGTGGGTTAAGTGGCAGATGGATAGGCTTCACACCTACCCGAAGGAGGTAGACATCTCGACTATCCGAAGACGCTGGTTCCCTGTTGGTAATGAATCAGAAGTGCACGGCGCACGTATTGTCACTTCAAGCGATGGCACTGACATACCGATTCACATGAAGGGATACATTGACCGTATCTTCCTCGATGACGATGAAGCAGGTATCGTTCTGATGGAGTTGAAGACAGGTAAGTGGAAGGATAGGAAGCGTGCGGACATGCGTGCCGAGATGCAGTTCTATCGTATGATGCTTGAGCATAGTCAACACATGGAGTTCCTCCCCGTTTCAGGATGGGGATGGGAGTTCCCCGGTGGTGGCATCAACGGTGGTGACGGACCCCTGTGGGACTACGAGAGTGTCACTGGACCCGGTGGACGATATGCACCCAAGACCGTGGAGAAGCGACTACAGAAACTTGTAGACGCTCA
>Ga0098041_1000722_pt1 | contig 13054 bp, 15 predicted proteins | sample 8_EtaG_FD_77066 | JGI IMG/M metagenome (GOLD analysis project Ga0098041, IMG submission 77066) | Marine viral communities from the Subarctic Pacific Ocean - 8_ETSP_OMZ_AT15162 metaG | ecosystem: Environmental > Aquatic > Marine > Oceanic | place: Pacific Ocean | collected 2015-01-08
GATAAATTATTAGATGTTGAGAGGATTGTACAAAATCCTTCAAATGTATCGGCTACGCAGCAGACTACTGTATTTACGTTTGCAGACGAAACAGCAGGTTATGAAGCAGACAGAATTCAATTTAAAATTAAAACTAGTGGAACATTAGATTATATGACATTAGTAGGTAATGAAAATAGTTCAACTACAAGTTTAAAGTGGGATGGAACACTAGCTTTATCAAGTAGTGCGTTTACTATCATTGATATACCTATCAGAGATATAGCTGTAGGAGATACTACGACAATATATAAAGATGGTACAGGGACTACATTCACAGCAGCCACAAATAATACTATATTAGACGTGGACAAATTACACGGTTCATCTACTCATGAACTAACAAGGTTTGTAGTAGAATTAACAGCTTCAGCAGCTGTAGAAATCAAAGACGTATACCTTTACAAATCTGCTGAATGGAGAGTAGAAACTATTAAGGATTTTAGAGATGAATATATGGAAGTAGGAGCTGTCAGAGTAAGAGGAGACAGAACAAGCAGGAGGAGAGCATATGGTTAGAAAGAAAGCAACAACAAGAAGAAAAACAACGACAAAAAGAAAAGCACCTGCAAAGAAAAAGACTAAGTCAAGAGTCAATGAAGCAGGTAACTATACGAAACCTACAATGAGAAAACGTTTGTTTCAAAGAATAAAAGCTGGTAGCAAAGGTGGAGCACCCGGACAATGGTCTGCACGCAAAGCTCAAATGCTAGCAAGACAATATAAAGCAAAAGGAGGAGGTTATCGATAATGCCAAGTCACTATAAGATTAACGGTGAAAAAGTCAAGCATAAACATAACGGTAAAAAGAATGGTAAAAAGAACGGTATGTCACCTGCACAAAAGAAGATAGCAGGTATGACTCCCCCATTCAATAAGATTACCGGCTCAGACTTTAAAGCCTTAAGAAAAAAAGGAGGAAAATAACATGGATAGAAAACTAGGTATGAAATGCCCACACTGTGGTGGACTCATGATGGACTTGAGTGTATACTGTTGTGACGCATGGAAACCAAAGCCAAAAGCAAAAAAGGCTAAAAAATCTAAGAAGGAGTAAACATGGTTAAGAAAAAGTCACAGAAGTCATTGACAAAATGGACGAAACAGAAATGGGACTACATAACCAAGGCTGATAAAAAGAAGCCTAAATCAAAAAGAGGACGTTACCTACCTGCGAGTGTAAGAGCAAAAATGACACCAAGTCAAAAGGCAGCATCGAATCGTAAGAAACGTAAGGCTGGAGGAGTTGGCAGTCGCGCTAAATACTCTAAAAAGGTAAAAAAAGCAGTAAGGAGGGCTAAATAATGGCATACAAAGTATCAAAGAAAAAGAAACCTATGAAGAAAAAGAAAGCAACAAAAAAGAGGTCAGGGTATGGCTACTGAGAAAGTGAAAGGTGTAAGTATGGCTGGTTTGAACAAGCGTCAAGTTACAGCTATGAAAAAACATAGTAAACATCACACTGCAAAACATATCAGGGCTATGGCTGTAGCTATGAGAAAGGGAGAAACCTTTACACAATCTCATAAAACAGCTATGAAGAAAACAGGAAGATAAGATGGCACCTAAGAAAAAGAAAGACCCAAGACTAGTAAGAGCAGGAGTAGCAGGTTACAATAAACCTAAAAGAACTCCAAACCACCCTAAAAAATCACATGTAGTGGTAGCAAAAGAAGGTACTAAGATAAAACTTATTAGATTTGGGCAACAAGGTGCTAAGACCGCCGGTAAACCTAAGAAGGGTGAAAGCGACAGAATGAAAAAGAAAAGAGCATCTTTCAAAGCTAGACATCGTAGAAACATAGCAAAAGGAAAAATGTCAGCTGCTTATTGGGCTAACAGGGTGAAGTGGTAGTATGGCAAAAGACTACCTTAATGTTATAGAACGTGCCCTCATGATGGGTATAAGTGATACAATCAACGGATTGACAGAGTCTGGTGAAGACATACATGTGTTCGGTGAATTTCCAGAAGTAGAAGAGTTGAAGTTTCCAGCTGTGATTGTTCAACACACTGGTTCAGGATTTGAAGAACAATTTATGGGTCAACAAGTAACATTAGGGTCGTCTTCAGGTACCGGTGAAGTGTATGGTGCAAGTTACACTATTCATGTTATATGTGAAAAAGAGACAACAATACAAGTAACTTCTGGTGCTAGTTCTAATACTGATGTTAATTACAAACAAAGAAGATTATTGAATTGGTTAATGTTGAATGTAGCTAATTCTGTTATGGATGTCGATTTCGACAACTACGAAGAAGAAGATACTCAAGTTATAGAAAGACACTTGAATTCTTGGAGTAATGTAGGTTTTATACCAGACCTTCAGTGGTATGGAGCATCAGCTGATTTTATGATTACATTTACTAATCTGAGATAGAATGGTAGAAACCTTCCAACAAGAAGAAATAGTATCTGTTCTTACAGGTTATCAACGGTACTTTGCTACAAGAAATTCTAGATTTCAAACATATTCTAAAAGAAATCCTATAAGTCAAAAGTTTAGGATGTATAATATCGCGTATAGCACTGGCGCTATACAAGAAAGGGACTCTGTTTATATTGGTAATCATGTGGCTTTATACTATTACCCTAACACAGGTACTATAACACCTAAAGAAGAAAAACAATTGACAGAACGGTTTGTTGCAAAATACCCTGCTAAAGGTGCTAAAAATTTACAAAAAATAGTAGGTGATGTACAAACTAATAAACTTATAAGTACAGGAGTACAAAACGTACCTTCACCAGAAGAACAGATGGGTGGTTTTGATGTAGCTAAAGTTGGAGGTTACAATGTTCTATTAAACCGTAGACCCGGACAAGCACAACCCACAGATATAAGAGGTGAATTCAAAGCGGCTGGTAAGTTCAAAGCCACATCAGGTTTTCAAGTTACTACACAAAGATTAGATGACCCCGGACATCACGGTATCTACGGTAAAGGTGGTCAAAAACTTAGGACTAGGATAGAAAATATAAGAAGGCAAGGTGGTGAAGGTGTTAATCAACGTATAGCAAAAGCTGGATTACAATATTTTCAAGGTAGATTACCACAGTGGAATGCAGCTCTCATGAGAATACAAAACCCCAGAGTCAAAGGTAGAACTGCTGGAGGTTTCACACAAGGTAGTGCATTAGGAGTTAGGAATAGAATCAAAGGTCTAACTAGTGCTGGAGGTGGTGGAGTATCTATACCACAATTACAAAGTTATTTTACAGGTATGATGGCAGGTTCTACAGGGTTTTTCAATCAGAGTGCAGCAGAAATCACATCTACAGCTTTGGGTAATCCAGAGTTTTTCACAAACACAGGAGTTAGTTATACTTATGTAATAGACCCACACGCTCACGCAGTGTTACAAAATTTTAGAATGGATAGAAGCGGTTTAGGTGGTAAAATACAATGGGACGAAAGTTCTTTGAAACATGCTTTTGCTGTAGAGGGTATAATGGCTACAGATGAGTATTTTAAACTTGTAGGAGCAGTAGATAGACAAAACGATGCAGCTGTTAGAAGAGTTCATGCACAAACCATGCACAGGGCTAATAAAAATGCAACTACTACAACTATAGGTAAAAGTCAGGCAGCTAATACAGGTGCTCTAAAAACTAACTCTGGTAGATTGCATGCTTCAATCGATTTATTTCATGCTGATAAACATATGGCTAAACTTATCAAAGAAGGATTGATTCCTTTCTTCCAAGAAGAATATGCTAAGGGTATGAAAAAGTTCTCAGAACAATACATAGGTAGACCAGAAAGGATACAAGGATTCCCAACTAGAGAATTTGGTAAAACACAATTTAGAGCATGGGCAGCTCCATACTTGTCTATAACTGATTATAGCTATGAAGCTTTTGGTACCTGAGCTCTATTAAGATATATATATCTATATTAAGACATTATTGGGAGATTAATAGAGCCATATTGCCTTCTTGAGGGAAACCTTTATATACTACCATGACCATATAGTTATTACTTAGCGTATCGCGAACGCTAAAGGAGAAAATAAATATGGCATATTTCCTAGGAAGAGACGTAAAAGTTGCTATAACAACTGAAGATGCTGCAGGTAGTTTTGCAAACACAGCAGGTATCGCAGGAATCGCAAACGCCGCAACCCCAGATGGTACTAACATCTGTGCTTTGGGTGATTTGACAGTTGGCAGCAACGAAATTTCGTCGTCACACGTTATGAAGGATGTTACTGGAGTAGATGTAACATTAGGCACAGTAGATGAAGATATAGCTTACATGGGTCAAAGGACCGCATTGAAAGCTGAAATCAAGAATGAAACAACTGTAACCATTACAAAAAAGAGAGGCGATGGCTTCTTTGATAGTTTGTTTGCACAAGGTTTCCGATATGGAGCACAAGATGCTTCAAATCCTCACGATGGATTAACACAACCGGGTAACGATTTCGGTTTCAGGTTACACGTCGTTATGAAAGGCGCAGCATCAGCTGGAGAAGTACTAACCGTTGCAGGATGTACATTCTCTGAATATTCAGTATCATTAAATGCTGATGGTGTTCAAGAGGAAACTTTAACATTCGTTTCACACATCAAACCTAAAGTAGACGCAGCCCCAGACACATCAGCAGCAATCGGTTCAGCAACATTCCCACTTTAAGGAGTTTTGAATGGCTTACTTTCTTGGGCGAGATGTTAAACTCGCAATTACGACAGAGCATAAAGCTCTAGGTATAGAAATAAACTCTAGCGATGAGGCTGTAGTAGCTGGAGTCGTAGGTAACTTACTAGCAGATGCTGATTTGATAAAAAGTAGAGAATGGCCAAATGATGGAGATTTCGATGAAAGTGTTGACAATTTTGATAGTGTAGCTATTACTAATAATTTATCTAACGTTACAGTTGGTTCAATAACTAAAACTGATGACAGTGCAACTGTTCTTTTGACATTTAGTAATGCACCTACAGCAGATGAAACTATAGTTATAGTTGACGCAGAAGGAGTTAGTAGGACATATACAGCACACGCAAGTAGTACCTCTGGATTAAATTTCTCTAGAGCTGGAGCAACTTCAGCTGTTGTAGATGCTTTACAGTCAGCTATTGAAGGACAAAGTCAAAGTTTTACAATAACTCAACCTTCGGCAACATCTTTATTATTAACTACAGATATGGATAGAGATTTAGGTATAGTTCTATCTGGTGATGAAAAAAACGTCCTAGATGATATTACAGGTATTGACATATCGACAGAGACTGTAGATGAAGACATAGCTTACTTTGGACAAAGAACTGCGTTAAAAGCAGAAATAAAGAAAGCAACTACTATTTCTATTACTAGAAAAAGGTCAAGCACAGATTTCAATGTATTATTTAATCAAGCCAGAGGTGGTGTGAGAACATTTACAGACTCCAATCAAACAACAGAGTCAATCGATGATGTTACAGGTGCCTCAGATACAGCAGGTGTAACTGCAAATTTAGCAGGTATAGATAATCATGATAGGCAACCAGACCGTAACTACGGATATAGAGTTCATCTTATGTTAAAGGAAGGTAGTGAAGTTATGAGTATTAGAAACTGTTGTTTCCAAGAATATTCGATTTCATTAAATGCTGATGCAGTACAAGAAGAAACATTGGTGTTCTACAGTAATGTTGAACCAGTTGTATCTTCTGCAGGAACCACTGCAGTAGTAGCAGCATCAGATTTCTAGACTAAGGTATAAAAAATGGCAAAGAAAAAAGTAGAAAAAGTAAAAGAAGAAGACGTATGTAAGTGTGACACTTGTAATAATCCAGAGTGTCAACCAAAAACAAGGGCACTCAATGGCGAGTGCCTTTGTGAATAAACAAAAGGAGAAATAAAATGACAGAAGAAACGCAAGAATATTGGTCACTTGATGAATTAGAATCATTGACCGACACAGTGCAAGAAGCAGAAGTAGACTATCAAGGTAAGATGATAAAAGTATCTTGGTGTGAACTAACTGAAAGTGAAGAACCAAAAGCAATGGTATTAGATGAAAATCTTTCAGAGGACGAAAAAAACGCTCAATTCTTAGAATTAGCAAGAGAAAAAACTAAAACTATGATGCAAAAGGCTCATGATAAACAACCAGACGGTAGTGTTTTATCGGTGGCAGTTTATGATAAACTACCAGCAGCTGTAAAGTTTGCAGTAAGTAATAAAGTATTAGGTATATCTGACCCAAACGAGCAATAGCTTTAGGTGAATCCCCTGAGATGGTATTGTTATATATACCACTCATGAAAGAATTGGGGATGTCTTTGTCAGAGATTAAATCTACATCTCGACGTGAATTAGAGGGTTTATTGACAGCTTTGTCTTTAAATAATCAGATACATCAATTTGATGGCTACACTGAAAAAGACATAAGTGAGATGTCTAAAGAAAAACCACACATAAGAGACCAGTACTTTAAATGTAAAGAATTAAAAGAAAAGTATGACATTTTGATAGGTCGTACTGTTAAGAAACAAGAAATACCCCTTTCGGGGTTATTAGGAACCTTCTAAAATGGTGATGAGTGCAATAACCGTTAGGGCGAACATGAGGATGTTGTTCGACCAACAGAGCGCAAACAAGGCTCAGGCTGACTATATGGGTCGTCTATCCAGAATGGAAAAGACAGCTGCTACTAGTCTTAAAAAATCTAACGACGAACTTATTGCTGATTTTAATAGAACTATAAAAACATTAGAAGAAAAAGATAGAGCTGCTAATGAACGTATGCGTAAGAACTCTGAACGTATAACTAAACAGGTTCAAGCCAACGCTAGAGCAGCACAACATGCTTTGAAACCCGACCCATCTGCTTTTGGAAATACTAAAAAAGGTTTACAAGCGTATGTCCAACATGAAAGAGCATATAGGGCATCTTTAAAATCTATGGAAACTGCTAATAACAAATATGCAGCATCCGCTAAAAGGTTAGGTATAGCAGCTTCAACTGGTCAATTTGATGCTGGTACTTTTGCAGGTAACACACAAGCACAACGTGGTCAAGGTATAGCCTTGATGAGAAAACAGTTATCATTGACAGACCAGACAACTGAAGAGTATAGACAAGGATTAATTATACTTCAGATGATGGAAGAAACTCACGAAATGATAACCTTCCAAGAACGTATATTAGGTCAAGAACTCTCTAAGAATGCTAAAAAACGTATGTTTGCTCAAAGACAATTAGATAAGGGTCTGATGACTCAAAATCAAAGGTTCAGAGAACAAATGAGACTTTTAGCTCAAATAAATGCTTCTTACAGTCGTATGACACAACAGTTGACTGGTGCATTTATGAATGCACTCCTAGCAAGTACGGTGGCTTTGATGACTTTTGGTTTCAGATTACAAGGAATAGTTGATACTTTCCAACAGTTTGAAAAAGAATTGATGAATGCACAATCTATTTTCCAAACAACAAATGAAGTTTTGTTTGGACTATCAGACCAAATAGTTGAGTTTGGTACAAGATATGGTATATCTTTAGGTACAGCATCTGAAGGATTATATACATTAGCTTCGGCAGGTTTATCTGCAAACGATTCTCAAAAAGTATTACAGAATACACTTAAGTTATCTATGGCTGTACAAGGTGACCATGACACTATCGCTAAATTAACCACTCAGACTATCTTTGGTTTTGGACTACAGATGGAAGAGTCTGCTGTACTTACAGATAAATTTGCACATGCTATCAACATGTCTTTGATTGAATATCAAGATTTAGCAAGTGCTGTTAAGTTCGCTATGCCTTTCTTTGTATCTACAGGACAAAATATAGACCAATTATTAGGTTCTTTGCAAGTTTTAACTAACCGTGCTTTAGAAGCAGGTATTGCAGGTCGTGGTTTACGTCAAGCTTTAGCTGAGTTTGCTCAACATGCGGAAGATAACACCGCCGCTTTCCGTAAAATGGGTGTAGAAATCATGAACACAGACGGTTCTTTCAAATTATTAACTGAAATAGCTAGAGAATTCAGCGATGCTATGGGACCAGCTGCCTCTGATGTAGACTTGATGACGACATTACTTCAAGATTTGAACGTTCGTGGTGCTACTGCTTTTGTTCATTTAGTACAAAACGTAGATGAGTTCGAAGGAGCAGTCGGTGATTTAGCAAATTCAGCTGGTTCTGCTACAAGAATGGCAGATATACAGCAAAAATCTTTAGCTAATCAAATACAAGTGGTAAAAAATGCACTTGTGGCTCCATTTTTGCTCTCCGATAAGGTAGGTAGAGCTAATGGTACAATGAATCAGTTCGGTCAATCTCTACATGATATAGTGACTGACTTCGAATCTTTCTTCATAGTAACTTTACCTGATGGTACTAAAAATTTAACAGATATGGGTAGCAATTTAAGAGATACCGTAATAATAGTATTAGAAGAATTGAGCAGTATGATAAAAGGTTTACTAGGAATGTTCGCATCTTTAAACAAAGATGGTAACAATTTAGCAGGTATGTTTTCAGCGCTGATGATACCTTTGAATTTATTAGTAAAAGCGATTACTATTTTAGGTAGTGACGGTGTTAAAACGATAATAATGTTCAAAGCATTGAACGCATTATTACCAATCACTGAGTTACACACGATAGGTAACGTATTGGCTACTGCTATGTTAAATACAGAAAACAGTAAACAGGTTGCTATAAAAGGTATGTTACTTAGCGCACAGATAGCTTTGAATATAGGTTTAGTAGCAGGTTTATTCTTACTCAACCAACAGTCAGAAGCTATGCAAGCTTTAGGTAAAGCTGTGTTGTTTGCAGCAGGTGCCTATGCTGCATTCAGTATAGCTCAGATGGCTGGTATGAAAGGTGGTAGTTTAATAGCCGCAACAGTAGGTGGTGGTGTTCTAGTAGGAGCTATGGGAGCTGCTATGAGTAAAGTCATGCAACCACCAGATATGCCTACGTTTGATATGGGTGGTAGAATTATGTATGATACCGGTGGTAGTTTGGGTAGTAGACATTTCCCTGTTTTAGTGGAACCCGGTGAAACTATTATACCTAAAACACAAAATATGCTATCTGGTGGAGGAGGCATAACTTTAAATATACAGGGCGACATAGTAACTAATGACGCAGATGACTTTGCAGAACGTATAGCACAAGTTTTACCTGAAGCATTAAGAAGACAAAACGACATGGGAGGAATATAATGGTATTATTTAATAAACTAGTAGAATGTGAAAAAGATACAAATGTACACTCAACATATCCAGATTGGTATGATGGTGGTAAAACTACGTTGACAACGCAAGGAGGGTCTAACCCGATACACAATTTGTTGAAGTTTAAATATTCAACTAAACCAAACTTTGGAGAAGGTGAATTACATTCTGCTAAGTTATTAATTTATCCGACTGCTTTGGCAACAACAAACGAGTATGAACGTGAAGTAAGTGTTTACAAAGTTTATAAACTTAAACTACAGCTTGAAAATGAGGGCAGTTTAGATGCTCATACTACAGATGTACTAGCATATTCAGTTCATAAATCAGAAGGCGCTGTGTTTAAAGAAGATAAATTAGTAGGTGTAGATTTAGATGGAGATGGTATAGCAGAATTAGGTGAAAGCGTATCTATCAAAGGGGGTAGACAAATACAATATTCAAAACCTTATATCACTGTAGATGACGCTGCTGACCTTAAAGACGGACTTATGGACAGTTTTTGGGGAGGAAAAAGTAGAATCCGTGATTATTACGGTCAAGATTTAGACGGTGAAAAAGTAGTATTTTTAAAATCTAGTGCAATTTCAGGTAGGATGGCTGCTATATCTAATGAGGAGTATGATAATATTTTAGAATATTCTTTAGGTCATTTATCTTTCGAAAAAACACTATTACACGAGAAAGGAGTAATCAAATTTGCTAAAGTTGATTCTTTCCCAACACCTACATCTATATCTATTGCTAATGTTGTTACTGCTGATACTAGTCTTTTTAATAAAGTTAGACACAGTGAGTCTAAATATATAGGTAAAAGAGAGGTGTTGGCACAATGAGCAGTTTTTTAGGTGGTTTAAAACCAGATATAAACGAAGAAAGATTATCATCGTTAGCTACTTTTAGAGGAGAAAGTGAAGGTATACAGTTAAGAACTTTTTGGAAACAGTTTTATGCTAATGAAAATATATCTTCTTTTATGTTTGCTCCGGTCAATGGTAAAACTGGTGATAGACAAGAAATTATGCTACAGTATAACGAGGTACCTATGCCTGTTCAGTTTCAGTGTGTTGATTTAGGTAAGTTACAAGACGATTTTGGACCTAAAATAGAGTTCGATATAAACATGGAAAAAATAGCACCAGCTCATAGAGTTAAACATCAACATGTTATTGATTTGACATTAGAAAGTTCTAAAACTCTTACAGCTGGAGAAGTATTAACACAGGGTACTTCAGGTGCTCAAGCTACAGTTTTAAGAACCGGTACAGGTACCTCACATACTATTTTCAACTTAACAACTGGTGTATGGACTACAACTGATGGTCATGATATAACTGGTTCAGTTGCTGGTGCTTTGAATGTACACCCTACTGCTGCATCAAGAGCGTCGCTTTATACTTTAAGAAGAGGTTTCACTGTATGTATGGCTACTACTCCTCCAGATGACGGAGAGACGTTAGCTGATTACATACACAGATTAGAAACTACTACCATAACTAATACTAATACTTCTATCGCTGCTGGTGATGATGAAACTAAAAAATTCAATTATGCAGCTATGACTATTGGTAACTTCAGTGATAGTTCTTCAGAACAATTGAGTATAGCTTACTCTGCAACTCCGGGCAATGCAAGACACGACAATAATAGAAACTTTTACCCGTTCCATACTTCAGAATCTGACTTACATAGTGGAGCACCTACTAGTGGAAGTGCAGCTGAGAATAATAGGTTAACTTTAGATGTATCACCTATTGCAATAACAGATGCAGCTAATTTACAGTTAGGTGAGGATTATAGACTTATTATATCTGCAAGTGCTAGTAAATTAGACAGCACTACTGATAGAAGTGCTATAACATTTGGTCTTTTCGAAAAAAGAGGTGCTAAATTTAGTTTGGAATCTGCAGTGCCTGTCTCTGTAGTAGATGTACCATGTTCAAACGCTATACCTTTCAATAGCAGAGGTATAAAAACCTACACTGGTGACAATAGTACAACTGCTTTTGCCATACCTATAACGGTAGAACATGCATCACACGTAGTTGTAAGAGTTGATGGTGTAGTTAAAGAAAATTTAACTCATTACACAGTTAACTCTGATGTTGATACTATAACATTTACTTCTGCTCCTGCTACAGGTGCTAGAATACACATCAATTGTATAGGTGCCCCATCTAGTTCGTTCGGTGGTGTAAGTTATAGTTCATTCCCTAGATTTTTAACTATATGGCAAACTAATGATATGGCTAGAAAATATGCTGTAGATAGTGGCCAAAGTGCTTGGGTAACTGCGACTTTACAGAAAGCAGCTACAGGACACCTAGATTCTACATCTACAAATACAGGTGATTCAGGAAACGAAGCTTTAACAACTAGAGCACACTTCGGTAAAAGTGTATATCATGCTGGTGGTGTTGGAGAAGATTCAATCGACCGAGCTCAAATACAAGATACAGAAAGTATTGTTTATTTAAAAAATATATCATTGAAAGAATTCAGTCCTACACGAAGTAATGCTACTAATGCAGAACAAAAGTTAAAACCCGGTATATCTGCAACCGCACTCTCTGTAAAAAACAGAGAACAAAAAATCCAATCAGATTTAACTAATTCTACTGAAGATGTTTCACTTTTAGCTTTTGGTGTAAACACCTCTACGCAACTTAGTGGCGATGGAAATGCTAAATACCTTTTCTTTAACGATTTTAGAACTAATAATTTAAATACTACTAGTGCAGTTACTGACGGTCAAGTTGCAGTAGGATACTCACACGATGAAAACAAATTAGGTAATATTTTCAATAAAAATTCATTAAACGACAGTGGTATATTTAATGGATTAGAATATGGTGATGGTGATGCTATTGACACTGTAGAAACTAATGGTATAGACAATTTCACACAAAAAGGGTTCTTAAAACTTAACTGGAACATAAGTGGATTAAATGGTGGAGATGATGGAGCTTCTTTTGATGATAGAGAATGTGTGATAGCATCTGCACGAGTTAAAGATGTTATATCTATAGAAGGAGGAGGCACTACTCCAGAAAGCACAGTATTACAAGTAGACGACCCTAGTGTTTTCGAATGTACTTCAGATGAAGAATATGTTATTTATAGAATGCATGGTGATTATTCTGATGTACCCGGAGATACAGGTGCTTCGGCTAAAAACACTGTTTCTAATACTGCTAGTAAAAATATATCTGGTATAACTGCAGCTAACCCTGCTGTAGTAACGTGTACTGGACATGGTTTTAACACAGGAGATTGCGTGTTGATAGAAAGCACCGCTGGTACTACCTCTATGAATGATAGATATTACCATGTGACAAAAGTAGATGCTAATAGTTTTCAATGTACTGGTTTTACTAATTCACAAACTTACAGCAGTGGTGGTACTGCTAAAAAAGTTACAGTTGATATGAGAACAGGTCTCAAAGTTGCAAAAATAGAAGGGGATGTCATTACATTTGACAAGCATGCTGGGTTTGGTGACTATTATTACTCTAATACTTATGGTGATAGTTATACTGCTCAAGCAGATAAAGAACATCTTTTGAATGATTTAAACTCAATTAAATCTACTAATTATTCTAGTGTCATGATATCACCTAGACGTTTCTGGTTATATATGCAAGTTAACAATTATAATGCAACTAATAAAATAAATAATCCAACATGGGGTGCCAGTTCTGTATTAATTACAGAAGGTACCGGAACAGCAGGTGCAACTTGGAATGAATCTCTGTTTTCAGATTCAAGAAGTTATGCTAACGCTTGGAGATTAACACCTGATGAAACTACTACCACATTGGAATTGACTA
>Ga0098041_1000731_pt1 | contig 12966 bp, 5 predicted proteins | sample 8_EtaG_FD_77066 | JGI IMG/M metagenome (GOLD analysis project Ga0098041, IMG submission 77066) | Marine viral communities from the Subarctic Pacific Ocean - 8_ETSP_OMZ_AT15162 metaG | ecosystem: Environmental > Aquatic > Marine > Oceanic | place: Pacific Ocean | collected 2015-01-08
AGGTCCAGAATTAGTCACTTTACCAAAAGGCGCAACAGTATATTCTCATCAAGAATCTAAAAAATTAGGTAACCAAAAGAATCAAAGTGGGATACCAAATAATACAAATATTACAGTTAATGTTAATGGCCGCTTAGGTGCATCTGATAGGGAATTGAGAGATATTGCTAAGAAGGTTGGGTCAATGATTAATAGAGAAATTAATAGAACCACATCAAGTGGAGGGATTATATGAGCGCGTTTACAGAATTAGACAATCAATACGTATGGTTAGATTTATCTTCAAGAGGAGATGCTGGTGCAAATTGGGCCGCAAATAGAATAGCATTGAAATGTGAAACAATTGCTATAAATACATCAAAACAAGTTTTATCACATTCTTTGCCCGGCTCTGGATTTTGGTATGGAGAATCAAAAACCGCCGCATTAGATTTAGGTATGACAGATAAAACTGTAAGTTTGAATGGCATTATTACAGAACAAACAATTACTAAAAATTGGGATTTAGAAGGCGAAACTAAAACAGATACTAGTAAATATTTAACTGCACATGAAATAGTTCAATTAATACATTCATATGTCGATTCATCATTCTTCCAAAAGAATCAAAATCCTAATAAATTAATTATTCTTATGCCTTCGAGAATTGATAATGATTGGGATTATTACACCTCAATGGACGAAAATACTTTACCGGAAAATGCTAAATTGATTCCCTTTACCTTTAAAACTAGAGATGCTGATAATTCTGGAACACCCGGAATTAGTGGTAGTCAATGGCCTAGTCCTGTTAGTTCCGCAACTGATGAAGTTCAATACGCATTAAAAGGGTTTGTTAGAAATTTTTCCACAACTTTCCAAGCAGGTCAACCATTTATTGAATTCTCTATGGATTTCCAAATTGCAGATGTATCATTCTAGGTGAAAATATGTATCAAGCATTTTTAACAAATAGGAATTCTTTAGTATTTCCTGTTCTTTGTGATGGGCATTTAAAAATTCCATATAGGGATAATATTCCTAATACGGCAACAAGTTCAAATACTGATGACTCTACATATGGGTTATGGGCATTAAACACATCATTTACAATAGAGGCTATTGTTACACCATATGATTGTATGGGATATTCAACTTCATCCGTTAAAACTTCAACCAAGACTTTACCATATTCTACTGATAGTGGAACTGAAAGCCACACATTTTTAGACGACTACTATCGTGGAACATATTCTATGTGTATTTTTTATAGTGATACCGCACAATTATATTTAGTAAATACTAGTTCTACTACAACAAAACCCGCAGAATATAAAATTCAATTTGTTGTTACTGCTGGAGGTGGAGCATCTACATTAAATTCTAGTGCAGTTATTACAGGCGTAACGGGATATAATACACTTCATGAAGCACTATATTTAATTTCACCATATCATATTGCAGCATCTTTTAACGCTACAACAGGTTCAATGGATATTATTGTGAACAATGTAATAATAGCATCACAAGTTCACAGTAGTAAAAGTTCAACAAATATGTCTTTTGATATGGCAAATACAGATTGTTATATTGGAACAAATAATGATACCACCGCAATTGCATCTACTAGAAAACAATTCATGGGAGAATTGCATGAACTTTGTATTACTAAAGGTTATAAAGATTCATTTTCCGATATTCATACTTTAGTTCCTGCATATGAAAATTTGTTATTATATTTAAGATTTGAAGAGGTGGACGAATAATGGCTAACACAAATCTATTTATTATGTCCAAAGGTGAAAAACCCGGAAATACTCCTGCTCATGCGAGTGGTAATGTATATTATGATTGCCCAACAAACCCATTACTGATTTATAATGTAGATTTATTAGATTCAGGTGTTTATGTTAATGGTGCAGTAAACGCAGGGGCACAATCATATATTACGGTTGATTTAAATGATGGTTCTACAAATCCTATTCCTGAAGTATTCAAAGTAGGAGATAGTGTTTATGATGATACAGGAACATTAGTCGGTGTTGTTACTAGAACTCATTCTGATAAAATAGAACTTGCTGCTAATACGGCAGTATATCTGGCAAATAACGAACAGTTAAAATCAACATATAAATCTACTGCAAATAGAATTGTTTGTTATGAAATTAGAGGTTCACCAACTGACGGTGTAACAAATCCAACTGCTTCGGCAACTAATGGAAATGCCGGTGGAACATCTGGTGGCGCAGAATACGGGGTAAGCAATTCTGCAACATTTACAGTTTTAAATAGACAATACCCATCATCAGGATATGGGACATCAACCCAAATAGCAAATGGTTATTTACAAAATAGAGAAACTAGTCCGAGTTATAGAATAGAAATGGATTATACTACGCCCGGAACACCTTTACAATTATCAACTTCACTACTAAATACTAATGATTATTTCGTGACTCTTTTTGTTGATGAACCCAAAAAACAACATATGGCAAAAATAACAGAAATTACTACTTCTGATGCTGCCGGAGATTCTTTTGAATTTACACCAGCATATACTTCTGATATACCTAGTGGAACTAAATATGCTATTTACAAAGGCCCATTAAAGACTGATACAAATGTTGTTGCTATTGCTTATGGATTAGCAGGTGCAGGTGCTAAATATACAACAGATACAGATGAAACGGATGGAACAGGATTCGCCACAGATACAAGACATTCAGAAATGACATATGTTGCCACCCCAAATTTTTATTTCTATAATGATAGGTTAAATAAAGAAAATGAATTAGACCACAACTCAAAATATATTTTACATTATTCTAGGTCTGAAGGAACAACAGAAGTTCATTGGCAAAGATGTTTTATTACAACTGAAGATTTCGGTCAAAGAGTAAAGGATTACAGTAAATACGAATTAAAAATAGATTTAGTCGATGAATTAAAAACTTATGATGATATGTCAGCAGATGGGGCTGCAACTGCTAAACAGCATTATGGTAGTTCAGCCACAGGAACATATTCAACAAGCGTATCAGATTGGAATGACTGTTTTTTGAACCTGTTAAGAGATGAAAATGATGAAAAAAGTTTTAGTTTTGACCAATCAAATTGCACAGTTACTAGTGGAGATGCGACAATTACTCATCCTAGTAATGGTTCGATTATTGCAGGATTACCTGTAACTGGTTCAGGAATTCCCGTTGGAACAACTGTTCAAAGTATTACAGATTCAACACATTTTGAATTAAGCCAAGCGGCAACAGCCTCTTCAACAGCAGTTCTTACTTTTTGGACTAGCGATGCTATTGGCCCAAAAAGATATTTACATTATGCTTCTTCTCCACAAAAAGTTACTGGGCTTGCTCATGTTATAGATTTAGATATTTTCGAATCTATTACTAAAACAGGAACTTATATGAGTTTAACTTTGGCCGACCCTAAAAGGATTTATAGTAAGAAAATTAAAGAAAATGATAAAATTAGAATTTACAAAACTTTAGATTCTGAATTTATTTCTGATAATTATACTCACGCTATTTTTGGAACAGTAACAGGAACCACTTCATCTACAACCTTAACATTTTCAGGATTAGAAGATGGTCAAGATTTAAGATTATTATTAAGAAGTAGTTCTAATTATGATACTATCAGGATAGGTAAATATAATTATAGAATTACTGCGGTCGGTGCGCCAAGTGGTTCAGCCGCTACACAAACAATTACAATTGATGCATATAAATTAACTACTGCTAGTTCATGGACAACAGGTATTAGTGGGGCTGCTGAAACAATTACAGCCCAAATTGCATATAGGAGAGCATGGTCACCAATTACAAAAACCTTAATGGTTGATTTTAATATTGATACCATTGCTAATTATTCTGCTACAAGTGTTACTGCGGTTGATGATAGTTTAGTTACATTTACACAAGGGGATTCTACTATAACATATGTTGATTCTAAATTATATCAAACACAATTACAATTAATTGGCGGAGAAGCATCCGGATTAAGAATCCCAGTATTATATGGTGACCAAAAAAATAGTTTCCTTAAATTAGATTCAACAGTAGTATCTCAACAATTATATTTACCAAATTCTGCTACTTCAGATATGTTAGCATATTATTCTGGAACAATTTCTTTAGAAAAGAAAGTTTTCGAAGGGTATATTGAACTTATAGAAGATTATATTGAAGACGGGCAATATAAATTAAAATTACAAGGAAGAAATGAAATTAGCAAATTACTCGGCCCAATTGTAAATAAAAATTATAGTTACTCAGATGATATAATTTACTCATCATTAGGTATGTATTTTAATGGGGATAATGATGCTATTGTTGTTGTGGCATACCCATATTCTTACCGATTAGGTGATATGCAAATTAAATTTTATAATGCAGTTAGTTCCGAAGAATTACAAGTTGGTGATTTAATTTTTCAAATTGAAAGTGGGAGTGCAGGTTATGGGAATATAGATGCTGGTAATTTTGTTGGTGAAATTTCTTCTATTTCAGAATATGGCTCAGACCCCGGAGATGTAATTGTTAATTTATTAGATGGGGCATTATGTAGTTTTACACATGGAACACATAAAATAGTTAGAAAGGGATATGATTATATTTTTGCTAAAGCAATGGAACATACATCTAATATTTTACAAACTCCTACCTCTTTAGATAATACATCATCAAAGGGGTTATTTTTCACATCAGGAAAAGCGTTAGATTCTAATGGGTTAGCAACTACAAATTTAATTAATACTAGTATTCACTCTAATTCCGAAGCAGTAGGCTATCCCATTCATAACCCAAAAGGAATATCTTCGACTGTTTTAGGGCAAACAGATGGTGATTCTGCATTTATGGCTAGTTTAAGGGGAACAATTGATGGTGTTTCATATAATTCTAGTTTTGATGTTCCGAATGCTATATCTGATTTCGTTATTGTTAGTGTAGATTCAAATGAAGGTAAAGGTATTATTCGTTTAGCACCAGTTTCTCCTATAATTTTAGCACGTTCAGATGAAGATGTGAAAAATACTACGGGTGAAATTTTAGCAGATAGTGGTTTAACATTTGATGCTGTTACTTCTACTACATTAGATAGTAACACTTCTGCGTCAAAATATAGATTTTTCGGAACATATGCAAATGTTAATATTGGGGATGCCTTGTATAATTCTTCTGGTAAATTATTTGGTAAAGTAAGAGCCAAATATACTGATGCTTCAGCAGCCACGGCAGCAACTACTTATTATATTATTTTAGATAGAAACCCGAATGAATCTGGTATTACTGAAATTATAGATGGTGAAAAAATTTATACTATAGAAAATAGATATACTCATAATATTAGTCTATTAAATACTCAAGGGATTAATAATGGCGCAATTTTACAATTAATGAGTCATAGCATTTCTCCGGCGGGAAATACTCTACCATTTAATTACTTCATAAAACATAATAATGAAGCCACTTATGCTTGGGGAGATGCAGACTTTATTGAAAAATATGGTTCATTTATGTTTAGACTTTATGATATTCATCATTTTAAACCGGGTTCTGTTTATAAATCAAAACGTTTACACATTGATGAACGTGATGCTGATGTAAATACAAATAAAGAAGTTTATGCAACAGATACTGGTAAATTACAAGGGTTCGGAAAATCTTATAGATTTAGACCTTGGAATTCTTCTGCGACAATTCCACATACTACATTAATTACTACTAAATGGGATGGCCAAACTAGATGTAAAGAAATGGCAGAATTACCACCTGATGCTAGAAATGTAGAAACTGTTAGAGGCGGAAATTTTGAAAATTATACAAGATATAATAAGGCTTTATTGGTCGCAGATGTTCATTCTACTGATACAGCAAGCACATTTAATGCAAATATGGCTGCTAGAGCATCTGCTGATATTGTATTAAATTCTATAACTGCAACAGGTGTCTATACTGAAGGAACTCATTTATTCAATTTTAATGGAGACTTTTTAGGAATAGTTAAAAGTGTAAATCCTGGCAGTAATACTATTACTCTTTTTGATGTTAATGAAAATGCTGTTGCTTCTGGAACAAAACCAAGAGTGAATATAGTTCATATTCGCCAAACTTATCCAAATGGCACCACAGTCAATGAAACAGTAAATAATAATACTTATCCATTGTGGGAAGTTTATCCTAAATTATTAACTCTTGCTAATAGATTCGATTGGGCATATAAACCAGATGGAACTGATGCTTCGTCAGGTGGTGAACATTTAGGATTTACTTTAAATGGTCTTAATAGAGCACAAGATTATTTAGAATTAATTGACCCTAAATGCACAAAATATTATTTATTTGGTAAATCAGATTTATATCCAGAATGTGCAAATAGAAAACAAAGTTTATTTTATGGCAATAGAGATATTACAGACTACAATTTAATGCTTAAAAGCAAGGGTGAAGCAGAAGAATCCACAGTTCCAGATGGATATTCAGGCGCAGCATCTAGACAAACATATAAAGATGATTCATATGAAACAGTTGTAATAGAACAATCTAATAAAGAATTAAATGAATTATCTAGATATAATCTTATGAGATTAATTGAAGTTACATACGACTCACATTTTAATTTAATAGACCCTGAAAACCCCCCACCTATTAAATCTGGTATTGAAGCATTTAAATACACAACATTTAATCCAGTAGAATTAGTGACAGGAAGCAGCACCAATCCATATATTACAGCGTATAATACTGATAGTGGAACAGAAAGAACAAATTTTAGTTATACTGGTGATGCAAATAATTTAGCAAATGGTGATTATTTGTTTACAAATGATGGATTCTATTTAGGAAGAATTGCTACTTCCAATGGGTTAAATTATCCTTCTTCCGGAAAAATCACTAATGCCACAGGAAGATGGAATTATGGGTCACATGGATATGAATATAAAGGCCCAATTTATAAAGTTAGTAAAACAGGAGGTAATAGTTTTTTGAATTTTGACTTAATTGGTAGAGCAGGGCAAGATACACTTTCAGGTTCTAGTAAAAAACCGAGCAGATTTAAATGTAATTTAATGCAAGGTGCAGTTCACAACCCTAATGGTTCAGGGGCAAGAGATGAAACGGAAAATTATGATACTTCTCTTGGAACCCAAGATAATATAATGCACCCCTTAGTGGGCGTTTGTTATTTAACGGAAGATGTTGATATTACGTATAATGGCACTAATACAGGTGCAACTACAAGTATATCAATAAATGGTGACCCAACAGGTATAATTTGTGCAGGAGATATAATTTATGATGGAGCCAAAAAAATAGGTATCGTATCGTCAGTAGTGAGTGGAACAATAACTTTAAAAAGTAATAAATCGGCTCTTATTACTACAACTAATACAAATAATGTCGACAAATATGAATCCATTCTTGGTAATTCTACGGGTGAACATTCATCTGTAATTATGAATCATATGAAATTTACTGCACAATACAAGGCAGGTGTTAGTGACCATCAACATATTGAACATATTTGGCAAAATCAAAGAATTGTTATTTTAGAAAGACACCCTCTTAAAGAAGAAGGTGGTGCAGATGCGCCAATTAAAAACAAAACAGCAGCAGGAATGAATATACTACCCTCATCTACTTTTTACTGGGGACATCAAAATAAGGCTGACGTTAGAACTAAAGGCGTTCAAAGAAGTAGTTATTGGTTCCAAATTAAAGATGGAATCGGAATGGCAGATTACAAGGGAGATGGTTGGTTTGCAGGGTGGATGTCTGGTAACGTTTATATGGGCGATGGAACATATTTTGTTAATAAGCCGTTGTTATTCTTAGATTGGAATCAAGCCAAAGGAAATGATGGGGCAAGATTAATGGATGATGGTTATGAAAGAAATCTTACAACTACAACAACTACCGGAACTCATAACACAACTACATATGGTGGAACTTTAAATGTTACAGATGCTACTAGTTTCGCTGATTCTGGAACAGGTCAATTACATGGTGAAGAATTTACTTGGACAAATAAAACTTCTAATACATTAACTGGTTGTTCAGGATTAGGGGGAGGAATGATAATTGGTGCAGGGTCAGTAATTATTGGTGGTTCAAAGAAAGAAACGCTATTATTAACAGTTGATAATGATTTAAATACTAGGTCTTCCTTAAACGCAATTGATGAAGCGAATATTTGGTTAGATTATGCCCCAAATTTAACTGGTTATTATTTAGTATCTTGTGAGGGGGTATTTACAGATTCACCTGATGCAGAAGTATTAGAAGACGTTGATGCAAGTTGGTGGAATCAATATTCATCTGCAGAAATTTCTCCATCAAGGATTCATTATGTTATTTCACATATTAAATCTCCAAATCAAAATGGTTCAATTAAACACTTAATTACAATTGATAATCCTCAATATACTGGAAGTTTATTAAATTCAACTATTTTTAGAGTTATGAGAACAGCAGAAATTTGCACTTATGATTTTACACCAAAAGAAATACCACTATACACATTATCTTCTAGAACAACTAAAAAACCATATGAAAAGAAAACATATGATACAATACCTAATTTTACTTTCGTATCAGAAGAAGACTTAACTGATGAAGACGGTAATGTAGTAGCAACAACCTATGAACCATTACATATTCCTAGAAGCGAATTAGGTCGCCCTACTGTTAATGGGGCCAATTTCGTATTTTCTTACGATGCATCTTCAGGTGAGAATTGGATAACTAACACTACTGATAGTCCATTTACAGAAGCAGCGGGTTGGTCTAGTTATGAGGTTGATTTTGTTGAAATTAGTGGATGCGCAAATTCTAATAATAATAGAGTTGTTGCTGACCGATGTTATGCTCGACGTATAAGTGATACTAAAATTGAAATAAAAGCCAATGCCAATTTTAGCGGTTCAACCTCGAATCCAAATTTTGCTAGCGAAAGTCCCACAGATATTGAAATAAAAACTCAAAATCCATATGTTCTTCGAGAAGGTAATGATGGGATATTATCTATGTATGTAATGGTGGACCCTGATAATACATCTAATAGTGAATATTTAATACCTAGAGAACACTCCGATAATTGGAAATTGTTTGGTGATGAATCTGAAGACAAACCATTAAAAAATGGCACATATCCCTTTACTTTAACTGATGGTCATACAACTTATACTACTAATATTAAGTTCTCTTCACCATTAACTTCATCTTCTAAAAATAATAGAGCGATAACTGCAAGATTTGCTGAAATGAAAGAAATGATTGGTTGCGTTTCTCTTGGCACACCATTTACAATTATCACCCCTAGGCCCATAAAATTAAGAGACATTAAAAGTGCAAAAATAGGAACGACCGTTACTATTTGTAATGAAACTGAAGACATTATAGAAGATATATTAGAAAATGAAAATATTACTTATACTGATAGCACAACAGAATATCCTAAATATATTGCACCTAATTTTCAAGGAGTTGATGTATTTACTGCATCAAATTATTTGGCTAAATTAAAAAAGAAAAGATTAACAATTGATGTAGATACAATCAAATTAGAGAAAACTGATGCTAATTTAAGATTTTTACCTATAGAAATTTCAGAAGACAAATCCGATGAAATAAATATAATTTCAGTTAAAAAGAAAAAAGCAGCATACGATTTCTATAACCACATTACAGTTTATGGTAGAGGTGTTAAATCTACGGCTAGAAATCCTAAAAGCATTAAAAAAATAGGTAAAAAGGCTTACGAAGAATTTGATAATAAACTTGCTACTGAAACGGAAGTTAATGAAAGAGCGAGAGCGTTATTAGCAACACATTCTGATAAGGCATTTACAGTAAAAATAGAAACTTCAACAAAAGGATTAGAACATCTAAAAGCAGGAGATATTGTTACAATAGAACTACCTAGAGAAAATATTGAAAGAGGCCCATATTTAGCACTTCAAATAGACCATACTATATCAGGCAATTTAAGTATCATTTTTGGCGCATATAGTAAAAGTATGGATGTTCGCCTTGCTGAATTATTAGCAGAAAATAAAAAAGTAGCCGCATATTTAAGAGGAAATAGGTTTAAAGGTAACTTAATTACAAACGAGTTAGTAGATACAATTAAAATAAAAACACTTAAAATCAAAATTACAAAAACAACTACTTCCTCAACAGGAACCTTTATAGGATTCACTACCCCCATGAATACTGGAACCTATACAATGGGCTTTACTGGTTTAGGACAAACAACAACAACATTATTGGAGAAAGACTTATGATAACTGAAAAAGCAAAAAGAAAAGTAGCCCTTTTCTTAAAAGAATTTATTACTGCGGCTAATGTCGGTGTAGGCGGTAACTCGTCAAACCCTAATTCAAACAATTTAGATGTTCCAATTCTAACTACGAAAGTTTCAACAACTAATACAGAATCAACTGCGAATGTTATTGATTTTACAGCAACATTCACAGGCGCACAATTAGATGGTAATACTGTAAGAGAATTTGGTATTTTTGGTGAAATGCCGGGAGATGACCAATATGATGAAATGCGATTAGAAGGTGTTCAAATCACAGGAAGTGGTGCGACAGATGGAACAGAAGCAACCGTTGAAGAAATTATGCTTGCTAGAGTAGCATTTGATTCATTAGGAACTTTTAGTTCATCAGATGAATTAGAAATTACATTAACGGTGGAGGTGGAATAATGACAAGCACACTTAATCCACATTTTTTAAGTCAAATGGAGGCTACTCCTACTTTAAATCTTCAAGATGGGACAGATTATCCGCATAGTGGTTTATTCGATATGCTACATAAATGATTAAAAGGTTCATTTGCATATAAAGCAAGTGTTACTGATTTTGATATTACACAATCAGGTGGCGGTTCATTCACTTCATTAGCAATTAAAGGCGGTGCAGTAATTAGAAATGGTGTAAGTGCAACAGTCGGTAGTGGAAGCGGAACAACTACAACAATTTTATTAGATACTTCTGTTGCAGAAGGCGGATTTACCGTTAATGGGACAAGTGTTACAGCAAATCAAGATGTTACACCTGTTTCCGGTGGAGATGTCTATTTGATGATTGTGGCCGATGCTAATGATGCGATTAAAATCAGAGGAAGGAATGCTGATATTAATAAAGCACCAATGTTATTAACAACAGATATTCCAATTGCTATGGTAAAAATGACAGCAAATTCAGATGATGATGCTTCAGATAGACCAATTCAATATTTTACAACAGATAAAACTGAAAATGGATTAACTTTAATGTATGATAATGGTGGTGTTGCTGCCGCAGTTGGTCAAATATCAACATCAGCAGCAGAAACTCTATGGATGACAACAAATGATATTACTTTTGCTAATCCGGGAAGTCAAACAGATTTAATTATTCAAGATGCTATACCAACAGATGCAGCAACAGGACCGTCTTTATCATTAAAAAATAATAGGCCATCAGCAGCAAATAACGATATTGCAGGAACAATTAATTTTGTTGCTGCTGATAATGCTGGTTCTTCAGCAGATGCCCCAACAGCATCAATTGTTTCAAAAATATTAAATAATGTTGCTAATAATGAATTTGGAGATTTACGATTTAGTGTTGCTAATCAAAACGGTAGTTTACTTGAAACATTATCATTAGTTGGAAGTGCCGCCGCCGCAGATGCTAGAGTTGGTATAAAAACAGCAGCACCAGAATCAACATTAGATGTAACAGGAACTATTGGTGCAACATTTGTTCATGATACTGCTACTACTAAAAATTTAGATATAACAAGTTCTTTTGTAGTTCTTGATAATTCTAGTCCTGTTGCGGTTAATCTTCCAGCAGTAGCAACTGCCACAAATAGACTTTATTATTTAAAAAATAATGGCGGTGGTGCTGCTACACTTGAACCTAATGCAAATGGAGAACATATTATCATGGTAAATGGTGGGGTAGCATATAAAACAGGTGGTGGAAGTCCACAATTTGAATTGGCTCAAGGAGAATGGGCTACTATAACAGGCGGAACAGGCCATTGGTATCTTATTCAGAAAGGAACCGTATTGTGATGGTTTAATCTAAAATGGATTTAAAACAATGGCCCCTATCGCCCCTTCTAAGAGCATTGGAGGGGGCGGTAGTGGTTACACCTACCCGACATATTGAAGTCGCTTAGAAGGCATCCCTGACCCCTTTAGAGGGCATTCCAATTGGGGATTCGGGATAACTATTAGTGTTAGATTTTAGACCGAAAAAATAACATCTAAAATAAAATAAAAAAAATTTTAGGCCGAGGGAACCGAAATTCCCCCGACCTTTATTTTTGTCTTGTTAGACCATAATACAAAACATTCCCTGCATTCCCAAACTTTAATTGAATCTGCCGACCCAACATAAACCCCAATTACCCTTCTTGGGATTGTTTGCATATTACATGCTGGACAGTTTTGTTTTAGTCCCATCATTTTTCACCGCGTTTAATTTTTTGCATGATATTTTCCATGTATTCTTCAATTGTATCTTCTGTAATGCTTGTTTGACCAAACGCCGCAAAAAATAGAACTGAAATAACCATTAGAAAAATAATCCACGCGAACACTTCACCTGTTTCCATTTATTATCACCATTCCATTTTTAATTCTATAAATTCTTCTTTGTCAATACTAAAGGCTTTTATTTCATTATCTAACCCGTGTTTGTATAAATCATAAACTAATTTACAATCCTTCAAACAATAATCGACTACTTCTTGATATTCACCTGCTTTCCATAATGCAGGAGCCATAACACTTTCTAAAGATTTAGTTTCACCTAATGTATTATCTACTAAATTTTGTAGGCTAATTCTTTCACCATATTGCTTTGTAATTTCTTTACTAGTATCAATATATTGCTTATCATTTAAAAATTTCTTAACACAATAGATATCTAAAGAATCACGTAATACTGGTAAATCAAATGCTA
>Ga0098041_1000734_pt1 | contig 12937 bp, 4 predicted proteins | sample 8_EtaG_FD_77066 | JGI IMG/M metagenome (GOLD analysis project Ga0098041, IMG submission 77066) | Marine viral communities from the Subarctic Pacific Ocean - 8_ETSP_OMZ_AT15162 metaG | ecosystem: Environmental > Aquatic > Marine > Oceanic | place: Pacific Ocean | collected 2015-01-08
ATGGCATATGGCTATTGGGTATAAATACACAACTGAATTTGAGTTACCACAGTATTACTTCTCTTATGATCAAGGTAAGTATGATATAGATGGTGATCTTAGAATGGGAGGGTATAACTTTGAATTAGGTTTATCTGGTCCTGTATCGTTTACTGTTGATGATGTTATAGGTAATGCTAATCTCTATACACAAAATGAATCAGGTATGCTAACAGATTGGAATAAGTTTGGTGAGATACCTTCCTTATTGTATAAATCAATCAGAGTACCTATATACAGAAAGAATGATAAGTTTAGATTTAAAGTAAAAATAGATCAACCTTTTTCCGCAACTATTGTTTCAGCAAGCTGGGACGGTAGATATAACACCAGACGACATGTACGAAAGTAAGTTTATCCAACCCTGCACCCCTGACTTAGCTCTAAGTGTAGGGTTAAATTTACGTCCTGAAGATAAGAAGGAAGCTGAAGACACCTCAAAGATGTCTGCAACAACAGTTATCCTTCAATCTTATTTTGATTCCTCATACTCAGTTTTCTTTAAGGTTCCCAACGGCAAGGCTGCTGGAGTGGCTGGAGTAACCCCTGAGAATGCCATATGGATGCTTTGCACTAAGGCTAGTGAAGAGTACCCTCATACATTTATTAGGGAAGCTAAACGCTGGGTAAATAGCTTACCCAATCCTTATCTATGGAATTACGCAGATATGCGGAATGAAAATCATATCAAATTATTAAAACTATTAGGGTTTAAATTCCTTAATTACCATGTTTACAATGGTGTTCCTCTTATTGAGTTTATAAAACTATGTGTACAACACTAGCTGTATCAATAGCCCTTGGTGCTGCCCAAGCTGCTTCGGGGATACAGCAACAAAATGCTGCTTGGGCGGCACAAAGAGATGCGGTATTAAGATCTAATCACATGGCTACTACTAAGTATGCCAATGAATTAAGAATATCTGAATACAACGATAAATTAAAAGGTGATGTATTTCAAAAAGAATTACATGCCGATGCTGCTGCTCAAACAGAACTAGTTGCTGTCAGGCAGAATAACCAAATAGCTGCTGATCAAGCTTCTACAGCTGCACAAATAGCTGCTAATGAGAAACTTACAGAACAAATGTTTAAGTCTCAAGCAAATCTAGCTAAATCTATACAAGCTCAAGGTGAAATATTAGCTAGTGGTGCTCCATCTGGTAATAGTTTAGGGGCTTTATTGTTAAATGCTGAACGAGAGTTTGGATTTGAACAGGCACAAATAGATGCATCACAAGATTCAGTAACTAGAGCCTATGCTATAGAACAATATGGTATAGATCTGGATAAATACTCAGCAGATATAGCAGCTATCAACCAAACTAAGAGCATCGCTGCCCATAAACAAGCTTCTTATGAGCCTATTAAACCTTTAATGCAATCTGCTCCACGTAAACCATCTATACTAGGCCCAATTATCAGTGGTGCTACAACTACGCTATCAGCTGGTTCAGCTATTGGTGGTGAAGGTTACTGGACGGGTGGATGGAAAACTGACCTCGGAATCGGTTAACAACAATCATGCCATACGAAAGACAAACACGCAGTACTGGCTTTAGAGGCAGTACAGGAGTTTTAAAAAACTCTACTAAGCTTAGACAACAAGCTAAACAAGCCGAGAAAGATAGGATTGAATCAGTATCACAAGCAGGTAAACAAGCTTCTTCTGTTGGTGATGAATTATCCCGTATCTTTCAAATAGCTAATGCTAATGATGAATTTAATTTAAACCAATTAGCTAAATTCAGTGAAACTTTAAATGAAGGTTTAAAAGCAGCTGCCGAAAATGTAGCTAAACCTTATATTGCAGAAAAAAGAGAAGAAGGTATTCTTAAAGGTAGAAGAGATGCTAATGGTGATTCATCTGCTTTTGATTTAGATGAAGATCAGAATGCTCAAATAGCTGAAGCTGTTGCTAAACAACGAGAAGCCGTCCTTAAAAGGATGGATAAGTTCGATGAGGAAGCTTATAAAGCTACCTTAGAAGAAAAAGCTAGAGCATTAAATCTCAGAAAAATGGGAGCTAATGTAAGTTGGGGTTATAGAATAGGATATTTACAAGAAAAAGCTAAAGGTTGGAATGCTTATCTTACTACTGAAATTGGTACCAGTAAGGACATTATTGGTAAAACAACAGATGATAGAGATATAGTTGTTGGTGAGTTTTGGAACTATGATCCTGAAATTCAACAAGATATTATTAAATATGTTGAAGATAAGTTTATTGCTGAAGTTTCAGATAAGTCTGGGATTAACCAAAGTCTTATTAATACAAATTTAATCAAAGCTGTTACAGAACAAACAAGTAAATTCCAAGAAGAAGTTTTAAATGTAAGAATCCGAGAACAAGGTAAAGAAGAGTTTGATCGTATTACGTTAGAGGTATCAAACGCTATTTCTAAGCTTGATGGTAAAAAACAACATAAGGAACTACGAATCCAAATGGATTCTGCTCTTAGTCAATTAAAGAGCGTTACTCGTAGGATGTCTTATGGAAGAAATCTTGAAGGTACTTTACAAGAAACTGCTAATTCTTTATTAAAAAATATAATAGTTGAAGCTATTAGTTCTGATGAAGCTAGTTTTGAAAATATAGATGAGTTAGAAAAGTTTTTAACAACTGAAAAGTTTGAAATCCCAGGATTAACAAAAAAAGCTAAATATGATGAAGATAAGAAATTAATTGAAGGGACTGGAGGTAAACTACTATCTGAAATCTGGCCTTCCGAATTTAATACAGAAGCTTTAATAGGTGATGCTCTTAAAAAATACAATGATAAAGTAAAACAAGAAGATGACAGTAAGTTATCTCTTGTTAAAAAAACAAAAGCTAGTATTTTAAGTGAATTCTATAATGGCAATATTACTCTCGCTGAAGCTCAATTAAAAAGCCAAGCATTAAGAGATAAGTATGAAGGTGTACCAGGAGTACACACTCAGCTATTTAATTTAGATGAAGAGTTAAAAGAACCTAAATACTATACTCCAGAGATAAGTAGAAAAGGTATTGAAAATCTTCTTGCTGATTCTATTGAAGGTACTATAACTTCTGATAAATTAATAACTAAAGAAGGTAGAATATTTAATCAAGAAGTTGTTCAAGAATACCGTGATAAAGGTTTGATTGTTGATGATGATTTTTTACAAACAAATCGTGAAAAGGAGTTAGCTAAAACTTTTGATACAAATTTTGAAGAACTTATCAATCAAAAAGTATTAAACTCTCTGAGTAAACAAGATAGAGATCTTATAGGAGTAGATAAAGTAGTTACTTATGCTAGACATTGGGTTCTATCTGAAGCTAAAGATTTAATAAAAAATAATTCTAATCTTACTGTGCCTCAAGCTATGAGGCAAGCGATTAATACAGTAGAGCAAGCACTTATTTTTGACCATGATGATGATGATAAAACAACAAGTACTCGTACTGTAAATGGTGTAACCCAAGAAGGTATTTTCCAATTCGATATAGGTACTGGACGTTGGTTAAAAGAAGAGCTTAATTCAATACCTTTAGATAAAACAGAACAAGCTATTGAAAGACGACAAAAAACTAGAATACTAGAACAAACATTTGAAGCAGAACTAAACGGTTCTTCTGGAGAAGTAGATTTATTAGCTACTAAATCTTATCTACCTAAAGAATATTTTAAATTAACTAATGGTAAACCTTTACCTATATTTCAAAAGTTAGCTAATTTAGATAATGCAGCTAGGACAGAAAAAAGAAGTAGGTTTGAAATTTATAATCTTCAAGCAGCGTTACATGATGACATCGACCCTATTGATATACCTGAAGATGCAGCAAAAGCTATAGATTTAGTAGAGAACCTGACAACTACAAATAAAGAAATCATCACTAATAACGCAAGTACCAGAGCTACATCAAGAGTACTTAATGAAGTTGGTATAGTTGATACAGGTACTATTTTAAATAGCCTTGCGTTTGATGGAGCAACTTTGATTACTGCTGATGAACTTCCTGCATTACTTGAGTTAGCAGGTCTTAATGAAATGTCTTATGACGAAGTATTAAAAAACCCTGCTATTTTAAAAAAACTGACTAAAGCTAAACTTTCTGAAATAACTGAACTAGCTAATAAAGAAACAGATAATAAAAATATTGCTATTAGAATGATTGCTACAGGAATGGTTCATGGTAAAGATGCTATGAATGAATGGGATGGGAAGCATGATGTTTATTCTCGACAAGCTCTTAAAAATTATGTATCTGGTGATTATACACCACTTTCTAATATAGGTAGTTCAAGTGTACTAATAGCTGATGGTAGAGTTAATAGAGAAAATGATCCTAATCCTATTACTAGAACATTACCTACAACTTTAGCTGAATTAGAATCACTACAACTTGAGTTTAACGCTTTAGAAGCACCAAAACGAATCTTAGAACAAGGTCTTCAAACTGCTGAACAAAGGTCTAAAAAACCCCCAGGAGTTCGTCAAGTAACTGATTTCTTTGGTTTAAACAAGCAGTATGTTTGTAATCCTGAGTATCCTATATACATGGAACGTCAGCAAAGACTTAAAGATTTGATTACTATACATCAAGAGTTAGGTACTCTAGGTGTATGGGATGCTAAAGATAGAAGACCATTTGCGAAAGCAATGATAAGAGTTATTGGTCAAGATAGATGGGACCAGCTTATAAATGAAGCTTTAGATAACCCAGCTTGGGGTAGTCGAAAAGCAGGTGTACAAATAATTAGTGCATTAGTACAAGGTTTACCTGAATTTAGTGATACTGATTTTACATATGATGATATAGACGATTCAATATTTACTTTAGATTCTCCATATTCAGGTAATATCCCTGAATCGGCTTTAACTAACTTAGATAATAATGCTTCTTTAAAAAGGCAATTAGTATTTGGTAGAGATTTTAAAATTAGAAGAGATGTTGCTCCTGATTTAATTCGTATGGTCAATGATGCTAGAAAAGCTGGGCATACAAATATACAATTTACCAGTGGCTATAGAAATTATGATGAGCAAGCTAAAGAACATAAAAATGACCCAAAGCTTGCTTTACCAGCAGGAAAATCACAACATGGTTTAGGTACAGCTATAGATATAAATCTACCACATGTTGATGGGGTAGCTACTGAAGAAACTATTGCTTTACATAAATGGTTACTGGAAAACAAACATAAATATAATTTCCATACTATTGAAGGTTTTGATGTCAATATAGGAGAAGATGGTAAAATACCTGATGAAGCATGGCACTTTGAATGGAAAAAACCTAACTAATTAAAATGGATGATTTATACGACACCGATTTAGATTTAACTGATTATGATGCTCTTGGGGATCAAGCTGAAGCTCTTACAGAATCTCAAAGACAACAGGAAGCAGAAGAAGCCGCTAAAGGTACGCCTGAAGAAGATCAAGGCTTCCTTCCTGATAATCCAGTTGAATTAGCTAAAGAAGGTGGAAAAGCCCTATGGGGTGGAACAGTTGATGCTGTTGAAAGTGTAGGTGGATTTGGCAAACGTCTTTACGATACTACTAGATGGGGTATCTATCAAGCATATGGTATACAAATGCCTGATAAAGATAATGTATTCCACCAAGATTATGAAGTCAACAACCCACTAGATATACCAGATGCATGGGAACCAGAAAACAATTCTGGATTAGGTAAACTAACTCGTGGTATAACTGAATTTGTAGCTTTAACATGGGCTACACAAGGTCTTGGGAGTGGTCTTGGTGTATCTTCAAAGATAGCTAAGAATGATAAATATTGGAATAGCATGAACCATGCTGCCAATAATCCCTTTATGTTATTACCACATTTAAAATATAATAGTGGAAGGTTACCTTGGAAGCTACGTGTAGCTAAATCAAAACTAGGTACTAGGGTTATGCAATTCATACCCAAAGGTACCAAGATTGCATCTGAAGGTGCTATTGCAGATTTCATTTCGGAAAGCTCAGAGTATGCCAACATGGCAAACTTGGTTAATGAGTTTGCACCGTGGATGCCGTTTTCTGAAGCACTTTCAGTAGATCCAGATAAGGATAACCCTTGGGTAGCTAGAATCAAAACCGTTATGGCGGGGTCTGGTTTTAACTTAGGTGGTTGGATGATAGCTGGGTTTGCCCGTGGTAGATGGGCTGCTGTCAGAGCTAGAGCAGCAGGTAAGAGTATACCTGAGTCTAATCTCATAGGTACAAATACTATGAAGGAGACTATAGAAGAAGGTATACAGAAGACTAATGAAGCTAGTAGCTCTATGAAAGGAGCAGAGATTAACGAAGGAGTAGGTGTTTCTACTGATCCTTATAAAGATTGGTTACAAAGAAACTTAGGTGAAGAAGACTGGTCTACTCTTAGTTCTTTAAGAGAAGGTAACTTATCTAGTACCCGTGGTAATTCAGTTTATTATCATGGTGCTCCTTTCAAAGAAGGTAAGCAGCCTCAAGGTTATAAAAAGAAAACAGCAAAACAAGCTAATATACTTCCAGGATCTCAAGACTTAAATATTGATAGCTCTTTTAAAAAGAGTGGGGAAGTAGTATGGAGTGATGAAAACTTATTTGGTGATGGATTCTATGTATCAGATGATATATCTATCTCATCCAAAGAACGTCTTCGTAAGTATGGTAGTACAGATGATTTCAAAGAAGGTAGGCAGAGAGGTTATGTCTATGAATTAGATGAAGCTGGTGAAAACAGAGTTGTCTATGAAGTAGTAGAAACTGGTAGTATACCTATGGCTGATGGTACTCGTGCTCCAAATCCAATCAAATGGCTTGATGCTGATGCCAAGATGGAATGGGGTTCAAGAAACCCTATTGCTAATATCTTACGCAGAGGTGAGATTGATATGTCTGATTTCCCTGAAGGACTTTACGGGAAATTTGGAGATGCTGCTCAATGGGAAAGATATTGGCCTAAAGGTGAGTCAGCTAGTTATGCTGATATAATGGCAAGGATAAAGGAAGAAGGTACATTCCCTAGAGGTGATGCTGCTGAACTTATTGATGACATTAATGATGCATTAGCTGAAGCAGGGTACGGTGGTATCAAGTATAAAGGTCAAGTTAATACAGCTAAAGGTATTAAAGATCATGATGTTCGTGTTTATTGGTACCCTGAAAGTCAGATCGAACTAAAGCGTGTTGATATTGACGGTAGGATTGCTGATGAAGTAGAAAACTATGAAGCAATAGCTAGAGAAAATGCTGATGCTAATGGTGACCCTTGGATTGAAGAAGCTGGTGCTAGTGCTAAAGATCTAGAAAATGCTGGTAAAAAACCTTCACCTTTCCGTAATCCAGATAAGTTTGATGCTAATGAAAAAGCTACACTACCATTAGATGATAATCTATCAGTACAATCTAAAAAAGCTATACGAGAGTTAGTACTTACTACTAGGGAAGGTACAACTTCTGTAGATACAGGTACTACACAGCTATTCTTAGAAAGTCAGATAAGGCGAATGGCTGGAGGTAGTAAAGAGTTAGCTGAGTATATTAGAGAAATAGCAGCAGATGTGGCTGAAGATCTGACAAAGAACCCTTTGAATACAATGAATTTCAAAGATGTTCAAAGATCAGTCTTAGTACAAGTAGCTGAGTTATACAAAGCTTTAGAAGATGGCGGGGAAAATTATGCTAAAAATTTACGCAGTATTTTTGATAAAGATGTAGGAGATGCTACTAATGCTATCTTCTGGATACATGACGGGGAAATAGTTAAAACAGGTAATGCTGCAACTAAAGTAGCCCTTGAAATTGTTATCAAATCTTTAGCAAAACGAGTACAAATGCTTGCTCAAGGTGCTATGGAACTACCAGCTGGTACAACTTTAGTACGTCAAACAGATCAAATTTTTGATACTATGAAAGTTGCTATGACTGAAGTTAAAAAAATCAGTTATATGACAGGTAATGAATTAGTACAACAAAACTTTGATAGAGTAGTAATGCCTCAATCAGTTCAAAGAACTATTAATCGAGAACTAGAAGTAATTGCTAAGCAACAAAATGAGTTCTACGATGAGTTGAAACGTCTTAGTACAGAAGGTACTGCACAACAACGAGCAGATTTACTAGAACTTTACATGCTTTCAGGCGGTAAGGTAAGGGTACTGGATCAAGTTCAAGAGTATCTTAGTGGTATAATGAAAGGTGGTAGAATGGATGGTGTAGATATCAAAGGTAGATTTAGGTTAGAACTAAGAAGTGGTTTCTATAATTCTATGTTAAGTAGTTTTAAAACACCACTTAAAGCTATCCTTGGTACTAACTTTATTGCTAGTTTAAGAAGTACACAAGCTTTTCTTGGAGCACAGCTTCCAGGAGTTAAAAACCAAAGAGTTGCTCTTCAAGCTACTTCTCAACTTAATGCCTTAGCTGAAGCTTATTCAGAAGGTCTTCAAATGTTTAAACATAATTGGGATTTAGGTGTTAATAAAAAAGAAGTACAACTTTCTGATTCTTTAGGGTTTGGGAAACAAGGTTCTACTGCTAAAGTACCTCAAGACCAAACTTATGCTACTCGCTTTAGTTTTTCTAAAGACATAAAAGCGTGGAAAGAGCATGAAAGGTTTGTAGAAAGATACGGTACAGAAACTCAAAAAGCTAGTTATGCTTTCTTGAATGGGGTTGTTGATTTTAATACATCACCTTGGGTTCAGTATAGCCAAGTCCTTATGGGGGCTGGAGATTCTATGGCTCGTACTATTATTGGTCGTTTAGATCAAAGATTAGAAGCTACCAATGCTATATTAAAATTAGTAGATGAAGGTAAATTAGATATTAATGATGTAGAAGGTGTTGTAAAAAGTATTGAAGGTGAGTTTCGTAATGCTATTTTTAGAAAAGATAGGCATGGTGTTGATGTTGTAAGCGATCTTGCAGCTAAAATGGCAGGTGATGAAGCTGCATTAACTAAAAGATTAACAGGTAGTTTAGCTTTCCTTGAAAATATTGGACAAGGTACAGGGATGAGAGCGTTCTTCCCCTTTGTTCGTACAGGTATTAATGCTTTAGAATTATCTTTTAGTCATACTGAACTAGGTAGATTACAGCAAAAATGGAAAGATCTTGTTAAAGGTGAGCCTGATGTACTATTAAAACAGTATGGTATTAAACCTGAAAACATTGAATATGAACGGGCTATTCTAAGAGGCCGTAGAGCAATGGGTAATTCTTTAATTACACTTGCTTTTATAGCATCTATTACTGGTAACATGACTGGAGATAACCCTCCTGATCAAGAAACTAGAGACTTATGGAAACTTAATGGTATACAGCCTAACTCATTTAAAGTAGGTAATACTTATATTTCATACCGAGATATAGAACCTTTTAATACAATACTTTCAGCTACAGCTAATTTAGCTGCTTATCAACATATATTAGGAGAAGATCTTAGAGATGATTGGTTTGCTAAACTTACATGGATGGGTACTTCTGTTCTTGTAGATAAATCTATGTTAGCAGGTGTAGCAGATATTGGTGAGGTTTTAAACCCAACTCAAGGTACTACTAAAAATATAGAGAGAATTTTGGCTAAGTTTTTAGTTCCTCAAGTCTTACCTTATAGTGGTTTAATGAGCCAAATGAATAACATACTAGATGCTAATGATAAAGAAGCTAGTGGATTATGGGAATATATTGGACGTAGGTTACCTATAGCTAAGTCTGCTATGGCACCTAAATACGATATACTTAGTAAAGATAGGTCTGGTAAAAAGTTCTATCCACCCCCAGGGAATCCCTTAATGACTTGGTTTAATGCTCTTAGCCCTGTAGCTATTACATGGAGTGAAGGTGATCCTGTACGTGAAGGTTTACGTGAAATGAGTTTTGATATACCAAATATTCTTTCTACATATAAAGGTGTTCGTCTCAACTCTTTTGAAAAATCAGAAATACAAAGGTATATGTCTATGGGTAGTTTAAGGTCACGTCTTAATGCTTTAATGACACCAAATGGTAGATGGCGGAAAGAGCTAGATCGTTATAAAGAGTTGAATTTAAGAAACAAAGACGACAAAATCTTTGAACAACGTTTCTACCAAGATGTGCATCGTATTTTTATACAAGAGAAAAAGATTGCTATGCAGAAACTCTTAAGGGAGAATCCTAAATTAGCTGCTAAGATTACTGAAAGATTGAACAGAAAATCTTATGGTAAATCAGGTAGATACGATTATATTGAACAATTAATGAACATGCCTAAGTAACCCATGTCCCAAATACAATAAACAATGGCAACTACACGACTCGAATATACGGGGGATGGTAATACAGTAACCTTCAGCCTCGGAACAATAGATCTAATAAATAGATCAGACTTAAAGGTTTATATTTTTGAACCTAGCCGTGATTCCAATACAGCCGTACTACAAGCAGAAGCTGCTAATGCTGGTACAGCTGGCACAAGCCACTCACAATATGATGCATCTAATACTAGCGGTTCTAACGCTGGTAGTATTGCATCTACCACTCCAGTAAATAACTATACATTTAATAGTGGGAATACCCAGATCACTTTTAATGAGGATAATGGTGTAGGAAAACCACCAAGCGGGTGTATTATTACTTTAGAGCGTATTACATCTGAACTTCAAAGTGATTTTAGTTCTCAAGGTACTATCCGTGCTAGTGAGTTAAACTCAGAACTTAGAAGAATCCAACATATTGCTGAAGAAGGTGTTAATGAAGCTAAACTATCTATTAAAGAATCTAAGTTTAGTGCTAACGCTGTTGATGTAGGTCATCCAACATTAGGTACAGATCGTAAAATTGAACACGTAGCTGGTGCTGATTCAGATGATGATGCTGTAAATCGTCAGCAATTAAGGAAAGTTATCTTTGATGACCTTATAGAAGGTGAAGGTATTAACTTAACTGATGCTACGGGTGGTACAAACTCTAACGGTCAGACAACAATATCAGGTGAAGACAGTTCTAAAACCAACAAAGGTATTGTTAAGATAAATGAAGGTGAAGCAATAGATGTTAACTATACTGCTGGAGATGCTGTAATTAGTGCAGAAAATAGTACTAAAAGTAATAAAGGTGTTCTTACTGTTAATTCAGGACACGGTGTTAAAGTTGGTCCTTCAGATGAAAGTGATGCTGGGTATGACGGGAATGTTGTCATTTCAGCTGATCGTAGTACTCCTACTGCACAAGGTATTATCAAGGTAAACCAAGTTAGTGGAGATGCTATAAATGTAACTCATGCTGTTGGTGGTACTGTCGGTGATGTAACTGTTGGTGTAGATCGTAGTACAGCTTCTCAGCAAGGTGTTGTTAAGATTGCATCTAGTGTACCTATTACAACAACTTATACAGCTGATGGAGAAGTTAGTTTATCTATAGCAGATAATACTGTAGATTTAGCTAAAATAAGGAATGATGACGTTATCACTTCCTCAGAATTAGATGCTTCTACTACTATTACTAATTATCCTACCCCTGATTGGGATAGCGATGACAGTATTGCTACAGGTAAGGCTTTAGCTAAACGTTTTGATGCTATATATTATAGCCATACAACTAATAAAGGTACACCTCCTACTGAAACTAACTGGGTTGAAGGTAAATTATGGTATGACCATTTAAACGATCAGACATTTTCTATATGGGAAAAAACTGGTGCTAATACTGGACAATGGAGATCTATCACTTCAGGTGGTACATTCACTTCACAACCTAAAGTAGTATATGTAGACTCTGTTAATGGTAATGATCTTAACGATGGTCATAGAATCATCAAAGCTAAGAAGACTATTAGAGGTGCTTTACTTGATGTAAACGAGAATATCTCTTCAACTACTACAACTAACGTAACTGCTGCTACTTATAACCACCAAACTGGTTTGTTAACAGTAACTACTAATGCTGCTCATAATTTAAGAGTGGGTATGAAAGTTACTATGGCTGGGTTAGTCTGGAGTTGTAACTATGGAGGTGGTGTAAATAACCATACATTCCCTGAAGCAGACGATCCATTACGTTTTGTATCTAATATACTAAGTAATACACAATTTGAATGTCAATTAGAGACAACAGTTGATACTAATTTAGCTCATACATATGTAAGTGGTGGTACTGTTACCAACCAAGCAGGCCGTGTAGGTCAAGGTTGGATGATTTCTGTATTTGCTGGTACTTATCAAGAGGTTTTACCTCTTCGTGTAGAAGCTGATAACGTTTCTATTGTTGGTACTACAATGCGTAGTTGTTTTATACATCCAAGTAATAGTCAAAGATACGATACAAGTAGAGATTTCAACGCTTCAAATGCAGTTGTAGCTGGAACTTCTGAGTATAATACCATGTTTGAAATGAACAGTGGTACTTATATATGGGGATTTGCTTTTTCTGGCCTTAAAGCTGGTGGTTGGACTACTTCAGGTGGTTCTACAGCTAGTGCAAGAGGTGATGCTACAGGATATGTACCTGAAGCAAGTAGAAATGAACAAAGAACTAACGTAGATCCCGATTCTACCTATGGATTACCTCCTGTACATGGATGGATAGCTGCATTTAGGCCAGGATGTTCACTTAAGAAGTCACCATATATACAAAACTGTACATCAATATCTGATACAGACATCAATAATGCTGCTTATGATCCAGTTACACAAACTGGTGGACTAGGTGGAGATAAAGATTCTGGTATGACAGCTGGTGGTATCCTCGTGGATGGTAGTGTACCTTCTGCAACAAGTCCTTTAAGGTCGTTTGTTGTTGATGCATTCACTCAAATCAACATGGATGGTCCAGGAATCCTATGTACTAACAATGGGTACGCTCAATTAGTATCATTCTTTGGAACATTCTGTCATTATCACGCTAAGAGTCTTAACGGTGGTATGCTTAACCTTGCTAACTGTACTACTGA
>Ga0098041_1000739_pt1 | contig 12868 bp, 4 predicted proteins | sample 8_EtaG_FD_77066 | JGI IMG/M metagenome (GOLD analysis project Ga0098041, IMG submission 77066) | Marine viral communities from the Subarctic Pacific Ocean - 8_ETSP_OMZ_AT15162 metaG | ecosystem: Environmental > Aquatic > Marine > Oceanic | place: Pacific Ocean | collected 2015-01-08
CACTGTCAGTGACTTTAATCTTATTATCATCTACCTTAATAGCAAATAATGAACCAGGTAATTTGGTAGTTGTACCAACACCAACAAATCCATCAGTAGATGCTATTGAAATTGCTTGAGTAGTTCCTGCACCTGCGTGGACATAATTAATCTGTTCACCACTTACAAAGAAGTGATTAGGTATTTCAATAGTATTTTTAGTAAGATTTACAATAGTAGGATCGGCACCAGCAAAAGTTCTATCAAAAATGTTATCTTGATTATGAGTTAAATTAAATGCTCTCTTAATATCTCTATCAGTACCAGTATAATCAGATGATCTTACTTGAATTGAAGAGTTATTAAAATCAATATTAGTATGTGCATCATCTTGATACCTGAATGCATTCATAAAGACTTTCACGTTTGCTGCAACACTAGGTAATGGTGTAAAGATTAACTGAGTAGTCGCTGCTATTCCAACAGCACCTCCACCAGCAATAACATTATTTGTAGAAATACCAGTATAGAAAGTTCCTAATCCAGTAATACTTTGTCCACCAGATGAAGTAACTACCGCATATTCGTTAGTATCAAAAGTATCGCCAGTTCCGTCGTTCTCATCATAATCATCAACAACAAGCAATTCTGCTATTCCATATTCACCGTTAGTTGTATCAGAAATTTGGATTACAAAATAAGCAGCATCATAATCATCAGAGTAATCACCAACTACATGTGCAGTAGGAGATCCAGAAGCAGCTATGTTTGTAGATCTACTTTCTAATCTAGCATGTTTTAGATCAATAGCAGACTCGGATGTAGTAGATTCATTGGATTGTGCTACTACAATAGCATTTACAATCGCTGTGGTGCCTATTCCAACTGAATCTGGATGGAAATCTATCTTGACATCTGATCCAGAAATATAAGCAGAATAAGTACCAAATCCTGGGATATTAGCATTATTGAGAGTAGTCGTCATCTCTGCATAATCAAGCAACTCAACTTCAGTTCCGTCATGAACTACATTAAGTTCTACCATTCCAAATTCATCATATAAACTTGTTTCTTCACTGTCTGCGGTAATTTCTACCAAAATCTTTGCAGATCTATATGTATTTGCTATTGAAACGATATTTGTAGATGCACTTGCCTTTGGTACACTTACACTATGAGAGTCAATAAGAGTAGTTCCTACAGAAGTGGTACCTATTCCTAAAAGATTATCGTCTAGATTATAAGAAAGTGCAGTAACATTATAGTCATTAACTTTAGATCTAGTTGGATAGAACAATAATTGTCCCTCAGAACCACTTATCATAAAATCAAATGATCCAAGATCATATACACTCTCAACTCTTCCGTACTGTTGAATATATGCAAATGATCCATCATGAATTAAATCAACAACCATCAACTGTCTTTCAGAATAAAATCTCTTATCCTGAACATAGCAAATATACTTTTGTCCTCTATGCTCTGCTAGATTGAAACTTTCAACTACACTAAACGGTGTTGAACGTGGATGACTATTAAATGATCCACTCATATCATCAATGGTTAGAACTCTATTACCAATAGATTCTTCATAATCCTGCAATACTCTACTAGAAAATATTATTTCATCAGAAACTACACCTGAAGGAATTATCAGGGAATTTTCTTTAACTAAATCAAAATCATTAAAGCAATTTAGATTTCCATATCCAACTAGGTCTTGAACAGGATTAACTTCTGTTGTTTCTGTTGTTAGTCCAATAACCATAGATGCAGAATCGTCAGTAACAGAATCTAACTGATAATCAGAAAACTTCTTATACCCTAAGGTATGGTTTAATGTACTTACAACATCTTCCCATACATTAAAGGATACTGCAGATCTTAATGCATAAGAGAAGTTCTGATAATAATCATTATCCTGCAACCTTTGTTGGGATTGATTAAGAACTCCTGAATCAGTTTGCCATCCATTCTCTACCTTTGAGAATGCATCTAAATTTAAATTAGATTTGTATGAAGATATTGAAGAAGCAATACCTTGTGTATTAGAAGATTCACCTCTAATAATTTCTCCTTCTCCAAATCCACTAGTACCAGAAACTACTAATATTTCATTTTTTACATCCCAAGTTTCTACCTTTCCACTTATACTATAACCTTCTTTTGATTTTGAGGTAACAGATTCTCCAACCATATAATCATTAGATGACAAATCAACCCTAAATGTAGGGAAATATTTCTGAGGTATTATTCTTGCAGCAGTAGAATTAAATGGATTATATAAACCAGGATACTCTGCTCCCAATAATTCATCTGCTAAACTATAAGTAACAATTCCAATACCACCATAATTTTGATCAACAGCAGTTATTGTGAATAATTTATAATCATATTCTGCAGAATTGTATCCTTTTCCAGTAGAACCAATACCAATACTGATATTTTCTACTAAAACTTTATCATTTACCGCAAATGGGAAGCTGTTTGCAGTACTAAATCCAACGGATAAAGTAAGAGTTACATCCTGAGTAGTTGTATTAAATCCAACTGTACTAATACCTACACCATTAGAGTTTCCTGTAGGAATGATAGTTGGAGCAACTGGACTTATTCCTGTTGTATTTTTTAAGATTTTAACCTGAGATTCACCTAATGTGTATTGTAAATCAATATCTTTAACTTGCTTTCCAGTTTCACCGTCAAATACTAATAGTTTTGGTGCTACTGCATATCCTTTTCCAACTGAAGTAATTCCAATAGATCCAATAGATGCTAAGGAATTCATCTTCATTACTTGTGGTAATGCAACAGATGGTCTTAATGTAGTATCAGATGGGAAATTATAACCAATATTTTGTATCTTTGTTTTCTTAATACGTCCAATACTACTACTTTCTACACTTATAACTGCATTATTACCCAAAGTACTTGTTATTGTAGTGATTCCTGGTAATGAATAATAGTTCTGTCCACCATTTCTTATTTGGAAATTGTTAATTGGACCATATGCAGTTTTAGAATCCGTAGAATACTTAATATAAGATGTTAGAGGAGAATAATTAGTTTTTTCTGGATATACACCTAAAGTATAATCAAATGTATTAGTTGCTCCAACGGCAACAACAATAGATTGTTTTCCATTAAACTTACTTTCAAATAGTTCAACTTGGCTTCCACTAGCAACTTCATCATCTACTACAATCTCTTTTTTAACAAGAGGTAAATTATTTTCAAATATTGGAACTAATTTATAAAATAAATTTTGAGGTATATTCTTATTAACTGTCAATGAAACCTTAGCATCAGCAGAAACACCGATTGTGCCAGTTTTTATAACTTCAAATACTTTACTATCATTAGTCTTTTCCCACAAATCTGTAAAATTCGCATCTGTATAGAAATTAAATTCAAATGCAGCATAATTAGTTCCTTGACTAGCATATCCCAATGATGGGTCAGAAACATCAAACTCTACGGTAGAATCTTTATATAAGTCTAGGTGAGGATTAACCGAAGCAAGAGAACCTGCATCAGCAGTAGTAATACCAATAGTAGGAGGATTAAGTAATTTAGAATTATATAAAGAAGTAGATAATTTAAAATTATTATTATCAATTTTTACAATATAATAAATTCCATTATTAATAAAACTACTAGTGTTTGTATTAACATTACATATTACCTTGTCACCTGTAACAAATCTATGATCTTCTATATTAATAATATTAGTAACAGTACTAATCGATCCTGCTGTAAATGTCTTAGGATCTATTATTAACCTTCTATTAAAATCATTATACTTAACAACAATAGAAGTAGTAACTCCAGGGTTAATATTAATATCAACTACATTACCAGAAATTAATCCATGAGAATCTGCTGTTGCTACATTTACTTTATTTCTTGTAATATCACCTGTAATTGGTTTATAATTGGTTTTAAGACTGTGCTTAACACCAGTACCGATTCCAGTAAATGCTAAAGTACTAGAGCTCCTAAATGCACTTGCCACACCAACAAAGGTTCCAGTAGAACCTAATCCAACTCTTATAGTTGCAATTCCGATTAAACTATCACTTATCTTAGCAGCATATAATTTCTGACCATTTTGTAATGAGGAGGTTCCACCACCAGCATTACGAACAGTTAAACTATTTCCACTATTTCTATCATATATTAGTTCATCACCAGTTTCTAAATCATGATTTCTGATATAAATTGATTTTGTAGGAACAAATAATTCTGATAACCCAACACCTGGATTACTGAATACAAGTGTGCTACCAATACCAACACCACTAGCAGTTCCTTGAGCAACTGATTCTATAGGATTAAAATATAATTCAGTATTTCTCTTAGCAATAAAGGTAGTTTTAATCCCTGCATTAATTTTTACTACACGGGGATCTTGCTTAATAATTGTAGTTACACTATGTGCTACTCCAGTAGTGCCATTCTGTGCTCTTACAACTCTAACTCTGGAAAATAATTCATCTACATTTAAAACTTTTACTTCTTCATCTTCAACTGTAAGAATATCATTTGGTTTAATATTTTTAAGATTACCACCAATATTGAAGAAAGTAACAAATCCAGTTACAGCAGCAGTATCTACAGCAACCGTAGTGGATCCAATACCTGTCATTGCAAATGCATCAGTAGTAATACCAGCATTATAAGCACCTTCCAATCCAGAAGAAGTTGTAGATAAACCAGAAATTACAACAAGTTCATTCTCCTTAAAATTATGGGGATTATCTGAAATAACATCCCATTCTCCATAGAAACCATTACCAGAAGGATATAATTCTACCCCAGTTATTGTTGTGCTTGCAGCACCAATACTAGTAACTCTTTTTCCTAAAACCTCAGATACTTCAATATCAGCACCAAATCCAGATATTTGGTCACGAGTACTATTAGAAGCACCAAACTCTATACTATCACCAACTCTATATAAATCTCCACTAGATGAAATACCTACTTTTTCTATTTTACCTGGTGTAACAGAAGTAATATCAACAGTTTGTTTTAAATCATTAGGAATATATGCATACTTATATTCAACTTCTTTTGTTTCAATAAGATTATAAGGTTGTGTGTTTCTTAACCAAGAAGATTTATCTAAATTATAATCTTTTTGATTTGAATAAACATCATAATTAAATTGATTAGGTGTAGATTTATATCCATTTCCAATTAAATATGGAAATACTGGTCTCTTATAACCATTAAAGTTTTCTGCTGAATCAGCAGGACCATCATTAATAGCAGCAAAATATGCATAGGTTCCTTTAGGAAACTCTGGTGTAAAACAGAATCTACCATTATTTTCATCAAGAACTGAATCATCATTTACTTTTTTATAAATATAATCTTCTACAAAGAACCCTTCAGGATATAATCCAGTCGAAGGTCTTCCATCTTGCATTTCTAATGAATAACCAGATCTCATTTGGGTTATAGCACCACCAGACTTGGTTGTATAACCATAAGGTCCATAAATTGGATTACCATCATAAGCCCATCCAATTATGGGAGAATGGTCAGTAGATGGAATTTCAGTTCCATTAGATAACTGAAGATCTGGTTTACCGTATAAAATATCACCACTTTGATTTCTTCCAAAGACAGACTCTCTTAATTTTCTAGGAGCATATAAATGAGAGAATTGTAACCCCCTATTTTCATTAAATTCATGTGCAATAAACCCATCATCACCTGTAAATTGCTTTAAATATCTTTCAAATAGATTAATTCTCCATTCTTGAATACGTGCTATAAATTGAGAACCCTTACCAGGAGTAGAAATTGAAATAGTTGTATTATTTAAATTATAACCACTACCACCATCAATTACTTTAATTTCCTTTATTTTATTATTTTCTATAATAGGTGTAAGAACAGCACCAGTTCCAGAACCAGAAATATTAATGTCAGGAGGTGAATTATAATTACTACCAGTATTTTGTATTAATACCTCACTAATTTGTCCATTATTAACTACTGCTTGCAATTGTGCATTCTGACCTGCACTTAAATTAACATTAGGTTCTCTATTAAGGTTAATAATTTCAGAATCACCATAATTATTGCCTTGATCGGTTAAATTAATTGATGTTATAGATCCTCTAACAATAGGTTGAATTGTAGCACCAAAAATCTCATCAGTACTTCCATCAAATCCAACTGTACTAATTCCTATTTTACCAGATAATGTAATAGAAATATCCTCATAATTAAAAATATGAGCTCCTATTCCAACAGATGTTAAATCAATATATTGTTGAGTATCATAGAAAAATGTTTTTTGATCATCATTTGATCCTATAACAGATAATTTAAATTTATCATCATTAACCTTAGTTACATAATAATTAGATCCACTATTAAGACCACCAACTGCAGTTCCAGCAGCAGTATATTTTACTATTTCACCAGAATTATAAGCATGATTTTTTAAAGTTAATGTATTAATAGATGTATTAACTCCAACAGGATCTATGGTTTTCTTCCTATTAGAATATCCAGATCCACCAGAAACAATATTAATTGCTTCAACAACCATCTTTTTATCATATGATTCTAATGACTGTCTTCCTATACCAAAATCTGTTAAAGATAATGTATTAATCCCAACAATTGCATCTTGTCTTGAACGATGTAAGGTTACACTACTATTATTAACAATAGAAGCATAATATTCTGAATCAGTAGTAAGTCCAGCAACAGCTTTTTGACCGTTAGACTTATAAATCAATCTTTCAGCATTTCTAAATTTATGATAAGTACCAAATCCAATAGTATTAGTTGTAAGATTAACATTACCATTTGGTAAAGAATCAAAATTAACTCTATGAGTAATTAATTTAGTGTTTACAGATGCCTTAGCACCACTACCATTTCCACCTAAAATATTAACTTCAGGTGCTTCTTCATAATCAAATCCTGGATCAATAATTCTAATTTCTTTTACAGATCCAGAAACAGCAACGTTACCAGTTGCACCAGTTCCTGCATTATCAGTAATAATTAAATTAGGTGGATTTATTACATCATATCCTGATCCACCAGAGATAAGTTCTATTGAATTGATTTTTCCATAATGAATAGAGTCATGTGACTTATAATTTAAAACTTCAACACCATTAATTAAAATACCAGTAAATCCAGGAGTAGTTTTATAGTAATTACCATCATTAGAAGGTAAATCAATCTCTCTAACGATATTTTGTGACTGTAATGTCTTAAGTTTAAACTTATAAGGGCTAAATTTATTATCAGTTACTGTTGTTGCAGTATCAAACTTTATAAAGTTAGAACTTGATAGATTAGTTCTACTTTTTGCAATTTTAATAGTTAAACTACTAACTCTCTGTATAAAATAAAGACCTTCATTTCCAGTATTACTACCAGCATCAATTACACCTAAATCACCAGAAAATAAAGAAGACTTAATTACTTCTCTACTAGATAACTCTCCATTAGAGTCATAATAGGATTCAGTGACCCTCTGGGGGTAGTAATAAACTGCATCACCAGTATAGAACCCATGATCGCCACTAGTTTGAAGTTGAATCTCTTCTCCAATAAAAGTGCCAGAGAAAGTAACTGTTTGAGGTTCTAAATTTAAAGGTTGTGAATTATATGTTGGAATTGATGCAGAAGCAACTAGATACTTACCACCACTAGTATAAACATTTTGAACGTTTGTTGCATATATTGATGCTTCTGGGAATGTAGTAGATTGAGTCTTTAATATATTCCTTCTAATTGTAAATTGATAGGTTAAATCAAGTTGCCCTTGTCCCTTAATAGTAATTTGTCTTGCACCATCAACATCAATAATAGTAGAAGATGGTTTTACATTACCTGCATTATCGATTATATCTGCCTTATCACCAATTCTAAAGGAGTGATCTATATCAAAAGTAACCAAATAAGTATAATCAGTTGGATCAATTAACTCTAATTCTTTAACTTTAAAGAGTGGTGCAATATTATAGAACCAACTTTTTGCTTTAAAACTAGTATCATTATCTCCTAAGGTCTTAATCTTAGCAGTTTCATTTATAGAGAAATTATATGTGTCATCTGGATAGTCAAGACTATTTAAAACCGAAGTAATATTTACTTTAACAACTTCTGTTGGGTCAACATTAGAATAACCGTAAGTATATGTGTTAATACCGACGTTTGATGCATCAGGAATATCAGCAGTTATATTAGAACATCCAAAGAATTGATTTATTGATTTGGATGTATAACTAACAATTCCAGAAGTTGCATCTTCATATACAACCTTTAATTCACCTGATTCAGGGAATCCAACTGTTGAGTCTACATCAAATGAAGTAGAACCTAATGCAACACCACCTATTACCTTTGTTTTATCATGAACAACAAATGTTCCATATACTGAACCATCAACTCTAATATCTTTATTATAACCAGCATCAAAACTAAGTTTATAAAATGTTTTTCCTGCACCAACCGTAATTGGTTCTACGTGAGTAACAGGAGCATATGCTTTTTCTGAAATATCACCATACTTATCCTGGAATAAGGTAGAATTCTCTAATTCACTAGGATCTCCCTCAACTGCTTCAACTACAAGGTCATTATTAATCCTATAATGAGCATTAGAAGGTGTAAAGAGATAATCTCTAGGTTTAACTATTCTTACATCTTCTTCGTAGAGTGCTTTGAATAGAATCTCAAAAGATCTGTCAGTACCCTTGCTTAAATAAAAATCTTTTGCTTGCTTTATAAAAACGTTCTCATTTAAGTTAGAAGAGAGACTTCTATTCTCCAAACCAGGCAATAATTGATTCTTGGTTTTTAATAAGAATTCATTCAGGAACAGAGAGCTTAGATTATCAACCTTAGACCCCGCTATATGCCCCTCAGAGGTGCTTGAATTGAATACTAGTACATCTGGATTGGTTTGCTCTTTATATGACGTAATTCCACAAAAACCCCTTACACAACCAGTAAATGCAGTTGTTGTAATTCCTGTATATGTAATAATCTCATTATCAATTTTAATCAATCCATAGGACTTAGGAAATCCATCAGTTCCTGAAGGATAATTGACCATATCAACTTCAATGGTCTCAGCATCAAGTGTTATGTCAGTTTTTAATCCAACTTGCCCAGTAAGATTGGTTAAATTGTCAATTTTGATATATTCATCAATATTTTGGGCAAGATCAATAGGACCACCTTGGTATTCCTGTCCTTGATAGTAAGATTTCAGAAATTCCGATACTAACGGAAACTCATCCTGAGTATATACAGGAAGCTGATTCTGTACTATGTTATTGAATTGGATTCTTTTTTCTGACATTTTATGATCTTACTAAGTTCCCGTTATGGTAGCTAGAGGTTACGACATAATTAGATGCTGCAGGATCTAATCCAGAAGCAATTTCATCGACAATAGTTTCAAAATTACTATTACTAATATCTAGTTGTAAATATAAATCCTGTAATCCAATCACATCATTGGATTTAGGGCAAGCAGACAACTCAACAATAGTTTGCCCATCTTTTAATTTGCCATTTATAATATTGATTGGATTAATTGTTATAATCCCTTTCTTATAATTTATATTACCAACATTACGCTTAATTATGGTAGGACTAGTTGAACTAGGATTAGGTAAGGTAAAGAGGAATAAAGAACCAGTTTCTCTATTTGTATTAGGAATATCAGAAAGATAAACATCTTCTGTGCTATCAGTTACCCTAAATGCAGACGATTTAATGTTATAACCGTTCATACTCTTAATATAAAACTCATTTCCGAACCCAATTGAGTATTCTGCGAAAGAATTAAGAGCAACCCTAAGGTCTCTTCTCATTTGGACGGTAGTAATATTAGAAGTAACTGCTTCAGTACTGTCATCAATAATAGATAAGAACTTACTATACTTAAATCTTGCTCCGTAACGGTTTAATTCAGTAGATTCTGAGTATTTTGTTGTATTTTCTTGCACTAATGTAGAAACATATTCTGCACTTGGTGCCATATTACTATTATAATAGACTTTTGAGTCAACTTCGAGATAAAGATATTTTAAATCAAGAATTTCTGGGACAATTCCAGCAACTGCATATTTTTTTAACCTCATTTTGATGTTTTCTTTGATCAAATTAGGGATAAAATCACCAGTTCTTGGTTTTATACTAATAAAGACCTTACCATACTGAGGAGGAACTAATTCTTCACCTCCAAAAACAGAAATTGACTCTGTTTCGGGATAAATTTTGGAAGGAATCAGTGTTTCATAGTCATTTGCAGTCAAAGCACGGTTTTGAGATGCATAAATTCGTGGTGCAAACTTTTTAACCGAGTCTACACTCTCAATTACCTCTCCACCTTGAGCCGTTACACCTGTTGTAAGTAAAGAAATACCAGAAGTGACTGTATATTCAATAGAATTTCGTATATATGATAATTTTCCTGAGAATTGGAATTGATTTATGCCGTTTGCACTATCTCCACTACAAGAAATGTAATTTGCAGTAATATAATTGCCTTCTTCAAGTTTTTTACCAAAAATATCATCTCCAAAGAAGATTTCGTACCTTTCATTCTCAATTTCTTGTAAATAATAGACTTTTGAGGCAGATGTGATGTCTAAAAGACTATCTTGAGTCGTATATTTTGTAGAAGTTGTAGATTGTTGGTTACCTTTAACTGTAATAGAGATTAATCCAGTATCAATACCACTATTTGGTAAAATAAACTTCTGATTTGGGTTTCTTCCTGAATAAGTGAAGTTTGATGTTAATAATGTGCCTTCTGAAATTAAAATATCGTCAAAATATGCAATTCCATCGTTAACTGGTACTGTAATATCTTCTAAAATGGAGAAAATGTATGATGCACCACCAAAAGAACCTTCACTTGATGCAATTGGACCTTTTTTAAGGGTTAAAGTGGAAGGAGTAGGTATAGTACTTGAACAATCAACGAAAAAACTAACCGAGGCGGTTGCTGCTTTCCTTGAACGGGGGATATAACCTATATTTCGTGCCAGTGATACCACATTTTCCCTCAGGGTCGCACTATCAATGAAAACCTCATTGGTTATCATATTTGCGTTGTAAGATGTGATATACGTGTTATATGCCAATACATCAAGAATTGAGGAAAGGTTAGATCCCTCAAAGTCATAATCAGTGAAATTGGAATTTGCTTTAAGATATTCTCTAAGCGTTATCTTAATCTGGTCAAAATCCAGATTAGAAAAATTGACTAATGGCATTTTATCTGGTTGGTAACAAGGCGAACTGTAACTCTTGTGTTGGAGTATTTGCGCCTATGATGTTATATGTTACGACGGTATCAAATGAGTTATTATCAAAGTCAGCGAACACATCTACATTGACTAATGATACTCTTGGTTCATAATTTGTGATAGATTCTGTAATTTCATCTGCAATAACAGCAGCAGTAATGTCATCTACGTTCTCAAACAGCAATCCACTAACCTTTGAACCAAAGTCTTCGTTAAAAAACTTCTCCCCAGGTATTGTCATTACAATATTTCTCACCGAACGAGCAATTGCATTCTCATTCTTCAGACCAATAAGGTCGCTATTCAGGGGATTTGCCTGAAATGTCATGCTAAGGTCTTTAAAACCTTGACTAACTCGTTCTAAAGGCATCTATTCTATTATATACGTAGTAAATATAACCTATTTATCATCGAAGTTTGTATTATAATTCAGCACCACTATAGAATTCATCATCATAGTTGAGACCTTCATAAAAATCATCATCTTCTTTCTTCTCATATAGGTCATTCTGCACTTTTACATCACGTTTCTTGGGTGTAATAGCATCATTTGCGATTTCCCTTAACATTTTAGGTTCCATTGTACCTCTTTCCAATAAAAAAAGGACTCTTTCGAGTCCCTTTTATTTATTTTCCTTGGCCACGCCGTCTTTTAGGTGCCTTATTACGAGAGGAAGCGGCATACTTAGTGTGTTTACCAAATCCTTGACGAGACTTCTTCGGTTTCGCTTGGATTTCCTCCTTTCCTGCCGATGTATACATCTTAGGCATTCGTGTTTACCTCCTTTTCGAGTTTTTGCGCTAGTGATTCATCTGTTGCTTTGATTTTATATTGAACCGAGTCACGCTCGGAGAGCTCTGTAAGGATCTCAGCAACAAGATCCCATAGAGTTTCGTTAGATAATGCGTGTTTTTTCATGTCCTACACGTATACGAGGGTCACACCATATCTCATAGTCTTCCTCTTTGGCATCTAAACAGAATGATACGTCTTCTCCGCACATGTCTTGAACCTTACCAGACTCAAAGACTTGCATCTTAGGAGCGAACCAAGGGTATGGAAGCTTCTCAAATACGCCATTCTTAATCATAACCCATCCAAAACCTGTGTAATCTACAGTGAATGGTTTCTTACGCTTACTGATCGACTCCACAGTTTCGTGGTTCATTACTCCACCGTTCTTGCGGAAATCATCTTCTTCTAACCAGTGTGCTACTGAGGTAGTCGTGCCATCTTCTGTGACATACCAACCGCCTGTGATCTCTCTTTCAGGAACTGGGTTACCTTCTTTATCATCAGCAGGTACTGCAAGATCGCATAATTGCCAGAACTTCTGAGTATCAAAGACAATATCCGAGTCAATCCATAACTGATAATCATACTTTAACTTACCGTCCCAAGGAATCTGGCCTGGACCCCTTAGTACGTTTGCTCCAAGACACTTACATCTTGCAAAGTTAACCATTGATGAGTAATCTTGTGAAATCTGTATACTCATTCCGTTCTGAACCATATCAAAACAGAGTTGTACAAAGTTCTTCAAGAAAATATATGAACAACCACGACCTGGAAGACA
>Ga0098041_1000740_pt1 | contig 12851 bp, 6 predicted proteins | sample 8_EtaG_FD_77066 | JGI IMG/M metagenome (GOLD analysis project Ga0098041, IMG submission 77066) | Marine viral communities from the Subarctic Pacific Ocean - 8_ETSP_OMZ_AT15162 metaG | ecosystem: Environmental > Aquatic > Marine > Oceanic | place: Pacific Ocean | collected 2015-01-08
AGCTTCTTTTAAAAGTGTAGCACCCATATTTTCTACAGGATCTAATAAAACTATTGAATTTGCTACAGTAACACCATCTTTAGTAATAATTGGGTTACCTTTGTCATCTTCAAGTAAAACACACTTGCCACTAGCCCCTAAAGTGGAGCTAACAGCTTGCGTGAGTTTATCGATTCCTTTAAATACTTGATTCTGAGCATTTTGCCCAAAATTAAGATTCTTGACTATTAAGTCTGGCATATTAAATTAAATTTGATTTGATTTATTGAATTTATTTAAAGGTCTTAACGACTTTTGGACCGTTTAAGAACTCTACTTTTTTCTCGTAATGCTTTACTGAAGCCATTACAGCTTCTTCAGCACCCTCGAGTGTTTCTCTACGGGTTACATCCATCCACTGTTCAGTTTCAAGATCTTGGTATTCAGTTTGATAAAAACCATTAGGTAATTGGGTTATTCGCCAATTCTTTTTCTCTGCAATTTGCTTCCAAAGGTTTTGGGTTTTTTCTGAAATTTGTGGTTGACTATTCCACGAATGAGTCTGGTAATAAAGTGTCATAAGGTTTTGGTTTTAATTGTTTGACATTTGGTTATAAATATATAGTTACTTGTTTTTCTTTGTTTTTAAGTGAATTTTTAATTACAAACTACTTCATTATATAATTCTGTTACTTGAGTTTGAGTTAATACACCACTATATAAACGTAATTGATCTATTTGACCATCCCAATCCGTTGCTGATCCGTATCTTGAAGAACCAATTCTATTAGTGCTCGTAGTACCTGTTGGTCCTGTATCAGCAGTATTTGGATTGGTTGTTTCTAACACTCCATTTAAATAAAGCTTTTTTCCATTGGTACTACTTGCTGTAAACACTATATGATACCAAGTGTTTATTGCTAATGTAGTTGTAGTTCCAGCTCTTTGAGAACTCGGTGTATACATTACTCCATTAAACACAGGAGACGCTGCAACATTATCAAACTCAATCATCCAATTAATACCTGTATTAGCCCCAAAATCTATTATACCGGGATAAGAACCATTCATAGCAAGACTATTCATATACACCCAAACAGAACATGAAAAATTATTAGTATAAGTCCAAGTGTCAGAAAGAGTTAAATATTGTCCTCCGGTTAAAGTTAATGCATCGCCAAATTTTCCTGAAGTAAAAGTAGCACTTCCTACGTTTGTAGCATTACCCCAAGTACCACAAGTTTCTGTTACATCATCTAATTGATATAAAGCTATTGGTGTAGTATTACTAGGATAATTACATATGCAAGTAGTAGGTTGACCAGATATATATTCATCTGCTATTTGTTGCCAATTACTACCATCATAGTATTCTACATAACCTAATTGTTCATTGTATCTAAATTCACCTGCGTCTGCAGTAGCGGGACGTGTTGTGCCATATGATGTTCTTACTCCACCAGCCCCAGCACCACCTCGTTCATCCATATCTCCACCTCCTCCTCCGGCTACTACTAAATAATCAGCAGTAAAAGTAGTTGCTGGTCCGGCTGGGTTAGGGGAAAATAATATTGATCCTGTTCCGCTAATCATTTCAGCATAAAGATCTGTAGATCCACTGATTGTTTGGTTTGCACTTCCTGAAACTGTAGTTAGTGCCGCGGAAATAGTAGAGGGATATCTTACTATAACAACTCCAGAACCACCATTACCACCTCGAACACCTCCTATATTACCTCCAGTACTTCCACCACCTCCACCAGTGTTAGCAGTTGCATCACTTGCATTAGTACCAGCTACTCCATCAGAACCTCCATAACCAGCTACAGCTGCTCCGCCAGTAGTTCTTCCACCACCACCGCCACCTCCGGCATATTTAGTTCCATTAGGATCTTTTATATATGAAATAATACCTATACCACCCATTCCACCATAATTTGGAGCAGCTGCACCACCTTTACCACCAGCACCACCGCCGCCTCCAGCGGCTTCATCACTATTACAGCGTCCATAACCTGAACCTCCAGCATATCCTTGATTAGCTGTACCTAATCCTGCTGTTCCGGGAGTACACGACGCAGAATAATGACCTGTTGCACCAGCACCAGATCCACCTGAAACTCCTATTAAAGTACTAGTGTTAAACGTTGCATTAGCACCACCTATAGATGTTATAGTATGAAATACTGAATTTCCACCGGACGTACTATCATTATTTGTTCCAGAACCATTTTTATTACCACCAGGGCCTATTGTTACTGTATAAGCTACTCCCGTAGATAAAGTCAGACTGTTTTCTACTAATCCTCCACCACCTGATACATAATTATTTCCAGCAGGTATTACAGTACCAGAGGTGTTAACACTTGACGTGCTGTCTTTTGGAAAATCTAAAAGTTCTGGTGTTGTTATCTTTGTTATTGCCATAATTTAAACGTTTGTAAAATCTTTCCAACCACCTGAATTAAAATGTTCCATTTGTCCTAAAGTACTGTTATACCTTAACATACCAATTTCTGCTCCTGGAGGTGAATCATTTTTAAATGTTATTTCACCACTACCTTCTTTAAATACTAAAATATCAGTATCTGTAGGTGTTGTATCAGCTGGATCAGTACTAGAAAAATGTGTTTGTATATTATTTTCTTTTTGCCAAAGATCATATACTTGTTGTGAGCTTAAAGCACTAGTATAAAATCTTATTTGGTCCATTTTTCCATTCCAATATTCTATTGCTGAAGAAGTATAAGAAAATTGTCCAATCCAAGTTGGTCTTGTTGCTGTGCCTGTAAATGTTCCATTGCTTCCCGACGATACCTCTACTCCATCTACATAAATATTATAAGTGCTAGTGCCAATTCCTATAGCGGTATAAGATACAGCTATATGATGCCAAGCATCGTTGTTTAAAGCAACTGTTCCATCTACAGTTAAACCTCCTGATCCGGACGCACTCGTTCCAAATCTATAATAACCACTGGATAAAAGTCCTAAAAAATAACCAGTTTCTGCGCTATTTTGTCCTCCATTATTTATTAAAGTTTGTGTGCCACCCGAATATGAAGTCTTAAACCATACCGATACTGTAAATGTTGAATTGCTTAAACCACTACCTATATCTATTTTACTACTACTTCCATTAAACTCTGCACATTCTCCAAACTTACCATTTACATAGCTCATAGATGTATCAAGACCATTATAAGTTGTAGGATTAGCAATTGAATCTCCATTTAAATCCCATAAAGCAAATGTAGTTGCTCCAGATGGAAAACTCATTTCAGCAGTTGTTAAATCAGATGATGTTGTAAGTGGTGGTAAACTTCCAGGTTTAGAATTATTATAAATATCTTGAACATCTGTAATTGATAATTCACTTCCATAAACTCTTACTTGTTCAATTTCTCCATCCCAATACTGCCCTAAAGTTCCTGCTGTATTTTTTCTTCCACCAATAGTAAAGTCATTAGGCTCATATGTAATTGCAACAGGAGATCCAGCATTAGTACCAGATCCTTCTAAAACTCCATTTATATATCCTTTTACTGTAGGGGAATCTATATTATTTACAGTTATTGCAACATGAACCCATTCTCCACTATTAATAACAGTGGTAGGTAAAGTACTCCAATAATCTTCTGAACTACCATTACCCCATTGTGCATATAAACTATCTGAAGCACCACTTATCCACATACTTACTCCGTTAGCATTAGTTAATGATGCACCCATTCCTATTGCTATATTCCATGCCCCAGATGCTGATGTTTTAACCCAAGCTGATAAAGTAAAATCTTTTCCTTGTGCAGGTTGCGTAGCTTGAATTATACTGCTTGTTCCATTAAAAGATGCCGCTTGATTAAATTTACCTGTTACATAAGTAATATTTGTTGCTGTTCCATCATAATTCCCACCAACATCTTTAACATCTAAATTCAAAGGCCAATAGGCTACACCATATTTATCTGCAGGCCAATTAATTGTATAAGTATCTTCACTGTTTAAAGTATAACCAGTGACTATTGTATTATCGTATTTTAAAACACCTAAACCAGAGCCACCACTTCCGCCTCTATAATATATCCCAATAGATCCTGGACTTCCTCCATATACATTACTATATCCCGAGGCTCCGGATCCACCAGCCCCAGTGTTTACCATTCCATCAGTTCCATCGTATCCAAAACCTGTTACATTTCCTCCAGCAGTACCACTAGCTCCTCCTTTTCCACCTGAAGAAGCTACATTATCATAAGCTCCTCCTCCTCCTCCACCAGATACCCAAATACCAGATGCATTTTCTCCAACACCGGCTAAAACAGCATTAGCACTACTTATCATATTAATTCCAGATACATCATCTATTTGTATTCCAACACCTCCATTACCACTTCCAGTTCCTGCATTTAATCCACCGCTTCCAGGGGCACCAGCTCCTCCTCCACCTGCACCCATCCAAGGAGTAGCATAACCACCTCCCGATGCATTATAAGTTGTTCCACCATCATTTCCTTGACCTGTTACACCTTCTCCATATTCACCACTAAATTGATTATTATTTTGACCTTGTGTTCCAGCTCCACCTCCTGAACCACCATCTACTGCGTATGTTAGGGTTACACTATTTCCAGGATCATTATAACTACCACCACCGCCACCACCTATGGCTCTAAGTCCATTAAACCCAGAATCATCACCATTAAGTCCCACAACGTCAATACTATTTACTGCACTGCTACTATAGCCTCCAGCACCTCCTTCTCCTATAGTTATAACAGTTGGTGTTCCATGATAAACAGTTGTAGATCCAGTAACATAACCACCAGCTCCACCTCCGCCGGCTTGGCCCCAACCGCCACCACCTCCGCCCCCGGCAACCATCAAATATTCAATAGTTGAAGAACTCGCAGGTTGCTCAGCAGTTGTACCTGCACATCCTTTTAAAGCATTAGTAGAACCTGATTGATTTAAATCGGCAAGATCATTAATTACCTTTGTTAAAGCCATATTTTATTATTTAAGATGCAAAACACATAAAGAAAAAATCATTTCCAGCTTGATTTAAAAAATTACTTGATCCAACAATTTGAAAACCATTATCGTAATAATTTACTACATTACCAGCAGATGTCCAATTAGCAAGTCCATCAGATGGTGATAAATACGTAGTAAAGGGACTTGTAGTATTTCTTTTAATATCCATTACAACCCAACTGTTTGTTGCATTATTACAGTTTTTAATCATAATCCAAGCTGGTTTAAATCCTGTATAAATTATAGGGGTATTTGTAGCACTACCTGTTCCAGTATATCTACCTATTAAAGAAAAACCAGGTGTAGATTTAAAACAATACGCAGTTTGTTCAACCCCGTAAGACCAATTTCCTCCTGCGCTTGCTACTTCAAGAGTTGTAGGATTGAAAGTACAATAATTAGTTCCTCCAAAACTAGGTCCTGCTATAGCACCAATCCAATTTATATATAAATAATCAGTGGTAGTATTTTGAGAAAATAAATTAGTAAAAGTAACCCAACCATAACCAGATGTATTTGCTTTAGTAATTACTACATCAGGTGCTGAGCTAAATCCATGTGGAATTGTTTTTCCGACGATATCAACACCTGTCCATTGTATAATACTTATACCGTTTTCTGTATTTACACTAGAACCTGTAGGTGTAATATTTCCTACATCCATTCCCGCATCTGCAGCTGATGCATATCCCGTACCGTTTTTATTATAAGTATTAGAATTTCCTCCTACTTTCCAATTGTAAGTAACAAAGGTGTTTCCTGAAGAATTAGTATTACCATTATCAGTGCTTCCAGGCCCTGAAGTCCATCCATCATTATTAAAACTAGTTAAACCCCCATAAGTAGCGCTACTACCTGCTCCTCTTGCTCCAGCTGTATTTGCACCCCCACTAAATAAACAAAATTCTTTTCCGCTTCCAACTCCTTCTACTGAATCCCAAACTGTACCAAGCCAGGTTTGTGTAGTTATTTTTACCCAAGTTAAATCTGGTTGAAAATTTAAACCAGTAAGTGTTTTAATACTACCACCATCACCTACATATTGTGTTACATTAAAATTATCAGATGGTACAACACCTACATCTTGCCCTGTTTGTTGTAATGCTCTCCAACCTTTAGCACCAGTATATATCTCCATTTTACCAGTTGTGGTATTTTCTCTCATAGTACCTACCTCTAAATCAAAACTAAGACCACTAATTGTTCCTGTTCCTGCGGTAAAAGTTGTATATTTATCATTTCCAACAGTTGCATTTAAAACTCCAGTTGTTAATGTTCCAGGTGTATTATTAACTAAAGTATACTTAGATGCATATCTTAGAATAACTATACCAGAACCTCCATCACCTCCATTACATGTCCCACCTATACTTCTAGAACCACCACCACCACCGCCTCCAGTGTTAGCAGTTCCATTACCACCATTAACAATACCTGTAGTAGAACCATCACTTTGGCCACCATTTCCTCCAGTTCCAGCAACTCCAGCACCTCCAAGACCACTAGTAGCAGGAGTACCAACATTATAAACAAAATCACAAACACCACCACCACCTCCGCCAGCATATAATACTGCGGTTCCAGTTATACTATTAGATATTGCTGCACCACCTTGACCATCAGTTCCAGTAAATGTTCCACTTGATGGAATAGATCCTAAACTACCACCTGGTTGACCAACTCCTCCAGCACCACCTCCGCCACCTCCAATATCACTTGGATTCGAACCTGTACCTCCATTATTTCCTTGCTGGGGAATACCATTTCCAGGGGTAATAACAGTTCCTCCTGAAGCACCACCGCCAGATCCACCATTATTACTACTTGAAGCGCCTGTATTTGCAGCACCCCCACCTCCTGTAGCTGTTATATTTCCAAAAACAGAATCATCACCATCACCACCAACGTCACCACCTACTTCACCTATTGTACCGGCCCCTCCATCTCCTACAGTTATAGTTAAATTTGTAGCGGCAATCATATCTGTAGTTCCACTTAGTAAACCACCAGCGCCTCCGCCACCACCGCCATTAGAACTACCAGCACCGCCACCACCACCAGCAACAACTAAATATTCTATTTGTCTTTCAGCTGTAGTACCTTTAGGCATCTTTAACGCGGTTGTATCCAAGCTAAGGTCTATAGTATCGGTTATTATTTTGGTTAAAGCCATTTATTTTTAAGTTGTAATTACTACTTCTATTCCATTTGATGCTGTTATAGGGGGAGCTGTAGCAAATAATAATTCATTACTTGAGCCACCTGCTAAAGAGTAACTATTTTTTTGTTGATAAACACCAGAAATATATACATCAGTATAAGCTGTACTTAAAGGTGTAGGACTTAGTGTAAAAGTTCCTGTTGCACCTTTATCACTTCCATCACCCGTAAAATTCATAACTGTTTTTGTTGGTAAACCCCCAGCCGCAGCCCAATTCCCATCTCCTCTTAAAAAATTACTTGCATCTCCTGTTGTAGAAGTTACTACACCAGCTGTATCTACTCCAGCAAACTTTTTAGCTTTAATTACTACAGCACCTGTTGTTGGTGTTATTTCTAGAGATTCATTTAAATTTGTAGCAGCGGCAATAGTACCACCTTGTGTAAATGTTACTGAACTTACACCAGCTGTAACAGTTCCCCATTCCCAACCATTACCAGCACCTAAACTTTTTAGCACATCTCCTGCATTACCAGCAGTAGGTGTGGTGTTTGGTGTTAATAAATCACTTGTAGCTGCAAATTCTAAAGTACCAGTTACTTTTGCATCACCTGTTATAGTAACTAAACTCCCGGTATCAGCTATATTAGAATCTCCAATAGCTGTTCCTGAAGGAGTAAATTTAGGTATTGTATTTAAAGTACCACTACCCGTAACTGTTCCCGATCCAGCACCTATATAAGTTTTAAGTTGTGATAAATTTCCATACTTAACATTATTACCAACACTGAATAATATATCATCATCGTCAGCCAATGTATCAAGTGTACCGTCGGCTGCAGATAATATTATATTATTACCAGATGTATAATCAGGAGATATTGTACCTGTGCTTGTTATTGGGCCGCCAATAAGTCCATTACCAGTAGCTACTGAAGATACATTAGTTACAGGACCTGCTTTAAAAGTACCATCTCTACTTAAAAATTCATCACCAGATAAACTTGAAGCATCTGGAACATAACCACCTGTTAGATTACCTGCAGAGAATACCTGTGCAGTTACAGCACCACCGGCTGTTATATCAAGACCATCATTGCCAGTTGGAAATGACGCTATACCTGTAGTGGTAGTTGTAGCAACGCCAATGTTACTTTGAACTGTAACCCAATCACTTAAACTACCTGTTCCAGAAGTTGTAGCGGTTTGACATATTAATGAATCCCCTATTTCTACTGTTTCTGTATAAAATGTTCCTGCAACAGTTACTACATAATAATCTCCTACAGCGGCAGCAATTTGTGTTCCTCTACTATCTAAGAAATCTGCAGTACCAGCCACTTTACCTGTGCTACCATCAAAACCACCTTTAAATTCTACTAAACCAGTAAGTGCAGATTGTATTGCGGTATTAACATCACCACCAGTAACAAGACCTGTATTAGCAGACGCCACACTACCCATAACCGGGCTAAGCGCTGGTGTAGTTGTAGAATTCGCAACAGTTAAAATATTTGTATTTGTAGATGTAACATCTGTAACAGATCCTGTAAAAGGAGCAATTACATCAATTGTCATTTGCCCTGATGAATTAGCTGTTAAACCTATACCACTACCAGCTGTTATTTGTACTTTTGAATTATCTGTACCCGAAGTTGAAGTAAGATTAAAATCAACATCAGAGCCTTGAGTGGTAACATTAACATCATATGTATCATAAGCTGAAGAAAGATCCACCCATTGTGGAGCTGCTGCACCTTTTGATTGTAATATATAACCATTTGTACCTGTAGATCCATTAGTACTTAATGTCCCAGTTATAGTTAAATTAGTACCTGAGAAATCTACAGCATTAGCAGTACCAGATAAAAACATATTTCTCCACCTCGCTGTACCTGTAACACCTAAATCATGAGTGGCATCGGCAAGAGGAGCTAAAGTTTTTCCAACTGTTACCGTAGTTCCACCAGATGGTTCAGCTATAGAAGAATTACCAAGAGTTACAGCACTTGTAAACACAGGTAATGAATCTGTGCTACCTGAAATTCCACCAATTTTGTTATTAAATATACTCCAATCAGTTGAAGATAAATAACCATCTGTAGTAGCATCTGATTTTGGTATACCTACTGTACCGGATAATGTTATTGTACCACCTGTAAGTGGTGCTGAAAAAGTAATTGATTCTACACCAACACCACCAAGTGATTTTATATAATCAGTTATCACCTGCATTGTGTAGGTTCTTGTTACATTTGTTTGTTTACCATCAACAGTAGCTGTGGAAGTACCCAGTATTAAATCACCAGGTTGTGGACTAGACTCTGCCGGGTAGCTATAAATTATTGCCATTTTTATTTTTTATTTAAGGTTGTAATTCTAATGTTCCTGTAATTGTTGTAACTACAGTCTGTGAACCGTATATTTTATAAGATGCTCCTCCTCCTGGAGGTACTACTGTAGGACCAGATGTCCATGCATATCCAGCAGGTAAATTAGCCGTAGTAGTAAATTTTCCATTTACATCAAGTTCAGTGGAACCGGGCACAGCACTTGCTGTAGAACCAGTATCATCTCCTGTTACCGTTGGATTTGGTCCTCCTTGTATATCATACACAATTTGAAGCGTTGCTGTAATTGTAGGTGTTGGGTTATCTGCTATTACACCAGTTAGACTTTGAGTTATGGCATAAGGTGAACCACCTGGTGCACCACTCGTGCCTGAAGTTGTATTACCGGTAACTGGGGTAGAAAAATATTTCCCCGCTGCGGGTGTGGCTGTTGTTATTACTTCATATGACTCTCCTTCACAACTTACAAAAGAAGCTGCAACTACTCCATTTACTTTTGTTTCTAATGTATAATCAACACCTGCAGTACCACCAGTTATACCAGGAGGTCCAGCAGTGTCTATTGTAAAATTAGTTGTAGTTTCTGTACATGCGTCTGCGTTATCTATTACTATATATAACGTGTTTGCATCTTTAGTGGCCGCAGCATATTGTGCAACTGTTAAAGTAACAATTTTTGTAACTTTAGGTGTTGTAGTTTTATCGTCTGTTGTATTTTTAATAGTATTAGCATCGCCAGCATCTATATATTGTTCTACAAGAGGCATAGCAGTAGCTGGTATTGTACCAAACGTAGAAGTTTTTATATTATTTGATGCTAATTGATGAAATGGTATAAAGTCATCTGTCGTTGGTACTGTTGCTGGTGTTGCTCCAGATGTTTTACCAACTAATATATAATTATTTGATCCGTCGTATTCTATTCCAATAGCTGGATTAGAAATTAATGTTCCTGAATCTAATTGTAACCCACTCCCTGGTATAACACTTTGTACTGTACCTGGGTTGTTTGTTGCATTTATTGTAACATTACCTATACCACTTGTTGGGTTTAAAGTAATATTCGTTCCAGCGATTAAAGATGTAACACCAGTATTTGTTACTGTTACATCGCCTGTTGCTTGATCCACACTTATTCCTGTACCTGCAATTAAACTAGATACTGCACTCGTGGGAGCGGGTATATTTACTGTTACATCATTACCTGATGCACTAGCGGTGACACCACCACCTGTAAAATTTAAACTTTCTACTGCTGTAGTTATTGTACTCCCTTCGTCTAACACTGATATATTTGGAGAACCAGTACTAGTAGCAGGTGCCCAAGTATTATCACCTCTTAAAAAAGTAGAGTTTGATGGACTCCCACTAGCTGATAAAGAAGCCTGTAAAGTCCCACTAGTACTTATAGGACCTCCTGTCATATTAATAAAAGTTGAATTTGCTGTGGCAACGTTTGTTACCGTCCCCGTGCCAGCGTTTGCACTTACAAGAGCAGCTAAACTCGCTATTGTAAAACTTTTTGTCGGTTTGTTATCCCCTGAAATCGAAGTACCTAATAAGTAGTCTGAAGTTGTTGGTGTTGCTTCGATTGGATAACTATAAATTATTGCCATTTTTATATTTTATTTTATGATTCTCTTATATAACATGTTACGATGTCTCCTGTATTAGCAGATGTATATACTGTATATTGATCACCACTTACAGTTGTAGATCCAGCTGAATACCATTGCTTTATTATGTTTTGATAACCTGAGTTTAATTGTAATTTAACAGACCCCGTTGTAGAAGCTGGTACATCTGCTCCACAACTAAACCCTGGTCCACAAGCTGGCCAAGTGTTAGCGGAACTATACCAAGAATCATTAGTTCTTGTTACAACTGCTTTTATCGCTGTCCCACCTGTCATCTGAGAAGTTACTATACTGTTTGCAGGTCCTATACCATCTATTCCTGAATTAGTAACACCTATTGTTGAGGGTCCTGCTATTGTAGCACTTCCAAGGGAAATACTTCCACTGAAAAATTCTACATAATATATAGCACTTTTACCACTCTGATATTGATTACCTGATAATTCCCAATCTATTTTACAGGTTACTGTTTTCCAATCTATTGTTGTGGCTGGAACATCCCAAGTTGATGGCGCAGGTAATGGACTAGCAGGCATGTTTGCTGATCCATTAATATCTGGACCGCTTGCTAAAGCTGGTATTCCTCCAGAAGATATATATTGACCCGTGCTTACCATAGTAATACTTGCAGTTCCAGGTGAAATTGTCCAACCACTACTTCCAATTGATGCATTACCACTATCCCCTGCTGTTCCAGGACCTCCTGAGATATAAGCCGGTGGACTTAAATTATAACCAGCACTTGTGTTATCTGTTATATTACTTAATCCAGTCCAATGCATTGTTACAAAGTTTACGCTAGGTGGTGCTGTATAAACTATATTGCCCTGCGAATAAATTGTTAAACTTTGATTAGATGTTGCCATTGTTCCACCATAAGGGAAAGTTACAGGACTTGTACCAGCGGCATCTGTAGAAAAACTAACTGGAGGGACACCTGTTGTTGCATCATAATTTGCATTTACACTAATCCCTGGTTGATTCCAACTAAAAGCATTTCCGTTTACTAACCCTGTAATTGTTTGCCCATAACTCGTGTTTGGCGTATTTGATTGATAACTATAAGAAATACCAGAACCTGATAATGTTCCACCTGGATCCCCTGTTACAGCTAAAGTATTTCCTTGAGCAACTGTTAAAGTGGCATCATATGTTGTTTGCAATATTGTACCACTAATATAAGCATCTGCTGGAGCATTAGCTTGTGCAGGGGCAGTACCTGTAAATCCGGAATACCCTGGACCTGAACTAAAATAATACCCACTATTAGCTGTAGCTGAAGAACTAAAAGTGTATTGTGCCCCTTGATCTACTGTTACCGTATCACCTGTTTGATTACCACTTACTGTATATTGTCCTGCACCTATTCCAATTGTGCTATCAATTATATTTAAAGTAACTGTACACTGCGGTGTTGGAGGCGGTGCAATTACTGCGGTGATACTTAAATTATCAGTTGTATTACTACTTGGCATTGTTAAAGTACCAGTGCTAGCAGTTAATGAACCAGATGATAAAGTGTAACCATTTATAAGGGTTAATGTAATTCTGAATTCATAAGTAGTACCGGCAACTGCCGTTAAAGAACTTGAAGCAACCCAGCCGGTTCCATCGTTTACTTCAACTGTTGTTGTATAACCAACTCCTAGTGCTCCACCCGTTACATTATAAGTTGGATTAAGCGTAGCG
>Ga0098041_1000743_pt1 | contig 12840 bp, 21 predicted proteins | sample 8_EtaG_FD_77066 | JGI IMG/M metagenome (GOLD analysis project Ga0098041, IMG submission 77066) | Marine viral communities from the Subarctic Pacific Ocean - 8_ETSP_OMZ_AT15162 metaG | ecosystem: Environmental > Aquatic > Marine > Oceanic | place: Pacific Ocean | collected 2015-01-08
TAATAGTAGTAATAATTCTAGGTGGAATTACATTGTGTAGCATGGGGGTATGATGACAGACGCAGAAAAGAAAGCCCATGAAACAGCAACTACAACAAAGACTCCTTTACATACAACAGATTGGTATATAAAGTGGGCTGCAAGTATGGTTTTACTAGTGGGTATGTTACTTACTTCTAATAATATTTACCCATTAAATATATTTGTACATATGTTAGGTCTTATTGGTTGGTTAATAGTTTCAATCATGTGGAATGACAGAGCGCTTATTATTATAAACGCAGTAGGTATTGCAATCATGGCAAATGGATTAATTGGTTACTTTGTTGGAGAATAAAATGACAGAAGAAGAAATTTTAGATTTGGATAATACAGAATTAAGTGAAGGTGGTTCTGATTATGATTACTACTGAAAGAGGTAACATAGTTGAGGTGAACGGCGGCAGTAAAAAACAAAAAGAATTTACAGCCAAAATTGCACATTGGTGTATAAAACAACTTATGCCACGAATGAAAACTTTAGATATCTGTATTGATTTAAAAAAAGAATTAGATGGCAAAGCAGATGGTTATTGTTGGGAAGGTGGAGATAACCGACAACATTTTATAGAAATAAAAAAGACATTAGAAGGTGATGATTTTATAACTTGCATTATGCACGAAATGGTTCATGTGAAACAACAGGCTCGTGGTGAGATGCAACCTATGTTGGCTGCAATGGAAGCAGAGGCATATGAAAAACAAGAAATATTATTAGAGAGGTGGAAAGATGATAAATGAAATATTGGTAGCAGGATTATTATTCCTAGTACCAGCAGTAGATAAGGATAAAACAAATCCTTTTATATTACACGAAGCAACTTGTCTTGCAAAGAACATGTACTATGAAGCTCGTAATCAAGGAACTGCTGGTAAACTTGCAGTAAGTAATGTGGTGTTAAATCGTGTAAAGGATAAAAGGTTTCCTAATACCGTATGTGAGGTTGTAGAACAAGGGCCTGTGCGTGAGAGTTGGAAGAAGAATGGTGTTATGCACCCTATTAGACATAAGTGTCAGTTCAGTTGGTTTTGTGATGGCAAAAGTGATGAACCAAGAAATATAAAAGAATACGAAGAAATGTTAGATTTTTCCTTGACAATGTTATCAAATAGTTATATACTTATAGACATAACAGACGGTGCTTTGTTTTATCATGCAGACTATGTAAAACCTAGTTGGTCAAGGACAAAACATAGAACTACAGAAATTGGTGACCACATATTCTATACATGGGATAAATAATGAATATTTTTTACTTACATAAAGACCCTATCAAAAATGCACAGTATCATTGTGATAAACACATTGTAAAGATGGCTACAGAGTATTGTCAGCTGTTATCTACTGCACATAGGATATTAGATGGTAAGATGTATCTAGGTAAGACTAAGAACAATCGTAACATCAAGAGATGGCGTCTACCAGATGAACGTGAAGACATACTAATGAAGGCAAGTCATGTCAATCACCCATCAAATATATGGGTGCGTGAGTCTAAAGAAAATTATATGGAAATGTATTTTATATACATGGCTACTCTAGGGGAATATACTTACCGATATGGTAAGATTCACGGTTCTAGTAAGGCATCTATGATACTTCAAAGACCACCAAAGAATATTATTTCCAGCAAAAATACCGAAATGGCACAAGCAATGCCAGATTATTGTAAGATTAACAATGACCCAATATCTGCATACAGAAACTACTATATAAAAGAAAAGAAAAGCTTTGTAACTTGGAAGAACAGGCCTGTGCCAGAGTGGTATCCTCTGGATAATCAACTTATTAGGAGATAGAATGTCAGATGAGCACGAAACACATGACGCATTTATGAAAAGAATGATGCGAGAAGACTCTGCAAAGAGAGGTCTTTCAGAAATAGAATTACTTAAAAAAGATATGGAACAATTAACAGAAGCTTATTATAGTGCAATGAAAAGAATTAAACAACTAAATGATGACATTGGTCGTTTAAGAGCATATCTAAATGCAACACATGAAATGAGAAAAGTGATAACGCCAGAAACTGCTGAAGAAAAATTAAGACACTATATAAATGTAACAGCAGATTTACGAAAAGATTTAGAAAAAGACGTGGTAGATGTAAACGACAAATATGATGGAGAAGCACCATCTACTTTAGCATCATTTTATAAAAATTAGTGAGAACATTATGCCAACTTATGTATTGACGAACACAGAAACGAATGAAACTTATACTGAGCTTTGTTCGTGGGATAACTTACAAACAATATTAAAAGACAATCCACACATTAAACAAGAGATGACAGCACCAGCAATAGTTGGTGACCATGTGGCATCTGGTAATCCATCTGGTAAAGGTATGGACGGTGGTATGAAAGAGGTATTCGGTAAGATTGCACAGAACCACCCAAACAGCCCACTTGCAGATAGATTTGGTGATGGTAAGAATGTTAGACAGAAGAAGGTTAAATCTGTTGCAAAGAAACATGGAATAATATAAATACAAATGTGTAGAGGAAATATATTTTTAAACGAATATCCTTCTACACAGAGGGAAGAACTTACGTTTTTCCCTCACTTATTATTGAGGAATGATAATGTCTAAAAAATCAAAGTTAGAAATTGGCTCAGGCAATTTAATATCTATAAAACCCATTACAGACAATCAAAAAATAGTGTTTGAAACATGGAAACAAAAAAAGAATCAGTTTCTATTTGGTTGTGCTGGAACAGGTAAAACATTTGTATCTTTATATCTTGCATTACAAGATGTAATGAACCTACAAACAAAGTATGACAAAGTTGTATTGGTGCGTTCACTTATACCCACAAGGGAGATAGGGTTCTTGCCAGGCGATGAAGAAGATAAAGCTGCATTGTATCAAGTGCCTTATGCAAATATGGTACAGTTTATGTTTCAACAACCTAATGAACAAGCGTTCAATATGTTGTATGATAAACTAAAACAACAAGGTAGTTTATACTTCTTATCTACCTCTTTTTTAAGAGGATTAACATTTGACAACAGTATTATTATTGTGGACGAATGTCAAAACTTAAACTTTCACGAACTAGACACTATTATCACTAGAGTAGGACAAGATTCAAAGATTGTATTCTGTGGTGATTTTGGTCAATCAGACTTATCAAAAACAAACGAAAAGAATGGTCTGCACGACTTCCTAAGAATATTAGAAGAAATGGAAGAATTTAACTGTGTAGAATTTGATATCGGTGATATTGTTCGTTCTGGATTTGTAAGAAGCTATTTAATTCAGAAAACAAAATTAGGATTAGGAATAGAATAATGGACATACAACAATTAAGAAAACAATTAGAAATAGACGAAGGAGTAAAATATGACATTTACCTTGACCATCTCGGCCTGCCTACTTTTGGTATCGGTCATTTGGTTACTAAGACTGACCCAGAAAGTGGACAAGCAGTTGGGACTCCCATCAGTAAAGAAAGAGTCGCAGAGTGTTTCGACATGGACGTTCAGTCTGTAATTAATGATTGTAACAAACTATATGAAAATTTTGACGAATTGCCTGAAGAAGTACAACAAATCATAGCTAACATGATGTTTAACATGGGTTACACTAGATTGAGTAAATTTAAAGGTATGAAACGTGGTGTTGATTCTAAAGATTGGAATCAAGCTGCAGATGAAATGATGGATAGCAGATGGTATCGCCAAGTAACAAACAGAGCAAACCGATTGGTTGAAAGAATGAGAGCAGTTGGTTCAAAACTTGGAGCTCGTGATTTTTAAGTAAGGTCTATATTATGAAATTTAACCATGAAACAGTAGAGTTGCCTCCTATAACAGCAATAAACAAAGATGGTGTTCGTGTCTATGAAACACCTCAAGGGAAATACTACCCTTCAATCACAACAGTATTGTCAATCAGAAATAAAAAAGGTATTATGGAATGGCGTAAGAGGGTTGGAGATGATGTTGCAAACTATATTGCAAGGACAGCTGCTAATCGTGGTACGAAAGTTCATCACATGGCTGAAGACTATTTAAATAACATGCATTTGAACTGGCCTAATAAATGGTCAGAACATCAAAAGAGTTTCTTGCCGTGGTGTATGTTTCAAAAACTTTCTAAGAGATTAGAAAGTATAGACAACATTAGAAAACTAGAGGCTGGTTTATGGAGTGATAAGTATGGTGTTGCTGGACGTGTTGATTGCGTTGCAGAATACGATAATAAATTATCTATAATAGATTTTAAAACATCAACCAAAGAAAAAAAAGATGAATGGATTGAAAACTATTACATACAATGTGCAGCATATGCTGAAATGTATGAAGAAAGAACAGGCGAAACTATAGAACAACTTGTAGTTTTAGTTGTTACAGAAGATGGAACTGTTCAAGAGTTTGTTAAAGAAAAAACAGAATATATTCCGTTATTAAAGGAATCAGTTGATAACTGGTATAAAGAAAAAAACTTATAGGAGAAGATTATGGTTATAGGAAGAAAAGTTCCAAATGACGTTACGTTTAATACAAGAGTTAGGAACGAATATTTGGGTGGAGATAATCCATACGAATGGCAAGAAATGACAACAGATGATTACTTTAAAGGTAAAAGAGTTTTGATATTCTCATTGCCAGGAGCATTTACACCAACGTGTTCAACAATGCAATTGCCAGGCTTTGAAGAATATTATGATGAAATTAAAGCAACTGGAATTGATGAAATATATTGTGTGTCTGTAAATGATTCATTTGTTATGAACGCATGGGCAAGAGACCAGAAGTTAGAAAATGTAAAAGTTATACCAGATGGTTCTGGAGAATTTACCAGAGGTATGGGAATGTTAGTTGACAAAAGCAATCTTAGTTTTGGTAGAAGGTCTTGGAGATATGCAGCTCTAATAAATGATGGCGTTGTAGAAATGTTCTGGGAAGAGCCAGGCAGAATGGATAATTGTCCAGATGACCCATATGGTGAAACAAGTCCAGAAAATATATTTAATGTCATAACTGGTGGTGAATAAAATCCTATGTTAAGTATTGACAAAGACAATACTTCTGTGGTATATATAATATACGACTTGTTGAAGTGGAACGAAAAGTATACAGGACGAGGGTGCGATACCCTCCGCCTCCACCAAATCTAGATAGTTCCGAATTAGGGGGCGAAATAGGTTCGACTGGTATTGTATAGTGAAACGGAGAGTTGTAGGTTGACTGCTTTATAGGTCAAAAGACTAAATGCAAACGATAATTTTGCGTATGAAGGTTATGCTCTAGCAGCATAGCTATTCGGGGTTTTAGGTGGACTACCTAGCAACAGAATGTCCACCATAGTTAAGAGGGAGTATTTCTCATGTGGAAATCACCAATAGTTAAAGAAGTATCAGTAGGTTTAGAAATCAACTGTTACGCATGTGCTGAAATATAATTAGTACAAATTGGTGGGGTGCAACGCCCCACCTTAACCTTTATTATGACGGAGTAGTTATGGAAGTGAAAGAGCCAGTACAAACACCTAAAGTATTTTCATTAGAAATAGAAAATATAGTCAAAGAAAAAAAGATAACACACATGGACGCTGTTTTGTGGTATTGCCAACAAAATGGTATTGAGCCAGATAAAGTGTCTAGTCTTATTACAAAAGCACTCAAAGAAAAAATAGAGAATAATGCTAGAGAGTTAAACTTCCTACCTAAGACAGCTCAATTACCTATATGAATTTTATAGAAATCTACAAAGTAGACCACAATATTTGTGATAAAATAATTGATGTCTTTTGGAAACATAAAGACCACCATGTAGAGGGTATAGTTGGTCATGGTAACGTAGATAAAAAAATAAAAGACTCTATAGACCTTTATATTTCACATAAAAGTATAAAAGCACTTGGTAACTTTGAACAAGTACTTGTAGATAGTGCTACCAATTATTTTAATAAGTACATCATAAAAGAACAGAGATGGGAAGTTGAAATGGATGAGGATTTCAACATACAATATTATAAACCAAATATGGGCTATCCTCAACTTCATTTTGAAAGAACTGGATATATTGCTCGTAACAGAGCATTAGTATGGATGCTTTACTTAACAGACACGCCAAATGCTGGAACACATTTCACTTATCAAAAACATACGACAGAATGTATTAAGGGTGATTTAGTGTTATGGCCCCCAGATTTTACCCACACACATCATGGGATTGTATCAAAAACACACGATAAAATGATTATGACTGGGTGGTTACATTGGTTAAAACAAAAAATATGACAGATGGAAGCAGTTGAAGTATATCAAATGTATTGTGCATTGAAAGCACACTTTGCAAAGGGTGATTATGATTTTATCAAATACAATGGTAAATCGTCAGCAACCAAGAGCTCTTTCTGGAAACGTAATGACAGACATTTTTTTGTACGAACATCACGAAAGTATAAAGACAAGGACACAATTAGAGATTATCTATTATCAAACTTTATCAAAAATCAAAAAGGGTGGTTAGGTGATTTTAGTGATGAGAACTATGTGGAGTGGAAGAAACGTATGCAGAGTTTGACCTACACATTTGAGCAAGAGATAACCCCATTACTAGAAAATAATTCATTCAACGACATATTTGAAATACCAGACAACACACACCCAAAACTATTGAAAGAATATTTGGGTAATCGTGTATCTATGGAAGCCATGATTATCCTTGACAGTCTTGTAGAATATACCAAGAATTGGGATAGGAAAATGAAAGATGATGTGGTTTGGCCTAATATAAATAAAATGCTAAAAAACTACAAAAAGTTCTTGACATTCGATAAAAATAAGTGTAAGATGATTCTTATGACATTAATAAAACAGGAGTAAATTATGTCCAAAAGTTCAGAAGGTTTTTTTGAACAAAAGTGTGCAAAGCAATTAGAGCGTATTCGTCAATTAGAACATGAATGTGCAGAATTGCAAATTAAATATAATGAAATGGGCGAAAGGGTAAAGAAACTTGCTACTAGACAACCAGAGTGGCCTCAAGGGTATCGTCCAAGACGACATTTCAACAAACGTGTATAAGAAGATAATAGTATACGGTAACGGTGAATCTCGTTTGGGTAAAGTTTGGCCAACAAGCATACCAAATGACATAGAAACATGGGGTTGCAATGCAATCTATCGTGATATGAAGGTGGATAATCTTGTATCTGTAGATTACAATATGCAACAAGAGATATATCAATCTGGATATGCTTTAGAGAACACTTGTTGGTTTAGTGATTGGGAAATACTACCAGCATTTAGTGGTATCGTAGATATTATGAGAGATACAAACCCAGCTGAAATGATAAAAGAAACACCAAGAGTTGGTAGAGGTAATGTTGTCATACAAGGTAAAGAACCAGAAACCGTCCATGCAAATGTAAAACAAGCTATGGAACAAAATCCAGATTTGGATTATAAAGATTTAAAACAAAAAGCAGAAATGAACATAGGAATATACATCACATGGGTTGATGATAATGATATGGTCAAAGATATAGACTATCCTAGTGGTTGGTCTGCTGGTAATACTGCACTACATCTTGCATGTCAAGGTGGTGCTAACGAGATATACATGTTAGGTTTTGACAGTAGTGACTATTCAGAACCACTAAATAACGTGTATAAGGGTAGTGATAATTATCTGCCCGAAACTGCAAAGGGATTTAATCCAGTCAATTGGAATAGCCAACTTAATACTATATTTAATGAATATACTATTGTGAATTTTAAGTGGGTTAATCCAATACATAAAATGATTAGTGAATATCCTAATGTAGAATATATAACATACGAAGATTTATACAATAACATACGATAACATAAGGAGATAAAAATGTCGTTAGATTCATTACGAAAGAGCAATTCGCTCGATAAACTTCTAAATGCAGTAAAAGAAGATTCTGCACCTCAAGAAAAGAAATCCTATAAGGACGATAGATTATGGAAACCAGAGCTAGATAAGTCTGGTAATGGTTATGCAGTCATTAGATTTCTTCCATCTTGTGAAGGTGAAGATTTGCCTTGGGCAAAACTGTGGAGTCATGCTTTTCAAGGGCCAACTGGTCAATGGTATATAGAGAACTCTCTCACTACCACAGGTGGCAAAGACCCAGTTTCAGAACTCAACACTTCTCTGTGGAATTCTGGAGTTGAATCAGATAAGGAAATTGCAAGGAAACAAAAACGTAAGTTGCAGTATTACTCAAACATATATGTTGTGAGTGATTCTAAGCACCCAGAAAATGAAGGTAAAGTTTTTCTATTCCGTTATGGAAAGAAAATCTTTGACAAGATTATGGCTGCAATGCAACCAGAGTTTGAAGATGAAAGTGCAATCAATCCTTTTGACTTTTGGAAAGGTGCAAACTTCAAGTTGAAAATCCGTAAGGTAGATGGATACTGGAACTATGATAAATCAGAGTTCGATAGTCCAACTGCTGTTTTAGATAATGATGACGCCATAGAGAGTTTGTGGAAATCTCAGTATCCTCTAAATGAGTTTACTGACGCAAGTAACTTCAAATCATATAATGAATTGAAGACTAGATTAGACACAGTTCTATCTGGAAAAACAACTGTAGGTAATGTAACAGATTCAATAGAAGAAGAAACTGTAGCCGCACCTAAAGTCGATACAACACCATCTGAGGTGCCACAAGTTGGTGCTATATCAGATAGTGCTCCTGTAGATACTGAAGAAGAGCAAGACTCTATGGACTACTTTAATAAATTAGCAAACGCCTAGTTTATGGAAATGGTTGGTCAACCTCTGATGAACTAAACTAGTCCCTGATGATTCAGAAACGACTAAATGCACCCCAAGAGCTCTTAGGGGTGCATTTTTTTTATATTGCCCAGGCTGATTGTCTTAGGAAATAAGGGTCTGGTTCTACCACAGTTTTAAGAATATTTTGATTATTTGTAGTTACTTGATTTGATGCCATTGGTGCATTGATAATAGTGTTAGGAACTGGTGTTGAACCACCACCCTCTGCTGGGAAGTAATTTATTCCACCACCACCATTGCCATTGGATTTTGGTAACGTACCGACACTAGGTGTTGTTGTACCTAAATCTTTTGTTGGTACTGGAGTAATAGTACCACCACCTCCATCAGCTGCCATTGCACTACCACCAGTACCTAAAACACTATTTAATGCATTATCAACAAAATTAAATGGCCAACCAAATGCATCAATTGGTTGTTTTCCTACTATAAATTGTCCCATTGCTCTACCAAGACCATCACCTGCTAATGCTCCACCAACTGTACCAACAAGACCAGTTATGAGAGCAAGAGGCCCACCTGATAAACCTAATAATCCAGCAATACTACCACCAAGAATAGCTCCTCCAACAGAACCAAATAAACCACCAATCTTGTCAGCCATTTCTTCTTTAGAACCACCTTTTCTTAAAATGTTCATCAACAAAGCACCTGTAATGACAGGGCCTATGATTGGAACTTTACCAAGTATTTTTGTTGCTTTTAGTAAATTTGGAAACTTTTTAAATAAATCTTTACCTTTACTTGCTAATGCTCCAGCACCAGATTTAAGTACATTTGTAGAACCTCTTGCAAAACCTGATGTTGCAGCTGCTGCTCCCCTAACTACTTTTGAACCCATTGTTGCTGCTATTGATTTTGTTACAACTTGTGCGCCCTTTTTTACCACAGGTGCTGCTATTTTTAAAGCATCATCTGCAAGGTTAGCAAGTCTATTTTTTATTCCTGTAAACATACCACCTATAATTGAAGTAGTATTTGTGAGAAATTTTGGTGCTAAACCTTTAACTGAAGTTGCAAGGCTTGTAAATCTATTTTTTATACCAGTAAAAATACCTGATACTACTTTGGTAGTTCCACTCCAAAAACCTTTTACTGCAAATCCTGCTACTGATTTTCCTAAACCAAGTAACCCAGCTAATGTTTTAAAAGCTATTTTAATGCCTCCTCCAATTAACCATTTACCACCTTTATACAATCCACCAAATATTAATCTTGGTATTATACCTAAACCTGCTACAGCTAAAGTTGCTGCTATACCAGCAAACGCAAGACTAAGACCTGCTATAGCAGGCAATATGCAACCAGCATTTTCTACTAAATTATCCCAAGCTCCCATAATACCAACAAAGTTACCCTCCTCATCAAAGAAACCACCCCATAATGTTTTAAATGCAGTTATACCATTTACTATTTTATCTTTAATACTTTTTATTGCACCTGTTACAAAATCAAAAGCTTTAACTAAGTTTGGAACTAAAGTTTTTTTCCATTCTGCCCATGTTTCACTTTGTAAGAATTTTGATAGTGCAAATAAAGCTGCACCTAAAAGACCAAATTTAAGTAAACTACCAAGAGTTGTTATAGCACCACCAAACTTAGATTTAAAAATACCAGAAAGTTTTCCAAAAGCACCAGTAAGATTTTTAAATCCTTTTGATAATATTGAATTTGATGCTTTAGCACGGCTATCTTCATCTTTTTTGTCTTCCTTTTCACTAGTTGGAGGTGCGCCAGTACCGTCTGGTGTACCAACTTTACCACCCTTTTCTATTTTTGCTTGATGTCTTAGTAATGCTTTTTCACGTCTTGACTCGTCAGCTTTTAGTTCTGCATCACTTCTCTCTCTTGATTGTTTACTTTGTTGATTTGTACCTTTAAGACTTTGAAGTGCAGCCGTAGTTTTCTTTTGTTCTGCAATCAGAGCTTTAAAGTTTTTATCGTTATTATCAGCCATCTATTTGTCCTTTTTACTAGACCCTGTGTATAATCCAAACCATGCAGCTCCAGCACCTACAACGATAGATACTAAACCACTTTGTTCCATAGTTGGACTTGGTAAGGCCATATACCATGTTACAACCTTATATAACAGATAAATGTATGTTGTGATAAAAATTCTTGGAAAAATTCTCCATTGGTCAACGGCATGTGCTAAATCTACCCATTTTTGATATTTATTTGGCATATTTTGCTTTCTCCTGTTCCTGTTTTTGTCTTTTTTCTTCTTCTTTAATGTATTCTTCTAACAATCCTATGTATATTTCCCTTTCCCAAGGCATCATATTTTCAAGTTCTATCAAACTATATTTATGATGTTGCATCAATGCAAAGTTAGTTTTATAATAATTAAATAAACTATCGTGAGAAAGGGCTATACTAAAAAAGAGTCTAACCCTTCAATAACAACTTCACTTTTTACCTCTGTCTTTGGATTAGTAATATTTACCACATGTCTTATTTTTGGCATAGTTTCAAAAAAGTTAGTAACCATTTCAAATTGTTGTGTAGAAAAACTGTCAATAAATTCTTCAAGGTCTTTATCTGATACATCAACTCTGTTATACACAGTTTCACCATGATGAACCTCATGCACACATTGTTGTAAAATTGAAAATACTGTATCAGCTTCATTATTAGTTGTTTTTGCAATATCATTTAACAAAGGATACTTCATTATCATTTTCATATTATCAGATAATTTTATTTCATTTGTATGACCAACGGTCATGTGAACACCAACCTTTTCTAAATCTATTTTTACAGGTACTTTGGTTTCATTATCATCTGGACAAGTAACCATTACTGTTACATTTGCTCCTACAGATTTTTCTCTTATCTTTAAGAAAAGATATTCTATATCAAATAGAGGAGATGTGTATGGGTCTATTTTATTAAATGTACATGCACTTATTATTTGACCCATAGAATTCATTTGTTCTTTTGGGTCTTTACTTTCTTGTGATATTAATAAAAGTTTCTGTTCTTTAACTAAGAACGGTCTATATTTGATTGTTTCGCCAGTTGATGGTAGTTCAGTCTCGTAAGTCGGACTGTCGAGTTTTGGTAAAGCCATAATTTTTCATCCTTTATAATCTAGAAAGTACTTTAGGGATTTGAGCCCTAACATTCCTTTCCACGCTGTCTACTAACACTTCAGTAATTCTTTCTTGTAGTGATTTTGGTAGGTCTGCTTCATCTGTTAAATTCTTCCAGTATCTATAACTAAAAGTAACATTAATTCTATGTAGTGTGTCATTTTGTCCATAACCTAGTGATTGTTCAGCTATTGTTTTTGGAAAACATTCTACTAATTGCACACCATATCTTTTATTGTCCTGTTCGTCTAATTGATGTATATCAATTGAACCAACATAATCATCATAATATCCTAATGACCAAGTTTGTGGGTTAAAAGCAAGTCTTTGCCATGTTTCAAAAAATAATTTTTCTCTCATGTCAGAAGAACATACAAATGTACCACTTATTTCTGCAAAAGAAAATCCATTAACAATTTCTCTTGTTGGGCCATATATGTTTGTATCTGGTGTTGTATCTAAATTACGGCCAGGAAATGATATTGATTCACAACGTAATCCAGTTTTTCTAACTGTGCCATCACCTTTTGCTTGTCCCATAACTTTTGAAAATATATTTTGTAGATTGGTTGATGTAGTTCCCTTTTCACCAGTTGGTGCATTTAACATAACCTCATAACGATTTGCTCTTGCATAACCGTCATCACTATGAAATCCAGCAAGAACTTCATTAAGAACACCATACGCAGTACCCTCTAATCTTTTACCTAAATTAAATGCCATTAAATCATACTCCTTGAGTCGTTCCAAACTTTAGCTGCAGATGTTTTACTAAATCGTTGAACTGGTAATAATGTTGCAACTGTAAATTCATCTCCATCTATTCTACGAAATGCTGATTTGACATGACCAGCAAGATATCGTTTAAGTGTTGGTTTAATTAATTTTACATTTTTTAACTTTTGATA
>Ga0098041_1000744_pt1 | contig 12839 bp, 19 predicted proteins | sample 8_EtaG_FD_77066 | JGI IMG/M metagenome (GOLD analysis project Ga0098041, IMG submission 77066) | Marine viral communities from the Subarctic Pacific Ocean - 8_ETSP_OMZ_AT15162 metaG | ecosystem: Environmental > Aquatic > Marine > Oceanic | place: Pacific Ocean | collected 2015-01-08
GCGCTGAACGTAGTGTGTGTCTCCCTTCTTCGGTCGGCGCACTACCCCAACAGGGGACAGGCGTTCCGGTTTCGGGAAGCGAGTTATCATGTGAGGCAGGTCGAAGAATGCACCACCGTGAGCGATGAGCATGTCAGGGTCACCCTTCTGCATGAAGCGGATGATTGCCTCTTGCATAGCCACCTCGTTGTTGAAGATGTGCAGGTCGTATGTGATGTCACGCACTGTGCGCTTGACGCATTGATATTCCGGCATTCTGTCAACGGGCTTCGCATCATCCATACGCTCGTTGCGAAGAATTGCTGCCTCGGTGTATGGGCAGTTGGTTGTCTCGTCTGCCCACGCATACACCTGTGGTGTTCCCAACGTGTTGCCGACAATTGCGAACACAGTTGTCGCACCGGTCTTCGTGTCACACTCGATGTCATACCACCACTTGCGCGGTGTCCACGACGGCATCTCGTGATGCGTGTCGATAAGGTAACGGTCAGGGAAGCGAACGTCTGCCTCCCATGTGCGGTCGAACATCCCCTTCATGTCGTAGCAATCCTTCGGTGTGTGAGTCTCCATCTTCCGCAGGTTCTCACCGTGCAACCCTTTCGCTTTCTCGACTGTGAGTTTGCTACCGGGGTAACGCTTCAGTGCATTGCGCACTTGCCAATCAGGCGCGTCTTCGGGAATCCAAAAGTAGGGACTGAACCCATTGTTGATGTGTTCAATGAGCAGCCCGTCTTCGTCACGGTATCGTGTGTAGATGTGAGGCTTCTCACTACCACCGGGATAGAATTGGTCGACAATCATTTCTCGCTCGCCCCTTCAGGTATCTCTTCTTTGGCGTAGTGTTGCTTCATTATGTGTTGTTGCACAGCATGAATGCGAACAAATACGCGACCCATCTCTTCGGCGGCTTCGCCTGTCATTCCCAATCGTGCGGGAGTCACCTTCAGACTGTTGCACCAATCGCAACAGCGTGTCCCTGCCGGTGCCAATGGTGCAGGGTTGTTACCCATGTAGCCACCGTTAGGGAACATCTCATGTTGAATCGGTAACATACACAGCACACAGATGAGGTCTTCTTGTTGTTCTTCGTCAGACATCTAACCACCCGCCTCGACCCACGCACGATAGTCGACTTGTTCATCTGCGACCGTGTTACAATGGTTGCATAATACATCATTGTCACCCCATTCTTCTTCAGAACAGTGCGTGTCGCAGCCCTCGCAATAATACGTTGGCATCCAAATGTCCACTTCCTCGCTCATTCACTCGCCCCCCTGTGGGATAAGCACGAGCAGTGATTCCTTCTCGACGTGGTTGAGAACCATGACGCTGCCAACACCGGTGTAGAATTCACACGGACCTTGTGGCAGTGCATTGATGAGCAGTGAGAACCACGGCCCGAACAGATTCGTTGTGTCAGTTGGTGGGCAGTCGGTGTCCATTAGGTCAAGCGCGATACTCATGCTTGACGACCCCTTCTTGCCTCCTTCGATAACGAGCGCACCATCCTTGAAGGTAGTGCGGTAACCGGTGTCCTTGCCAACTACGTTACCCATCCGTGAGACAGGCACGAGGTCAACAGTGTCCGCCAATCGACCGTAGCAGTTGAGCGATTCACCAGCCCACATCTTCCAATCGTTGTCAGTCGCATCAGTCACCATACCGAGAACATGTGTCAGGTTCTTCGCACTGCGAGGCGAACCGCTTGAAGGCAACGAGGTTGTGATGTTGCCACACGACAGGTGTAGTGGTTGCGATGTCTTCTGCTTCAACTCAATCACGTTACCGTCACAGGCTCGCAAGAACGAGACAACTGATGTGATGTTGTCAATGTAAATCACACCCGACGTTTCAATCGTCGCACTGATACGTTGAGTGAAGAAGTGGGTTGGCATTGCAACCGCACCAATCAGACTGAAGTCACGAGCAGTGAGCATGAGGTCATGCACGTTGTGCCCGAACGACTGAATGAATTTGCGCAGTTCATCTTTATCCACAGTCAGGTGTGTCATTCTTCACCATCTCCGATGCGTGACCACATACCGAGAGCGTCAAACGAAATCTTCTCGGTCCGTGTCTGTGGGTTGAAGACGTATGTTTCCCATGAGCATTCGTCTACGTCACAGATGAGTTGTGTGTTACGACTTGTCTTGTGACCAACGCGCACTGATGATTCAGCACCGCATTCAGGGCAGACAAATTCACTCGCCATTTGACTCACCCGCGTTTTGCTGAATTACGATGTCCCATGCATCTTCCATTTCCTTGCGGGCGAAGAAGTCCGCATGGTTCTCAAAGATTGTCAACTGCGTGTGAGTTGGCTCGGGCGTGTATAGTGGTTTCATACCCTCCAATGTGCCGCGAAGCCAGCACACGAGGTCACGCAGTCGTGCGTTCTCAAGGTGCAGGTCGTTGCATTCATTGATGAGCGATTCCACATCAACAGGCGAGAGGGATGAAGGAGTGGGGGTTTCCCCCTCACTCACAACATCCCCTCCGATAGTTCAGGTAGACCGTGGAATACGCCGGGCGCGTTCGGCTGTGTCTTGCCGACGAGACGACGCTGTCCTTGCAGGTCAAGACTCATCTTGCTCTTGTCAAAGGTAGCCCAATAATTCACGACGCCTGTCTTGGCACCGCTGTCATCGCGCTCTTCCTCCTTCGTGTAGTGGATGATTTGATTCACCATGTTGAGCAGGTTCTTCTCGCACGACGGTGTCGTGTTGAGTGTCTCCTTGTTGTTCTCGTAGACCACCTTCTCGTGTGTCTCCAAGTAGACTTGCACACCGAGTTGCATGAGCGCACGACAAATCGCAGTCAGTTGGTGATAGCGAATCGAGCGAATCTGCCAATTCCAGCGGTTGCCCACGAGTTGCTGTGGGTTGACCGCAGCAGCAATCCCGTCAGCAGCAGCGTCGAGGTCGACAATCTTCATGCAGGTAGTGCATACTTCGTTCCACATGTCAAGACCTGTGACAACAAACCACGACAGGCGAGGCCCATTGTAGTCAGGTGACTGTTGCTTGCGTGCCCACTCAATCGCAGTGCGACCGATGTCCATGACTCGCTCGTGTGTAGCAGGGAAGTCTGTTGATGTGCGACCTTCGTCAGCGATGACTGTTGGGTTCAAGCAACGGATGTTCTGTAACTTGTCACGGTGATGTGCTGAACGGCAGGCCGCAGCCCCTCCATCAAAGTCGATGGAGAGGATGCAGTTACCCTTCTTGACATCTTCAGCGGTCAGTGCATTCATGACACAGCCCGTCTTCATGGTCCCTTCGGCACCCCACGCAAGGATGAATGTGTGGTTGTGGTTGGTATCAGAACCAGCCGCCTCAAACTCATCCCACATGGTTGATGCCTTCGCGGGGTCAATCGATGTTACGTCAGCAGTGACGGAAGGAGGGGCGACTATCACAGCCGCCTTCTCTTCCGCCTCTACCGCGTCGGCTTCCGCCTTCATTGATGCGAAGCCGCTCATTGTGAACCACCGCCGAATTGTGCAGCGTCAGTGTTGCCACCCTCGCCCGCCGGAACGACGAGTTTAGGCACAGCGTAAACACCAAGTGCGTTGATGCGAGGGACACGGTCGATTTCGTTGCCGTTGTCATCCTTGATGACACGAGTGCCAAGACGACCGAAGATGAACACGGTTGACTTGTTCGCGTAAGGCAACCATCGCATGCCGCCTGTGTCAAGATACTCAAGTGCGTGATTTTTCTGCACGAGATGACCGTGCATCACACATGATACTTCACGACGTGGGCCGTCAGGATGTTGGCGCTGCAAGTTGAACGATGTAATGCTCATTGGGTATCGCTTGCCTGTTGGGTCTTGACCGAAGTTGTCGTCCCATCCTTCGCGATTGACATAGGTCATCTTACCCTTGACAATCACAAGAGGTCCGATGGCATTCGGGATGCCGGGGACCATCTTCGACTGTGTGGCATACACTTCCTCAAGCGACGCAAGGTCTGCGAAAAGATTGTGTTGCGGCCACATGCGTTCAGGGGCGAGGTATGCTCGGTCTTCTTCACTGACGAAGTCATCCACATATCGCATAGTTGATTGGAATTTGTTCGCCGCAGTCAGCCATTTGATGTCGCTGTCTTGGTTCTCCCGTGGTGGTCGCACCTTGATACGAACAGGCGCGCCCATGATGACCGGGAATGACGGAGGTTCGTCAGGGTCACCGACACGCAGCGCCCACAGTTCGATGTTGTTGTTGTATTCTGCTTCCGAGTTGCCCAAGAAGTAGTAGGTTCGGCCCCACATGCTCGGTCGGATGGGTTTACCATACGATGACCACTCGCTGTTTGTCTGTAGCATGGCGAACGATAGGTCACCATCACGGACAAGCCACCACGGGTCTTCTCCTTCCGCGCTGTCCTCGGTTGCCTTTACACCATCTTTGCCTTCAAGCATCCACTGCCCGTCTTGCACGAATGCTCGTGCTACGATGCCGTTGCTGATTGCCTGTCCGATGTTTTGACGTGCCGCTTGTGTTGCGGTGGTTCGGTCACCCGCTCGCTTGTCGGCTACCTTCTTGTCTACACCGACGAAGCAGCCCACGAAGTCCACAGTCTGTGCGCCACCTGTGGCGCGTGCTGCTACTATCGCAAACGTCTCCGCCGAGTCGATGAGGTAGTCCTCGTCTTCGCTCATTGGGTCATCGATGCCCAGCGTGCCCAACAGGTAATCTGTAAACTCAGCCTTCGCCTCGTCCAGTGTTTTACCATTGGTTTCTGCCCACCAATTCAGTCTCTCTATGACCCCGTCGGGCCAAGTTCCATTGTTGTTCGTATTGTCGTTGTTCACTTCAATCACTCTCCTGTTTTTCTCTTTCCGCCACGGGCGGACTCAAGCGACGCCACGAAGTAGTCTATGAACCCTTCCGAATCCAACGGCCACAACGAAGCCTTCATCACGAAGTCCCCCCATGTCACGGAATATGATGTGAAGTCCTCGGGGTCTAAACCGAGGGTGCGAACGTGCCGATGAAGACTGCGAAGCATGCCTATGTTTGACATGCCTTTGTCTGCCATCGCTTTCATCTCCGTTCGCAAAGATAGGTAGTCGCCACCAGCCAATGACAATGCAGGTTGTGCGCTGTCACGCGACATACCCACAAGGCGTTCATGCAAAGCATGGTCCTCCTTGACTGTGGATTGTAAGATGTCGAGTGCCTGCCGTAGGTCACCGTGTGTTGCGGCATGAAGCAGGTCGTATGATTCAAGCCATTCAACAGGGAGGTTTTCCTCTCTCGCCATGACTCCCATCAATGTAGCATAGTCCCCTTCGGTATAGGGCGCGAAGTTGTAGACCATACAGCGTGACTGTATGGCTTTTGACACCGCACTGATGTCGTTCACTGCGAGGATGAAAGTGGTGTGATGACTGTGTTCTTCCATCAGTCGCTTGAGTGCATCTTGTGCAGGCTTGGTCAATCCATCAGCCTCATCGAGGAAGATGACTTTGCGCTTTGCCGGACTCATCGGCATGATGCCTGCCATCGGTTTGATTGTGTCACGAATGAATCCGATGCCTCGGTCATCCGATGCGTTGTTCTCGTAGAAGTTGGAATCCCGTGAGGCATTTGGGTTCATCTCGTTCCCCACGATGTTCGCCACTGTCGTTTTGCCTGTCCCCGGTGGCCCGGCGAACAGTAATCCGGCAGGCCATGTGTTGGAAGCCAACCACGATTGGATGTCTCGCTTCAGGGTTCCAAGACCGATGAGTTGGCTGATGTATTCCGGTCTGTGTTTTTCTCTCCACGGCATACCGTGGTTCTCTCCGTTGGTTTGTTGATTGGTCAACATAAGCCGGACATAATCGAGTCGCTATTTAAAGGATTGCTGATAATCAATCCAAACGGGTCAGATTTGAGGGTTTCTTGCTTTTCTTACTTCTAATCAGGTTACTGTAATAGTATTCTAATCAACTGATAAGACATCAGAAAACCGAGAAGACCGAGAACAAATCCTCATGCGTCAAACCCCGAAGGGGTTTGTTTAGGGATTTTGTCAGTCTATCCATGTTCTGAATATCCTTGACCAAATCTCGGACCGGAGACAGCAACCGAACAAGCGTTCTCAACTCATCTCGGTCACTGATGATACGGTGGTTGATACCATGCGTAGCCAACCATGCCTGAAGGTCAGGCTCTTCGCGAGGAGTGACAGTGGCGCGTCGGATAGGCGAGTAGCCGAGCAGGGTCTTGGGCGCGAAGTGAATCGTGTGGCGGAACCTGCACTCTCGCGCCAACCATGCAAGGTAGAAGTCGTCACTCGCCATCAGTCATGGCAAGCAGGTCACCCTTTTGAATTGCGTCACTGATACCGAGTGACCCATCCACCCGTAAAACAACAGGACTGTTGACAGTGCCCTCGTCATATCCGAAGCACATGCACGTTACGATGACACCGAGATGGTCGACTTCAGTCCACCGTGAGGTCAGGTGGCCTGATAATTGAGGCACGCGCACCACAGTAGCCTCGCATTCTATGGTCGCCGCGTGTTCAATATCGAACCCATCCATGACTGCTAAACGTAGCACTGCGTGGCCGTTGTTCACACGGAGGTGGGTGAGAAGGAGGGGGATTTCAAAGAGAGAGCGGGGTGCAATGTAGCCCCCACGACACTGCGCGTCGAAGTATGGTGCGTCAGCGTCGATGAGTCGTAGCACGTTGCCTGACTCAAGGTTCTTGATGAGTGTGATGAGGTGGTTAGAGTCACGCACGAATCGTGCGTTAGGGTTGCGTTCGATGTATGACTTCTTCCACCGCTGCGGTTCAGTGTCAGTGTGCAGCACGTCGATGATGTGTGTTCGGTCGTCACGCACTTCGACTTCAGCGATAGCCTCATCGTGGTCGAACGTCACGCGTGGTGCTGTCACCCGTTGACCTGACCTGTCGTAGTAGTAGACACGTTGGTCGCCTGTCTCACGTTCACCGTAGTGTGCGAACAGCCGCTTGCCCCGCACCACATCGAACGCTGTTCGCCCATAGGGTAGTGTCCATTTTACCCACCGTCTATAGGACGCTGTAGTGAAGGGCTGATTTACCGTCGCCTCGCGCGCGCGCGAGAGGGTCTGTTCTATAGCACCCATCATCGCTGCCCCGAAACCGTTGAACTGCGCTACATCACGAAGGTGCGCCACCTCGTAACCGGACATGTGTGATACTACACGTATGAACCGTCCTTTGGTCATGTGTCGTGAGTCACCCAGCACTCTCTCCCACAATAGTCGTGCGCATTCACGAGGGACACGGGTGAAGATTGTGTTAATGACATGGCCCGCAGTTGCCTGCTTTTGTAGGTCATAGAGTAGTAGCGTGGCTTCGGGTATAGTCAGGTGTAATCCATTGGGGACGTGATGTGCTGACTCACTTGCGAGTAGCACAGACAGCGGTGTGCCACCCTGCATGACACCATTCAATAATCCCTCCCACTCTTCGCCGAAGATACCAACGTGCGAGGATATGACAGACATCAATTTGTCCGCACCCATCACGCGTGGCCCATAGAAGAAGTCAGCGACTTCCATCAGGTCTTCGCCTGTGTGGTTTCTGATGAAGGCAGCGAGGGCTTCGCGTTGGGCTTTGAGGTCGTTGGCCCACCCACGACGCCACATTGTAGCCAGCCTCGCGGCTACCGATAGCATGACCATATAGAATCACCCCGGAAGGTCTCCGGGTGAGCAACCATAGATGAAGCAGACTATATTTTTGCGCTCCTTCAGCCATGTCGGGCGCGCTCTTACCGAGAAGCCCAACACAGTCTGTGTCGCATCTGCTATCTGTTTGTGTGATATGTCGTAGCCCTCTCTCACCTGACCGAGTATGTGCAGGCAATCGATGAAGAGTGAGTGCCGTAGTCTTGAGGAACCTGATTGTGTCAGTGCGTGAACGAGTGACAGCGCGTCACTAATGTCCTGTTGTGGGACCCCGATATAGTCAGCAACAGCGCGCAACTTAGTGCCCACATAATCATCACCCTGTAAGTAAAGAGCAATGACTTTGCGCTTGGCTTCTGCTTTGTCACTCATTCAATCACGACCCAATACCATTTCGGCATCAACGTGCATGTCACCGAGAACCCAACGTAGTGAGTTGATGACACCTTGCAGTGCCTTGTAGTTGCGCATGTGAAAGATACGTTCCTTCTTGACCTTCGTGCGTTGCATCATCATGTAGTGCTTGTTCTGCTCACGCTCGGCCTTGTCAAGCATCTCTTCAATCTCGCCCCACGACCTATCGTATGCAAAATTCTCGCTGTCCTGATGGTCATTCATCGTCAGTCACCTCGTCCAATGCGCCCGCAAGACGCAGTGCGTTCTCCTTGTCCGCTGCGTCACCTAACAATCGACCGAGTGCAGTGTGCAACTCTTTCGCCTGTGCTGTAGTCAATCGCATGCCGCGCTTGGTTGGACCGACATGGTCCCTCCCATCTAACCGTGGGCCACCGTTGCGCCATACCCGAAGGTCGACGCCTAACGTCGTTGCGTTCTGACACAAAGACAGACGCGCCTCTTCGGTTTCGTTGAGTGGCAGCACAGTATAGACTGTCTCATTCCTCGCCATCTTCCTCACCCTTGATAGGTGCGGGGGTGTGGTTGCTATTTAAGGTCAGCGCGGGGTTATCTACCGCAACCCATAGTCCAAGTTGACTGCCGGTGCGGGCGCCCTTGATACGGGTTGGTCTAAGATTCTTGAAGCGACGGTCTTTGGCAAGCAGGTTGCCCACTACGTTATTATTCGCAGGCCCATACTTTGGTTCAAGGCGATTGCCATAACTGCTCGGACGAGCAGCACGCTTGACTCGCTCTTCGCGTTTCCATATCAACATCATTTCAGCGATTGGTAACCCGTCCCCGTGTTCAGGGCGCATCATTATCTCGTGCCACTTGTCACGCAACTTGGGGAACTTGATTTTGAATGTTAGTTTACGCATCACTCATCACCCAACGGTTGTGGTGGCGCACTCATTCTCATCACAGGTGTGCTGTTGACCGGGTAAACACCAACGGCTTCGCGCACTGTAGGCAAGACAATGTTGTCATTGTCATCACGTTCCCAGATATGATACTCCGCAGGGATTGGCTCACGCTTCTTGATAGGAGGCACGTTCGCATTGACGAACCAATACGGTGACATGCGTCGCGAAACACTGTCGTTGTTCCAAGCGAAATGTCTGACCATGCTCTTCGGCACACCACCTGCACCCACGAGTTGGCCGAGGCCCTTCGTGTCAGTAGTGCCGGGTGTGTAGACCAAATAGACAAGAGCATGTTCTCCACGCAACGCACGACCGAGTGTTTGGATTCTCGCTCGCACACTGTTCGGTCCACTCAACATGATAGCCACGTCACACTCGGGGGCATTAACCCCTTCGTTCAGCGCACGACAGGAGAGCAGTAGATTCGTGTCACCATTCATCCATCGCTCAAACTGTTCTTCCTGATTGTGTATCTCGTAGTGATAGATGGACGGGTCATACGCGTCCTTGTATTTCACAAACATTGCGTTCAAGTCTGATACAGATTCGTGGAACAGAAGTATCTTGTCGTTCGCGTGCTTTGCGAGCAAGTGGTCAAGCAAGTCCATGCGGTTACGACTGCTGTTCACCACACCCTTGCGTGCTGCACACACTGCCTTGAAGCGACCGATGTCCTCACTCATGTGGTCAGGTATGCCAAAGAAGTTGGCGCCTGAACCAAACTCTTCACTCAATCGCGAATGGATAACTGCGATGTCCTTTGAGTATTCGTCGTAGTCATATCGCTCGTGCCATGTGAGCGGACATTCCACAGCCTGCAAAGAGAACGTGGGGATGACTTTGTCACGCAGTGCTTCACGGTATGAATACTGATACACGATAGGTCCGGTCAGCGCAGTCACAGCCTTGCCGTCACTACGCTTGGGTGTAGCAGAAAGTCCGAGGATAGCATCGTGCTGAATCTTCATGGGTATCTCCGCGTTCTTGTCACTACCGAGACGGTGGCATTCATCGACCACAAGCAAACGCTCTCGACCGTGATGGTTGTCCGGTCCCCACTTGCGTAATGAATTGACGATACCGATAACCACTCTCGCGGTCATCGGGTTACGTCGTCGCCCCTGACCCCAACAAACAATGCCGGTAACACCCATCTCTGTTAGGTCGTCACGCCACTGATACATGAGTCGCTTGCTTGGGACCGCAACAACAACCTGTCGGTTAGGTCCACCGCGCAACCAATCGAACATGGCCATGTGACCTAACGTGGTTTTCCCGCCGCCTGTAACTACAGCGACTGTGCCACCTTGCACGTTTTTGTATATGGGTTCGTCATTGACAAACTCACCCGTGTGGGTGTCCCATCTCTTTGTCCAACCAATCAGTTGTGCGTGCTTGCTGCGCTTCCATTCTTCATAGGCTTCCGCCTGCCATTGTCGTAGTGTGTATTCAGTCATTCAATCACCTCGTATTCCTCAAAGACCCACGTCTCGGTTTCCAATCGAATCTTCAACTTGTGACGGGACATCAGACGACCACCCGCGCGTTGATAATGCTTTGCACTTCGGTGTCTCGGTCAGGGTATCGAATCAGGCGACCGGAGCCACAGTGAATCTTAACGCCGTCGATTTTACGCGAGCAACTGCCCGCTGACTTAGAGCCGAGCCAAACGCGTCCGCATCCATTGCAGCGACGCCACTCCCGTATCGTAGGTTTTGACATCAGGCATCCCTCTGTGTTTGGTAAACCCACATTGCGGTTTTGCCTGAAGAGCGAGGCCCTTCGTTGGTGTTGTGGAAGCGTGCATCACGCTTGAGCCACCCGCTCAACTCACGACGAGTCGGTGCGTTGAATGGTGTCGTGCGTCGACGACCTGCGAATCCATCAGCGGCTGTCTTGAGTGCGCGTCGTTCCACGTCCCAATCCCACCACATATCGAACAGTGCTGCTGTCGATTGTGGTGTGTCCACTTGTGCTAAGATGAAAGCCATGTCGTCAATGATAGGCAACCACTTGGGTGTCTTCACGCGTAGTCGATGCGGTTGGTCGCTCGCCCATTTCTTGCGCGGCATCATTCATCACCCAACCACAAGACCAACAGGCCCTTGTCTGCATCAGCAGCGAGAACCTTAGCCAAACCGTGTCGCGTGTCAATCACTCGGCACATGCTTCCTCACTCTCCGGTGGGTATGCGAGTGCTTCGACATCGACAGGTGAGAACCATTCAAGCGGGCCGAAGTAGATGCTCTCTCGGTGTGACGTGCCTGAATCAGGCTGATAACGACACACAATCACCTGTAGTGCAGTGCGATTGCGCGAACCGAGGTAGACAACGTATGTGAAATGTTCACCGATGTGGTGTGTCCCTGCGGGCATGAGGTTGACGTAGTGAGCGTTGCCCTTCATGTGTCCTGACATCATGTAAGTGAAGCAACCCACTCTCTCTCCGACTGTGTCACCATCAATACCCTCTTCGACTATCATCTTCAGCAATTTACCATGCACTTTGGGGTTCCCATCGTGATGTCGCCATGCGCACACAATCTCTCGCGCTTTTCCGTAGACCATCTCCGTTCGTTGAAGAACATCGTTGGAAAGATGAGCGCCCCGTATCAAATTGTTCGGAGGCCACTCTCCCAACTCTTCACAGTCCACAAAGCGTGTGATACAATGCGTTGACATCAGGCATCACCTACGTGTGGTGCGAGGAAGAATGCCCACTCGGTCTTGTCAGAACCGTCGAGCGTGCGAATCAACAACGGGTGGTTCTCATTCCACGACAGGCGTAGTGTAACCAAGTCCTTCTTCGCAGTGGGTAACCCACCGATGAAGTTGCGCAGATGCTCAAGCGAATACGATGAGCGTGTATCTCCACCTCCCATCTGTTTGCAGAGGTTGAACTGACGAGACACGGACGCACTGACTGCGCTAAACTTCACGTCACCGTCAGTGGCTCGCAGTATCACCTTCTCTGTCACATCGGCCATGCGCTTTGCGCCCTTGACCAATGTTGCCGAGTCCAACTCGCACCATGTGTTCAACATAATTTCAGGCACGCGTGGTCGCAGTGCCGTGTGAATGTCGATGCCCTTGAGTGTGGTCTGACAATCGTCGTTGACCACAAGCAACTCGTGAAAGGGGTCACCCTTGAACACAAGCGTGACGTGACTCTCGTCCTTGTCGAAGCACTTGTTTAGGTGAGTCAGGTCGACATACAATTCACCGACAATCCCTGTGTCTTCGACGTGGTCTGCGTCACGAGCCTGTTGCGCAAAGTCAAACTCACAGTCAGGTGTCTTGACCGTGAACATTGAGATGTGCATTGCGTCGATAACCCTCGCTGCCAACCCTGTCTCGGTGACCACGATGATTGCGTCGTCAGCAATACGCATCAGATACTTGACAAACTGCATCATGATGGGTGTCTCAACTCGCACCCACCATTGCTGTGTGCTTGACTCAAAGCCCACCTCGACTGCGTCGTTGGTGTTCTCCGCTGTGACGTGACTGTAGTAGTCCTTGGGTGGTGCTGTCATTGACGGGATGTCATCATCACTCACAGCAAGTCCCCCTGCTGGTCGTTGATGTGTGTGCCCTTGTCGATGGTTTTGTGTGTGCCACGCTCAATTCTGCTGTTGAATGCGAGGTCTTCGGCTGATTGCTTGACGTTGTCCCAATTCTTATTGCCTTTGGTTCCATTCTTGCCGATGAAGCGCGAGAAATGCTCGGGTGTCATGCCGGGTGGTGTGGGTGGTGGGCAGGGTTTGAATATGCCTGACTCTACGCACCAATACTTCTCGGTAGCAACCCAACCCGGACAGATTTCTGCCCACATGCGTCCA
>Ga0098041_1000748_pt1 | contig 12789 bp, 13 predicted proteins | sample 8_EtaG_FD_77066 | JGI IMG/M metagenome (GOLD analysis project Ga0098041, IMG submission 77066) | Marine viral communities from the Subarctic Pacific Ocean - 8_ETSP_OMZ_AT15162 metaG | ecosystem: Environmental > Aquatic > Marine > Oceanic | place: Pacific Ocean | collected 2015-01-08
ATCATACCATATGTTCTTAAAGTTCTCACCACCAGATATTTCAAGTTCATTAACTGTAGAAGGCATAAAACACCTTCCTATTATTTTATCTCCAAGAGTTAAGCAAGATCTAACAACTTCCCAATTTTTTTCTACACTAGCCTCGGTCCACTTACCAGCCTCATCACATAAATACCTTATTAGCTTTACTGAGTCATATGAGTTTTCTCTAGTATTTCTCCAGTCTATTCTACTATTCAAAGCTTCAGACTTTGTAACCTTAGCATAGTTTTTAGTTATTTTTTGTCCTGGGGTGTTAAAGCTAAGTGTACTTTTAGGATTGTCACTACCATCTATAATAGGTTGAAAAAAGAAAGGTAGACTCCTAAACATATAAACAAGCTTATCTGTAAATAATGATTTAGCATCAGCACCTGTTTTACTTGTTATACCACCATGAGAATTGTACCTAGCTGTTATTTCGTGCAATAGCATAGCTGCACCTTTATAGGAAGCACCCTCTCGTCTATGTTTAACCATAATCATTCCAAAACAATCTGGGTCTTGCTTACATATTTCCCAAAAAATAAAGAACCTTCTATCTCTATCTCTGTACTCAGGATAACCTATATCCATCTTACACCAGTTTAAATAGTAGTAATGTTCTCCAGTTATATAGGTGGGTTCACCGTTATTCATAAACCAAACCCCCTCATCTCTTCTTTTAAATTCCTGATCTATAAACCAAGAATATTTAGATATAGTATCTTCATTAAGACCATCCGGCATCTCTGTCCTTCCCCATTTTTGATTCTTCTTGTTTAAATCCGAAAATAATATATCTTTTTTCTTAGGCTTAACAGGAAGCTTAAACTTTAAATCATTTACTTTTATATAACCTGTCATAATAAATTTTAGCCAATTATGCAAATATAATAAAATAAATTGTACTCTCTATTTTTTAGCGTACTTTTCTGAGAAGCCAGCTCTGAAAGATTTTTCCTCATCATCCTGAGTTTTATCTAATTCTTCACCTTCTAATATTTGTTTTTGGATTTTATTGATAGCCATTAGTATTTCTTGAGCATCCATAAAGCACTCTTTTTTAGCTTTCATGGCATTTCTGGCTTTATCATCTTGAAGATCCGGGTCTATGGGTTTTTTTACCTCTTCTAACAAAAGATCAAATGCCTCATTACCCGACTTTATCAGCTTTTGTAATTTTTCGCTTATATTTATCTCTTTTGCCTTTTTCATAGTTTTTAATATTTAATAATTCAGCACATTTTTCATATTCTTCAGAATATTCATAATGCCCTATCATTAAATCTATAAATGTGTCAAATATTTCATCATCTATTTCATTATGAATAATATTCCATAAAAAATAAGGGTGTTTGCTGTTTTCTAGTATGTCTTCTAATGTTTTTTTACCGGTTATAAGATTATATGAGTTAATCATACATACCCTTACTATTTTATCATTGTCGATCATTTTTCTACTTTAGCTAATATATCAAAGTTACGCATTCTTAATAACTTTTCCCCCTCTATCTTCATATCATATTCAGAATTTTTTGAAAATATCACCTCATCTCCCCTTTTTACGCCTAAATCCTTTAATCCATCATTCATATACTCCACATATCCGTATAATTCTTCATCTTCTGCCTCTGGCTTTGTGAATATACCAGATTTAGTCATATAATTAGACTCATCTTCAACCTTTTGTTTAATAAAATTCCAATGATGAATCATCTTCAACTTACCTTTTCTAACTCTAGCGTATATATGTCCCCAGTGTATACTGTAAACATTTTTCTCCTCATGAAACTTAACTCTATTTCCCTCACTAGCTAAAAAATGATGACAATATATCTTATCTCCCTCTTTTATATCTAATTTTAAACCTTTAGGCAAACCGTTAGGTAGTGCAATAACCGTACCATACTGTCTAGCATGTTTCATGTCATTATAGGATACGTCTAAAAACAACTCCCTCCCATTAACCTCTATAGTGTCTTCGTGGGTTTTTTCAACCTTAACAAAGTAGCAGTCTTTTACTGGTCTCATATTAGTTAACTTCGTATTTATCTCTTTCCTGAATATCGTACTCTATAGCTGTAGGTTGATCAAAGAACCTTTTCCAAGGTCTTGAAAACTCATCACCCCTAGATTTTACATACACATCATATACTACCTGTTGGTGCTTATACCATGCGGCCTCATCTTGTAAGATAGCCGTTATTTCTATATTGCCAGCATTCATTAATTGTCCCACTTTATATGTAAGACCCTGCTTTAAATCTCCTATAGTTATCTTTCTAATTATAGGGCTTATAGATTCTATTACTTCTGTTCCGCTCATTTTATATTGAATTATTATTATCTTCCGTCTCAATATCGTAGTGATACTTTAACTGCTCTTCAGTTTCTATTGGGGTTCCATTGATATTACAAAAACCACCTAATCTTACTGATTCAGCCATTTCTTCATAATCTTCATGCTTATCTTTATATTGAGCAACCTTTAATAATATAAGGTACCCTATTAAATCTGATATAGTATCTTCTGTTTTATCATTAATGCCTTTATTTTGTATACGCATTAGTTTATCATCTATACGTGCACATATAGAATCTATTGCTGATCCACTTGAAAATACATTTGATGGGTTGGTGGCTGAGTCGCCATAATTTCGGTTCTTCTCTAGAAGAAGATTTTTCATAGATTCGCACATCTCCTCTATGAGTTGTTCTGTGTCTTTCATAGTATATATTGTATTAAATTGAATTTTCCACTAATATAGTGAAAATATTTTATTCAAACAATATCCTACTAATTTTTTGATAATGAACTACTAATTCTGTTGTTTTAGATCCTGCCATTTGCTGAACTCCAATATAAGGTATAAAGTCGTGATTATCTTCTAATGCTAAAGATCTGGTTGTAGCAACACTTTGAGTTACCCCTCCCGCTGTAGTGGCAGATCCTAGTCCATACTGAACATCATTTACAAACACAGCAGCCCTTCTATTTGAATCTATCTCTATTCTTAATCTATATGCTGTAGAAGCTGCTACAGCTATACCTAGGTCTGTTATATAATCCACATTATCTTTAGAGTAAACAAAATGTAAATTAGCGTTTGTTGTTAAAGCACCTTGATCATCATCTGTACAGAATAAGAAATAAGCTTGATCTGCATCTGTTGCGTAAACTGGAGTGTTTGTTAATTTTAAACCAGCATGAAAAGAATAGTCTGTTATAGTTGAATGAGTGGTTATAGCACATTCCCATTCTACTTGATTTTCTGTACCCCACTTAATACCTGACCAAGCTGATTGATCGGTGTCTATATGTGGAGCTATAATAACTTGATCACCGTCAGTTCCGTCTGATTGTAATCGTATACCAGCGTAATTTGCAGAAAACGCAGCGTCACCAGTTCCACCACCAGTTCCTACGAGTTCAAAGTCTGTATTAGCTATAGCTCTAGCTACAATAATAGCATCATTGTCACTATGACTAGCGTCTGCATTTGTAAGAGGTGCCTGTAAAACACCATTAGATGCTGGTAATCTCTTAAAGAACTCTTCTAGATAATATCTTTCAGAACTTCTTCTAAGGTTTCCTTTTACTTCCATGTTAGCATTAACAGTAACTTTATCATTAGTGCTATCCACACTAAATAATGTTGAATTACTACTGCTAGTAATTCTAAAAGCATCTGTACTTGTTCCTAAGGAAAATAAAGCTGTACCTGAATTACCCCCTACATGTAAAGTACAAGTAGGCACAGTTTGGTTAACACCAAAATAATCTGTATTAGAAACTATTCTACTTGCTGAATCTTCTATATAGAGATATGTGTTATTACCAGGAGAGCTAGAATCAATATCTCCAGCTTTAAAATTATAAGAGCCTAAATAATCACCTACATAAAATTTATTATAACCACTGGTGTTTTGAACCAGTACCGATTGAGCTCCAGTACCTACAATATGTAGGTTAGCTCTAGGTGTAGAAACAGAAGATAAATTTAAAGAAAGACTACCTACAATACTAGCTTTTGTTTTACCTAAATATAGAGCACTTTGATTCCCATCTCCATCCTCTATTCTAGTTGGGATATCCCCATTAAAACCTACTGTTGATTCAGTCTTGAGGATAGTCTTATAGCTATCCTGTATCTTCTGTCCTGTTAGTGTTGCCATATTTTTATTTTATTATATCTTTAATCGTCTTGAGCTTTACTGAAATCCATCGACACAGGTCTACCTTTAGAATCTGTTACTTGAGTTTTTGTTTTAACAGCATTATAAGCTTGTGTTTTAACATTTGTACCTTTATTTGACACATCCATAGTAAAATTAGTTTGATAAACATCTATAGGATCAGATCCTGCTGTTGCATTCGATTTATTAAAGTAAACTTGCACTTCAACTGTGCTTAATCCACTATGTTTATAGACAACTTTTATAATTCTATGATATGCTTGGCTTGCTGTTACGCCAGCTCCATTTGTATAAGGTAGTATTAATGCCATTTTTTATTTTTAATAATTATTATTAATGAGTTCCGAAATACTCTACTGTTATCGCTATTGTTCCAGCAGTTGGAGTTCCAGCAGTATTACCTGTTCCAGCAGTACAAACATAAATCTGTGAGTCAGCCGCTAAGTTTATTCCTGGGTTTGTATTCCACCAAACTTTATGAAGAGAACCAGTACCAGATCCCATATCTATATCAACAGCAGATCCTGTACTGTCTGTATGTCTAGAGTTTGATGCTCCAGCCCCTATTAATTCTACTAAATTTGTAGCACTAATTGTAGCTCCAACCGACTGTCCATTTGTTCCAAGAGATACATTTAAGTTAAAAGTAGCTAAATTAGAAAGCTCAGTAACAACAGCACTAACTCTTGTAATATGAGCATGTTGAGGTACAATGCCTCCTAAAGCCGTAACATAAATATGTCCATCTGTAGTACTTGTAGCTGTAGCCCCATTAAGTCTAAAGTAAAAATGCTCTATATGATGTCCAGGACCTATCGAAACTGTTTGAGATCCCGAACTAGGCGACCCACTATTAAATTGAACTGCATATCCGTCCCCAACATCAAGATTAATTTCATTAGCAGAGTCTATTCTTATGTGCCCAGAACCATCTATATCAAAATCCCCTGTAACATCCATTTCAGGAGTAGCATCTAAGTTAAAGGCAATTCTTTCTGTTCCTGAACCTGCAAATGTAACTTCGTCTGCTTCAGCGTCTAAAGCTATGTTGCCATCAGCGTTTAATATAATATGACCAGTCTCATCGTCTGATACTGTTTCCACCGATAAACGACCTCCACCTTGAACATAAAATCTCGCCTCTTCACTAGAGTCATCATAATTCTTCATTACAATATCATAATTAGCATCTCCTCCACCAATTTTAGTAAGAATACCACAAGCAGTAGTTGTACCTGATGAGTCAGCAAAGTCAATCTCAATATCGTGACCTATCATAGTAACCGTAGAGTTTGCGTGATTAGTAGCATTATCATCCATCCTACACTCATATCCTGTCGTTGTTATCGACTGCCCATCTCCCATAGGAGTTCCAGCCCCTCTAGCATAATCAAGTTTAAACATACCATTTCCACCCCTATTAATAGTTGATGTCTGAGCCTCAGTTATATTAGCCCTAATATATCCACTAGCTCTCTCATAACCCGTATCTTGAACCATAATACCAGAACCAGTTGTTAAAGAACTACCGTCTATACTTACTATGTAAGAATTAGTATTTGATGCTTCTATTTTTATAGCACTTTGATCAACATCATTATTGTCAATTAATAAAGCTGGAGCACCAGTAGTTGAACCATTTTCTATCTCAACACCTGTTGAGATGAATTTAGTTAAGCCATCAATATTAAAGTGTAAGTGAGCAGCAGCAGCAGCAGCGTCTACTGTGGTAATAGTCGTTGCACCAGCACTTTCTACTTGTATTTGAAAATAATCATCTGTAGAAACACCACCCTCTTCATACATTTTAAGTGTAGAACGGTTACCATCTTCTCCTCCGATTGAAAGAACTGGACCCGCTACACCATCAATTTGCACTTGAAATTCTTTTGCAGTCTCCCCATCTCCAACTATAACTTGTGTTTGTCCATCCGCTTGAATCTTTATATGGGCAGCCGTAGCATCATCATCTACAGTTGTTAAAGTTGTAGCTCCCGCAGTAGTTGTTTCTATTTTAAAGAGATCACCTGTATCTTGATTAGATAAAAGACTTAGTTTAGATATGTTACTAGAGTTTGTAAAAGTTAAATAAGTTTCGGCTGTTATAGCACTAGTACCATTACCCGTTAGCACACAATCTGCCGCTAAAGTTGTAGCTCCTGTACCACCATTAGAAACACTAATTGTATCACCACTCCATGTTCCATCTGTTATCTCCCCAGATCCATTTATAGAAAAGTCTGTTGAGTTTACAATAAAGTCTCCATCTATAGTAAATGTTAAGTGTGCAGCTGCTCCATCGTCATCCACAGTGGTAATTGAAGTGGCACCAGCAGCTCCTGTAGCAATAGAAAATGTATCTCCAGAATCAGCAGAACTTTGTAGTACTATGTCGGCACCAGCACCATCTTCAGCTGTTATAATTAAACCGTAATTTGCAGTTGCGTCTATAACCTGTATGTCTATACCTGTATTTGTATTTGTTCCATTGGTGTTACCTGAGTCAATAAGAATATCTAAACCCTTTTGAGTAACTGTACTATTAGCGTGATTTGATGTTGCAATATCAATAATTTCTATTGACCCACCTGTAATTATATAACTTTGTCCGTCACCAGTATTACCAGATTTACTCCAGTTGAAATCAAAAAAACCATGAACATTATTTAATGTTACACCAGAATTTGTTACCGTTCCTTTAATTACAGATCCACCTGTTAGAGAGGAGGAAACTATATCTATAATATCTGCTTCTCTATTAGCGGCATTTATATCTAGAACTATCTGATCATGATCATTGTTATTTAATTGAACTAAAGGAACATTATAAGCACCAGCAGTAGATGCATTAGTTATTTCAAGAGTTGCAGCTGGATCGTCAGTTGAGTCTCCTATGCTTATTCTATTTGTACTAGCATCAAGGAAGAACATATGTGTTTCATCAACAGACTCTATTCTAAAGTCTTCGTCATCCCCATCCTCATTAAATACTATTCCTCCAGCTCCACTTATATTTATTGCTCCATCTATATCAAATGTTAAATTAGCATTAGCACCATCATCATCAATAGTTGTTATTGTTGTTGCTCCATTAGCTGTTGTAGCTATAGAGAAGTAATCTCCTGTGTCAGCAGAACTATTTAACCGTAGGTCAACTCCCCCGTCTTCTACTGTTTGATAAAATCCAGTTGTAGTTCCAGCGGTAGCTCCTATACAAACATTTCTAATTCCAAACTGAGTATCACCACCTGTCATTGTATTTTGAATACCGTACTGAGATATTGTCCCCTGAGCACTTGTATTTGCAAGTGTATTCTTAATACCATATAAAGAACAACTAGAACCAGAATCGTTTGTGGCAGCATCATTTAGATTAACATCTAAACCAGTGGTTGTCACTGTTTGTGAATTTGCAGCAACACCTGATTTATCTATATCAATAATCACCCCTAGCAGATTATGAGTAGTGGTTAATGAATTATCAAGATTTACATTTATTGCCTTTCCGCCAGCTAAAGTAGTAGAAGATATATCCAGAATGTTAGCTGTTGTGTTATTAGCGTTTATATCTAGAGCTATCATGTCTGCGTCAAGATTTGATATTGTAGCTGCGGCAGTGCCACCAGCTGTTGGATTTTCTATAAATAGTTTACCCCAGGATTTTGCTGCGGTTCCTAAACCTCCTTCCTGATCGGCTCTAGGTACTACGTTTGGTGTTGCCATATTTCTTTTTCTTTATATTATTTATTTTTTTAACCTTCACTATTAAAAGGATTAGGGAATACTGTATCATCTATTGGTTGAACGTCTCCTCCAGAGTCTACATTCCAATATCCTTCATCGTATGTTAATTCTAATTCGTCATCAGGATCGGTAGGCATATAATCATACATACCATTTATTAATCCAGTAGCTGTATCTAAGTCCCAAGTATCATTAAAGTCATACAGGGTTGGTATAGGTGTCACTGCGTTGTAGGTACTTCCAGATAAAGTTGAGGTCGTTGCCTCCCACATGTAATCCTCTATAACTACCGCTACAGAAGAAGTTCCAGCACCTGCCAGATCTCCAAATACTAATGAACATCCTAACCCTAACGCCATATCTTAATGTTTTGGTCCAAAGTAACATATTACTCCCCCATCAGCATCTCCTGCCGCCATTCTAAACGCCACCCATCTTCCATATATAGTTAATCCCTTAGGAAATATAGTTGTTCCTGACCCATCGTTAATTGCAACACCTCCAGTTCCTTCACTTCCTGTTCCTGATGCATTTGCTGCATTAACTGTGTTTGGAAATAATCTCATCCCCGCATCAGTATTCTCACAAGTCATTATATTTACAGTTGTGTCCGCCATAAAGGTTATAGCACATATAATTTTGTCAGAAGGGGGTTCTACTACAGCTGATGAGTTTATAAATGCTGACCCGTATTGTCCTAGAGTAGCCTCTTGTGCTTTTGTTCCTGATAATGCCATTTTATTCTATTTTAAATTGTTCCGTACAAATATAGTGATTAATTTCAAATATAAGAAATATTTAGTATATTTGCCTTATTATAAGTAAATTTAACACTTTGGATAGGGACAATTATCTAAAACACTACAGAAACGTCCTGTTTGACTTTAGAGATAAATATAATCTTAAAATATCTGACATAGAATTTTTATTCTTTGTTTACGACATGAGGTATTTTACTGGTTTAACTATAGCTAAAGATTACAGATGTTCAAATAGTTTTATAACTAGGAATCTCCCTGTCTTATTGAGTAAAGGATATGTAGCTATATATCTAGAAAAAGCTCATAATAGAGCTAGAAGATATATGATATCTCAAAGAGGAAAAATATTAGTTACTAAATTTTATAAAGGTTTAAAGGAAAGTATTTATGTATTTAAATAAAAACAAAAAAGTAAGAAGTTATAATAATGGGGGGATTAGTAGAAAAAAAGGTGATCAATCCCCAACAACAGTTAACCCTGAACCATTAATGCCTCAAGTAGGTAACAAAGGGGATATTCCATTAATAAAAAGATATCAAAATGGAGGGAATGTTCCTTCAGAAAAAACAAATTGGTGGGATAATAAAAACTACGCTGATTTTTATGATTTTGCGTCAGACAAAAATGTAAATAGACATTTACTAAGAAATCAACAAACAAGTCCAACCAGTGGTAGGCATAAAAGATTTCATAGATATCTACAGTCACCAGAAGCAACTGCATTTTCCTCAGACCATGAAGGGTATCAAACCTTTTCAAAAGATAAATCTAATAATCAAGAATTTAAACACCCTAGAGATCTTACTGAGATGATATTCAACTTAGATGAGGATCAAATAGCAAAGTTATATAAAATGGGTATGAATACCCCAAATTTTGATTTGCACAGTGATCCTGCAGGAGGAGTATCTGGAGACGGTTATACAGATAAACAACTAAGAAGAACTTTCGACCCAAATAAAAAAGGTAAAAACCAAAGACACATTCGAGATGTTAATAGAATTAATGAGTTAACAGGATTTGATTTACAACCAGGGAATGAAGCCTTCTTATTCATGAAGAACTTTAAAAACTCACCATTATTAAAAGATGCTCTTATGGCTAAATATCCTGGTTTAGACCCTGGAGCAAATAGAGGTGCTTATAGAGTGAGAGATGGTGTAGGTGCAGATCAAGGAGGTATGGGAGGTCAGTTTATTAATGCTCCCGCTGATTACATGATGAATATTGAAGCTTCTGGAATAGACCCTCGACACCCTAGTAACGAATGGCTTAATGTTCAACATACATTTTCTGAGTCAGGAGGAGATGAAAAAGGGATGATAAATGCACTTATGAATAACCCAGATGTAATGCAGAGAATGGCTAGCACAACTGACAGTAGGCATATTCCTAGATCTATATTTAAAGGTCCAGATGGTAGACCAAGCGATAGTGATGAAGTTTTTGGTAAAGGTATTACTATATATAATAATGGTAAGTATTACTCAGATTTCTTGAGAAGAGAGTTGACTGACGCTGAAAAAAATCATTGGCAACAAAGTGTTGCTTCTAAATATGTAGGAGATTCTGGTTGGGTTAATGCTGCTGCTCAAAAAACTGAATTAGGATCAAAAGAAGGTCCTTCAGGATTTGATGTTCCATCTAACACAGAATTAGGAAAACCAGGACCAGGTCCAGAGCAATATATAACTACACCAACCAAAAGTGTAACAGAGTTGGATGTACCTTCTGAGAAAACATTATTAAAAAACCCTCCTCTATCTTTTACTGGAGGTGGAGATGATGCTCCAGCAGGACTTACAGGTACTGTTTCTATAGATGAAGATGAAATGAGAAGATTAAACTTTTCTGACCAGACAGGGGGTGTTGAAGTGGGACCTATAACTGGAGGACAGGTAGAGGGTGAAACAGTAATGAATGCACGTGAGAAAGGTTTAAAAGATCAGTCTATTAATGCTGTTATGACTTCTATGAAAAATAAAACCCACGTAAAAACTGGGGAAGGGTATAATCAGGCGGATCTAGATAGAGATGCTAAAATTATAAAAGATAGATTTGGTGATGATGCTTATCAAGATCTACTAGGTCAAGTGGGCAATATGGGAGTTGGAGAACCTAGTAGTGATCAATCAGCGATAACAATACAAAAGAAAGGTCCAACAGATTTATCAGAGGCAAACATTTTATCCTCAGGTATGAGTACAAGAAATAATGAAGGAGGTAATAGACTTAGAAGTGCTATTGGTGGAAAAACTGAAGAAGAGATTGAATTAGAAAATGAAGAAAGCGGTGTTGTAGAAAGTAAGGGAAGAGAAATAACTGCGGATAATGAAGTTGAAATAAAACCAGAAATAGAAATGGCAGGTGATTTTTCTGAGGTTATAACTCCTGAAATTGTATCTCCTTTCCCTGATGCAGACTTGGATTTATCGGCTAGTTCTTCTTCGGTTGTTCCTTTTGCTACAGGAGGTAGATTAAATAAGATGTATATGAAGAATGGAGGTACATTAAATAAAATGTATATGCAGGATGGCGGGAAAACAGAAGTTCCTTCTGAAAAGACTAAAAAAACATTTACAGGTCATATATATAATAGCCTAGAAGAAGCGAATGAAGCTATTAAAAACAAGAGTTACCTGAAAAATGCTACCAAAGATGAAAGAGCAAGTAATATATTTGATATAAAATTTAAAAATTCTGACGGTTCTATATCTAATAAAATATTTAAAAAATATTCTAACGGAGGGATGGTTAAAAAAAAAAGTCTAAACGGATTTTATGATCAAGGGGGTCAATTAATCACTCCTTTTGGTGCCGAAAATTCCGCAGAAGGAAGATTGGCTGGGGGAAAAGCTATGTATTATACTGTTCCTACGCTTTATGAGAAATCATCATCTAATAAAAAATGGAGCGATACAGAAACATCACAACAAATAAGGGCTCTTAAATCTGGAATAGCACAATATAAATCTAATTATGACCCGAATGACCCTGCCCAGGTAGCTAGGTTAACAGCTATGGAGGAACAGTTGGATGGTATGACTATTGGAAATTTTAAATATACTCACAAAAAAGAAGAGGTGATAGACGCTGCTGGTGGAGGTTCGGATAGCGAGTCAAAAGGAAATGACTCATCTAATGGAAATAATAATATAACCGAATAAAAAAGTATTATGGGAGAAACAATGATGATTATTATAGAGGGTGTAAGTGATCACTCTCAAGAAATGCAAGGAGAAGGTAAGAATGGTGAAATGGACGTAATGGGTTATCAAACTCAAAATTTTCATATATGTCCAGGAGCACAAGAAGCGTTCTCATCTTTAGTTAAAGAAGGTCATAGGGGAGATGAAGCTGAAATGGTTACTAACTTAGCTATGCTGGTAGATGAATATTTAGGATTAGAAATACAAGCTAAAGAAATGGGTCCAGACCCGGAGCTAATATCCAACATGATCGACAAAGGCAATAGTGCTATGTTTCACTTAGGAGTCTTAGCAAATGTAGCAGGAGATGAGGCTATGATACAATTATTTAATTTTATGCCAGACCATCTATTGGTAGCTATGGGAATGAAAGATAATGAATTTAATTCTATGGGGCCAGAGGAAAATGAAGACGGAATGGAAGGTATGGAGAAAATATCTATGGAACATGAGGGAGACTCTCCCTGTTAATCCCTTACTTTAGATCGGTTTTTTCTATAATTAACTCTAGACTTTTTACAACCAGAACATCGACACCCTTTTCTATAAGCAGTAGTTGACGGGCATGGAGCCCCTTCTTTTACTCTAGCAGCAGCATAATTACAAGAAGCATGAGAAAAAGCTATATTCTCTAGGTCGAAAAAATTTTTTTGAGGATCAGCAGAATCTAACCATGGGGTCTTATGTTCTATAGTCATCCTCTTAGCTGTTTCTATTTCAGCACCACACTGATAACACCAGTTAATTTTAAGACGCTTAGATAAGCTGAATAATAATTCCTTCTTTAATCTGTGTGATGCGGTGCTGGGATTCATCCTCAGCTGTTTAGTCTTTTTGGCTTTAATGCACATTAGTA
>Ga0098041_1000753_pt1 | contig 12767 bp, 18 predicted proteins | sample 8_EtaG_FD_77066 | JGI IMG/M metagenome (GOLD analysis project Ga0098041, IMG submission 77066) | Marine viral communities from the Subarctic Pacific Ocean - 8_ETSP_OMZ_AT15162 metaG | ecosystem: Environmental > Aquatic > Marine > Oceanic | place: Pacific Ocean | collected 2015-01-08
ATTTTTTCATCACTTGCATTATTTTGAATCAAAGGATTATCAAAAGTTCCTTCAATTTCTAAATCATAATTACCAATTTGTATATTCATTCTGGTTTATTGTAAACAGCAACTACATCATCAACTCTGTCCTTTATATCTCTTACATCGTAAATATCAAATCTACCATCAGCACAATAAGCATCATAAAACTCAGGGTATACATCCTCAATAACATATACACCACCGGGATTTAATTTAGGTTCCAATAATTCAAATGTTTTTATTGAATTAGGCATTTGATGTGAGCAATCTTCAGTAACAAAATCAAGCATTGGAACTTTATTCGGCAAATCCTCATCAGTCTGACTACATTCAAATATTTTCATATTAGAAAAATCATCAACATTAATTTTAAGTACTGATAAATCCCAATCCAATCCGTAAATTGTTGACTCAGGAAATAATTCAGATAAAATTTGCATACCACCACCCCATGACATGCCTACTTCAAGCATATTGCATTTTTTACCAATAAATTTATCAAGTAAAAAAGGATACACTTCTTCATAAGCATGATATGAAGCCTTGTCTGTGAGTTTCAGATTAGTTACTTCAATTAACTTATCTTTTATTTTTTGTTGAACCTCATTCATTGATTCATTTTTATCTCTGGAAAAAATTGTCATTAGCCCCAACCTCCTAGTTGTACATTAGCTTGTTGTAATCTTCCTACCAATTCTCCTGTACTATTTTTAAACTCAGGCATTACCCAATCATGCCATTCTATAAAGGCATAGTTGATATAATTTACACTACCATCTTCAAACATCTTTGGGATTATTTTATACTCTGCACCTTCAATATCCATTTTTAAAACTATAAAATCTTCCTTACTAAAATTATTTATTATCCATTTAGAAAGATCAATTGATTCAACTTCAATATCTTCATGCCACTTATAAAGTTTATTTCTTTCTTCAGTATCTTTTATTTGTTCCTTCAGTTCGGTCACACATGATCCACCATCCCAAGGTATTTCAAGTGCTTCTTTCTCCTCAACACCATTATGCTCACCTACCATCGTAGCTAGATCATTACTCCATCCATCATTACTGTAATTATCAATATGATGCTGAGTAATTCCTCTAAGAGAGAACTTAATCCCTTCATCAGATATCCAAACTGCTTTATTTTCTAAATTAATATTCTTATCTGCAAGAACAGAATATTTTTCAGATTCAATATTTTTAACATATCCATCAAAAACATATGGATTTGCTTCAAACCCAAAGATCTCCCATCCATGATCTATATTAAAAATCTCTGCACACTTTGAGAATCCCATTCCCAAATGTGTTCCACAATCTATAAAAATTTTACGAGTCATAGTATGATCTTACCTCTTGAATTGAAGGGAGATAATATTTTTCAATAACATTAATCCAATCAAATTGTTGTGCATAATCTAGTATAGCATGTCTATTATTAATTGAAAAGTTTCTGTTACGAATTATCTGTGTCTCTATATATCCAATATCATGTATATGTTTTTCTGGAATTACTGTAATAAATTCCTTATCAATATCAAGATTTGCTTTACCCCATTCTGTTACTACTACACCTAGTCCAGCAGCAAAGGCTTCCATACACACAAGAGGATGTGCTTCACCATCACTTAACAGAACTAAATTACCATATTCTGTCAGGTTATTATATAAAAATTCCTTAGACCATTCACCCAAATAATTCTTATCCTTATCAAATCTATTATCAGCAATGTTCCCTGCATAATAGAGACTATCAATAGACTGAAAGAGATGTTGTCTCTTACGATAATCAATCTTAGCAAGATAAATTGAACGATCTGAATGATGAGGAACATCAGTAGATCTAAATGCACTACAGTTCACACCATTAGGACTGACGAATAACTTATCCTTTGGTATATTCATCAATATATTATAAACCTTTTTAATACCCTCAGATAAACAAAAAATTCTTGGTTGAATTCTTGCAAAAGCATTAGCAATGTCTACGTACCCACCAAACATCTCTTCCCTTTCCAAGTACCCAAAGTGACTGGTACACACACAAGGATACTGTATATAATCATATAGTCCAACCCAATCATCATAATGAATATGAACAAAATCTGGCCTGAATAAATTTACCTGTTTTATAATTTCTATTGGATCACGTAAATTTATAATATCAACTTCATGCCCCAATTCAATTAAAGCATTTCGCATATCCCATATCAAAGTCTCAACAGCACCCCATCCTTTAGGTGGAATATCCATAAGTCCAGGTCCAATAATACTAATCTTCATTCAATCCAATCCAATACATCAATCTCAGGTTTCCATCCTATGACTTCACCTATCTTAGTTATGTCTGCAAAAGTAGTATCCATTTCACCATCACGTTCAGGAATATAAACTTGATTATTTGAAATAGCATCAGCGATTTGCTGTATACTATAACAAGTACCACTTCCTACATTAAATACTTCTCCTAATTGATCACCTAATGGAGATGTAGCAGCAAGATAATTTGCTCTTGCTACATCATGTACATGCACAAAGTCCCTTCTCTGTGATCCATCACCAACGATTGTTAATGGTTCACCTACATCTCTTTGTCTCTGGAAAATTCCTATTACAGGAGCATACTGACCTTTTGTAGGGGATCTATTACCAAAAACATTAAAGTATCTGAGTATAACAGTTTCTAATCCATACAAATCTGTATACATCTTACAGAACTTTTCTGCTGCAACCTTAGAGGCTGAATAAGGATTCAAACAATCATCAGGTTGAGTCTCAATATTAGGATAAGAATTATTCCCATAACCAGAAGATGTTGAGGAATATACAAACCTCTTTACTCCTGCCTCTCTAGCACACTGCAACATCACAGTAGTACCTACACAATTCTTTTCAACTGCACCTATAGGATTCTCAATTGCAGGTTGAAGCCTTGACTCTGCTGCTAAATGAAAAACATATTCCACACCACGGAACACATTCTTCATAGACTTATAGTTGGTTATATCACCTTTGACATTGAGTAACATTCCATCCTCATGTCTCCAATGAAACTTCTCATTATTTGCACTTTCATTATCAACACAAATAACAGTATGTCCTTGATCCAGTAGATAGTCTACAAGATTAGATCCTATAAATCCTGCTGCACCTGTTACTAAACTTACACTAGTCATAATTTACCCCCAAAAATTGAGCATGTCTAACAGTATTGTAAATGTCAGTCTTTAATTTAGTAGATGAATAATCATGATCTCTATTCAACCAGACAATATCAATGGCAATATCTTTACCAGTATAGCTACCGTCCATATAATCTGCACCCAAAAACCGAATTTCATAGTCATCCAAATAAGATAAGAAAGTTTCCTCTGCTTGGTATACTACCACATCATCCACATATTTAATAGCATGTAATATTTCTTTGCGTTCTTCTACTGTCTGTACTGGTTTTAATTTATGAGATCTTGCCATCGAAGGATCTTCATGAAGTGCCACTGTAAGATGATTACAATGTTCTTTAGCATCCTTAAACATTCTAATATATCCAGGATGAATAACATCAAATGCACCTGCAACAATACCCTTCTTAGGTGATAATGTCTTCTTCCACTCCTCTACGTTTATACCTTTATCATCAATAAAAATATCAGCAGTTGGCTTATGAAACATGGGTTCAAGATTATGATACTTAACACCCCACATATTCAACTGCTTAGTTGTCCATTCTGTCCAATCAATACCAGATCCTCTTCCTCTTGCAGTCATTATAATAATATGATTGCCTTCATCATACAATCTATTAACCTGCTCCACCATAAATGGAAATGGAGTTGCTTCTAAGTATCCTGGCTTTAAATCAGAAGGTCTTAATGGAGTATCACATATAGTTCCATCAAGATCAAAGCAATAATTCATACCACCCCATGTAAAAATATCTGGTGTATACATTCTACCACACCATAGTCACTACTGGCAATATAATAATTCCAAAGTGCGTTCTGTGCTAGAGTTCTAATTTTATTCTCTGGATTGAATCCTGTCAATACACCATAGTCCACTTTATTAATCTCACACCAATTCAAACAATTAACCATATTATCTGATTCACCACCAGAACTCATTATTGCTACAAGAGTTCCTTTCTCCACATAATACTCTAGAAATTTTTGATATGCAAATTCATATCCAAAATCATTAGTGAGCATAGTAATCATAGAAGGATCAGAAAGAATAGATATTTTCTTATTATGAAATTTCATATAATCCTGAGAGATATGAGAAGCAACAGAACTACTACCACCATTACCCAAGACAATTATTCTATCATGAGAATCAAATGCCTCTTTAAACTTCTGAAACTCATTTCCCATATGAGCAGATTGTAAGACTTTAACATATTCTGTGAATGGATTAATCATATAATTACTCCCGATACACCTTGTGGAACTACATGTACTTTAATAGAATCATAAGGAATATTCAACTTATCCCTATCAGAAAATGTTAAAAAGAAACCACCATTCCCTGCACCACACAATCTATGAGCAAGTACAGTTTCATTCTCTTCAAGTACCTTATCAATATCTTTAATAGCTTGATTCTCTGTAATAACAGGTGTTGTATTTTTCTTTTGTAACCAACTCTGTCTCATCAATTCTAAGAAGTAATCATAATTTTTACTCAATAAAATATCATATGCTATGTCAGCCGTCTCTAAAAGAGGTTTAACCTTATCCAAATTTTCTGTGACATACTTACACACGTTCTTAGCATTTCTAGTTACACCTGTAAAAACTAAATGCATATCATAATATCTAAAGAAATCTTCTGATAGAAAATCATACTTTACAATACCACCTCTTTCAAAATCAATCCTTTTAAAACCACCAATACCACATCCATAAGGATCTTGATATCCAGCATATGGATTTGATTTTAATTCCAAATCATATGATAAATCACATATCTCTCTATCAGTTAAAGATATATCATAATACATAATGATTGCTTTAATCAAACTAATAGTATAAGAAGATGAAGAAGCAAGCCCACTTCCTTGTGAATAAGCATCACTCTTCATTGTAATGCTTAGAGGTGGACAATCAAAATGATCTAATGCATATCTAACAATTTCATTTTCTATCTTATCAATGCTATTAACTTCCTCTATCCTAGAATAATTAATAAGATATTTTCTACCTTCTTTATTGAAACCAACTTTATCCTCATGGAGAGTAATATAAGTTTTAAGATTGGAAGTAAAGCTAATAACAGAACCTCTTCCATACTTCTCAATAAAGAATGGATTATCTGTAGCTCCTCCAAATAAAGAAATTCTTAATGGACAACTAGCAACATACATCATAACTTTTTGATAATCTCCTTATATTGTTTAATGATACTAGACCAATCAAAATTAGTACGACAATACTCTCTAATTTCATTTCTCATAGAAATCGAAATCGTTCTATTCTCCTGAATCTTATCCTTTAGATAAGAAATATCTTCAAGTTTATCGTCAGGAATAACAGTGATGAATGGTTGAGACAAATCAAGATTAGCAGTACTCTGTTCTGATAAAACAAGTCCTAATCCAGATGCCATACCTTCTAAACAAACAAACGGATGTGCTTCACCTGAACTTAACAATACCATATTAGCATAGGATGTCAAATTGTCCATAATATCCTGTTTACTCTGTTCACCAAAATAACATGGATCATCTATATCAAATGATGGATCAGCATTATTACCAATAAAATCTATATTCAATCCTTTCTTCTGAAGAAACGCTTGCCTCTTCCTTGGTTCAAGTTTACCAACAACAATAGATCTATCAGAATGAACAACATCATCTAAAGAATATAAATCCGTTTCAATACCACATGGTAATACGGATACATCATCTATACCACGTCTTATAAATTCATCCTTAATCCTATCAGACAATGAAACAATATGGCTTTTAGAATCTTTAAGTAGATCATACAAGAACTCATACTGTGGTTCTGGATTCTCCAAGTAAGGATAATGACTTGTAATCATCTTCCTATCACATTCAATATAAGGCATTATATTTGCATACTGATCATAATGTAAATGAATTGCATCAAACTTACCACGATTAATAGTGTTCACTATCTCATGCAAATCTTTAGTATTAATGATTGTAACTTCATCACCAACTTCTTTTAATTGATTATGGAAATTCCATATCAAATGTTCTACACCACCCCAACCTTCTGGTGGAATAGGCATAATGCCAGGTCCAATAAGTGCAATCTTCATCGTTCAGACAACTCTTTGAATATGTCCATATGTTTACCATTTGTTCTTTGATAAACAGCAAAGTCATCAGGATATTTTTTAACCAAATAACCTAAAGCAATCTGTTCATTATTAATACTATCATTTTTAATCATCTCTTCATTGAGAATACTATCAATCATATTAGATACTTTTAAAATAGCAGTCTTATGTCCACCAAACATAGATCCTAATACATATGATCTATTATCATAAAGATAATCAAGTGGTAATACATCTGCATTATATAAATCAGGATAATAATCACAATTCATCTGAACAAGAAATCGTTCTCCCATACCATCTAAAGATTCTACAGCATCTTTACTTGGATATTCCTGTGAGAGATCATAACCCTCAAAGAATCTTGATGCACCAGCATCTATCCAAAAGAAGAATTCGGATTCATATGGATTTTTATCAATAGCCTTTTCCAACCAAGGAAATTTAGAATATTGAATAACAGAATACATAGCCTGCTGACATTCAATTCTATCTGGATCAGATATATCTTCTTTATATTGATTAGAATCTAAAATTTCTTGAATCCTATCTTTCAAATCATAATAAGGAATATCTTCTACAGTCTGAATAATAATATCAGTAGGAATATCTTTTCTTCTTTCTTCAACAAATTCAACTAAGTCATCTGTAATAAAAAGAACCATTGGAACTTTAAGTTTAAGTGTAATATCAAACCACTTCAAATAATTATCCCATTTGCGACCATCAACACGATCTATATCAAATAGTGCTGATACAAAAGTCACTTTACTCATTGTTGATACTCCGAATTATCCTTTGCAAGGTGTACAATTTTTGGTTCAAAGGTACAAGAATTTTTAAACACTTCTGGGAATGCATACTCAGGTCCAAAAGTATAGACATCAGTTATTCTTTCTAGAAAATATCTATTGATCTGACTTTCATCGTGCCATAAAGCAACAATGTCATTTTTAAGATCACGATTTACTCTTGCTTCTAACTCATCTATCATAGCACATACATTAGGTACTTTACCACCCCAGAAACATCCCTGCCAATAAACAGGTGGCAATTCTTTAGATGTATCTACATAAGCTTCAGATTTAGGATTCTGTTCATATGCACCAGGTGCTTGTGTATGAGGTGCCATCTCTAAAAAGTGACATGGATGATGTACACCAAATAATGGTTTATCTTTAAAAAATTCTTCTTCAGTTATAGTATCAACAGGTAAAGCATCAGCATCAATAAAGACAAACCAATCACAATCCTCAATAATGTCTCTTGCTTTATTAATAATCTCAAATCTCTTAAGAGTAATATAAGGCCATTCCAAATGCTCTTGCTTAAAGACTTTGACATCATCAGGAAAATCCCCATCACCATCCGTAAAGGCCAGAAAAACCTTTTCAGAATCTGGAAGAAAGAACTTCTTTGTATTTTCATAATACTTTGGTAAGAAGTTAAGATACTTATTAGTACCTATAAATGCAATTGCTACTTTCATAATGTAATCCAATCAGAACAATATAAATCCTTAGTATCATTCTTCTGATCTAAGGGAGGACCAAACCATTTCTTTGGTGCAATAACTTTCTTATTAGGACTCTCCGAAAGCCAAGCACCCCACCAAGAAAATGATGAATTAGCAATAATAAAATCAGAACATAACGTCATCATACAAAGATCAAGTAAGTGATCATTATCAGAAACTAAAAATCTATCATCTGCAAATAGATCCTGCTCGTAACACCATTTAGGATCATCAGAAAATATAATAACAGTTCTATCAGTATCAAACTGATTTAAAGCCTCAGCATAATATGATAAAGGTTGAATAGGATGATGATTATACTCTGCATAATCAGTCCTACGAATATGTAGTGCTATTGGAGAGTCACATTGATCTAAGAAACTTTTAGCAGTTTCATTTACATCATTTTTAAATGTAAAGTCCTCTAGTAGTTCATCCCTTACATTTAAAAAATACTTTTCTGACTGAAAGAATCCATATAAACTTATATTATCAGGACAATTATTGAACAAGTCCTCATTAAATGTAAAAGTTTCCTCATGAAGAACAGGTCTATCTTCATCTAGATATTGAACTTGAAGAGTACTTAAATTCTTTAACTCAAAAGTACTAAACAATTGATGCTCAGACCACTGATCATCCTGACTAGCATACTTTGATGGAGGAATACAATACATAAATCCTCTATTCTTTGCAATACCTTTTATAGCTGCATACTGAAACATCTGATTGGCAAGACGTTCATACTTCTTACCAAGATGATTAATACCAATCATAGATTATCCTTATACCATTCATATGTAGATGCAATACCTTCCTTAAGAGATATTTTTGGTTCCCATCCTAATGACTTCATCTTATCAACATTAAGAACCTTACGTGGTGTACCATTTGGTTTTAATGTATCCCAATTAAACCCACCAGTAAATCCCACCACATCAGCACAGGTATTAGCAAGTTCTTTAATAGTTACATCCTCACCTGTACCAACATTAATTGGTTCTGGATCATCATACTTCTGCATACAAATATAAACAGCTTCTGCTAAATCATCAACATGTAAAAACTCTCTCATTGGAGATCCATCACCCCATAGATCTATAGGATATTCATAATTACCACCCAAATCTTGAGCAACATTATCTTTTCCCTCATGGCATTTACGTATCATTGCAGGTAAAACATGAGAATTTTCTAAATCAAAATTGTCATTAATACCATATAGGTTAGTTGGCATCAATGAAATAGCATTGAATCCATACTGTTGTCTGTATGCCTGACACATTTTAATGCCAGCAATCTTTGCAATGGCATATGAATCATTACTTCCTTCCAACTTACCAGTAAGCAAGGCTTCTTCTGTAATGGGTTGTTCTGCAAACTTAGGATAAATGCAAGAAGATCCTAGCATTATAAGTTTCTTAACTCCATGTCTATAAGCAGCATCTATAAGATTAGTCTGAATCATCAGATTATCATAAATGAACTCAGCAGGATACTTACTATTAGCCCCTATACCACCTACCTTAGCAGCAGCAATAATTACATACTCTGGTTTTGCCTGTTCAAAATAAGCATCAACCTGTACTTTATTTCTTAGATCACAATTCTTTCTTCTAACCCAATAGATATGACTATAATTTTTTACTTCTAAGTTTCTTATAATTGCAGATCCAACCAGACCATTATGACCTGCAACAAATACTTTACTATCACTGTCCATAGAGTACCATGTCCTCAACTAATTGATCAAAAGTTATTTTAGGTTCCCAACCTAATTTTTCTTTTGCTTTAGTAGAATCCCCTAACAAAGATTCAACTTCAGCGGGCCTAAAGTATCTATCATTAACTTTAATAACAGCTCTCTGATTATTCCAACAGAAACCAGTCTCCTGCAATCCTTCACCCATCCATTCAATATTAAATCCAAAGAATGGTGCAGCCTTATCAACAAATTCCCTAACAGAGTACTGTTGCCCTGTAGCAATGACATAATCATCTGGTTCATCTTGTTGCAACATTAACCACATTGCTTCAACATAATCCTTTGCATGTCCCCAGTCCCTCTTGGCATTGAGATTACCAAGTTCTATACAGTTCTGAAGTCCTGCAGAGATTTGTGATAATCCTCTTGTAATCTTACGAGTTACAAAAGTCTCACCTCTACGTGGAGATTCATGATTAAAAAGAATACCAGAACTACAGTGCATCCCATAAGACTCACGGTAATTCCTAACTATCCAATACCCATAAAGTTTTGCAACACCATAAGGAGAACGTGGATGGAAAGGTGTAGTCTCTGATTGTGGAGTCTCTTGTACCTCACCATACAATTCACTTGTAGATGCTTGATAGATACGAGTCTTCTTCTCCATACCAAGAAGGCGAACAGCCTCAAGAACTCTTAAAGTCCCAAGACCATCCACCTGTGCAGTATAATCAGGTGTCTCAAAAGAAACTTTAACGTGACTCTGAGCACCTAGATTATAAATTTCATCTGGTTCAACCTTCTTAATTACACTAATAAGATTAGTAGCATCAGTTAAGTCTCCATAATGTAATTTCAACTGAGGATATATGTGATCTATCCTATGGGTATTAATTAAAGAAGCACGACGGACAATTCCATGTACTTCATAATCCTTTTCCAAAAGTAACTCAGCAAGATAGGAACCATCCTGTCCTGTAATACCAGTAATCAGTGCAACTTTAGTCATCTCTCACATAACATAATAACATTCATTCTATACTACTCCTGCCAGATCTTCAGCAATACATTCAACAATGCATTCATAATCTGCTTCTGGATCTTCTCCCGATAATTCTACTAAACCTTCACTAACATAATATCTTTTAACTTTTTTATATAATTTTGGATTCTTAACATCCAAATAGATTTCTTTGTTTGCAGCAGCCCGAAGGATACTTATGTCTTTCTTGAACTTTGAAGTAAGAGTCATTGCTCTGGATTGTGTACCTGATTATTATAAAGGTATAATAGGATTTAGTCAACCCTGCCAAATCATATCTGGCATTGCTGCTGGTTGCTGTCTTCCTATGGTAAGCATAAGAATAAAGTATCCAACGAACCAAATAATATTAAAAAGCCAGGCTTGTCTATAAAGATACTTCCGTATACCCATAGAGAGTATAACTTTCTTTACATCTTCTGGGTTATCTTCACTACCTCTTGCTCTAAAGATTTGTTCTATTACCACCGCAACTAAAGTTCCTATCACTAATGGATAGAATACAAAGTTTGCGAATGACATGATTGCTATTAAAAAAGTCATGTTCTTACCACAATGTCTCCGTCGTTGTCGTCATCGTCATCATCCTCCCAAGGATCTTCTAGTTCTTCTCTTAATTCATTTATACGATTTTGAAGGTCTTGATATTCCTCCAAGTCGCAACTGTTTTTTCGTTGAAAAGTAACACCCATCAATTCTTCACCAGGTTCAACATCTATCATTTCAGGATGCATTCTCCGTGTTACTTTAGTAGTCCACATGCCACGAGGTCTAGTAGTATCTTCTGACGCAAACCTCCATCCTCTTACCATTGCACGTATAGCAAAAGCAAAAAGAATTATCCAAGTGAGTGAAAATATTAAATCTGTAAGAGGATTCATATTCGTGGCAGCTTCTGGATTAATGGAAGAACTTCATTCTCCACTCTCTCTACAACCTTATCAACAATACTTACATCCAAATCCATAAAGGGTGGGATGATACCAAGTATCCTTAACAATCCATCAACAAAAAGAGCAAGACATATGAATCCAAGGATCATACTGATGATAGTTGCAGTCCTGTTATGCTTACGCATGGACTCTTCATCAATCTTTCTTGCTTCCTCAAGAGCATCCACAATCATCTTATCGACTTCATGCTTTGTATAGAAGTCTCCTATGAATGGAATATCATGTTTGTCCATAATGTTTCATGTTCATATTCATTATAACATAGATGTCAACCAAATATAAGTAATCATTATAATACCTCTTAGAGACTCTAAGCTGGTGCAGTATATTCGGTTGTAGCAGTATGAGCAACACCTACAGCATATGCTTGAGTAATCTGTGCATCTACCCCTGTAGCCATCGCAATACTATTTTCGTTACAATGCTTCAATAGATCTGATAATATTTCTTCTTGTACAATTCTTGCTCTATTAGTTACTACATTATCAGTCCATGTTCCAATACCAACCATAATAGTATTCAAACATTTTTCTTGAGTGTCAGTAATAGAAAATGTAATGTCAGGCATTATTTTATAAAGTAATTTATTTCTATTTATCCTAAAAGATAACCACTAAACAGGTGCCAATTACCACCATGATAAGTAACTGCTGGGCTTCCATTATGCATAGTAATATAATCACCTGCTGCTAGGTTTAATACCTGAGAGAACGCACGTGAATCCCAATGACCATTATTATAATCCATAGTGAAGTGGCAATCTCCACCAATAATCCTTGAACCATTCTTAAATAATCTAAAATAAGCACTATTATAATTGCCAGTCATTATTGAATAGAAATGAAAAGAATAACTACCAGCTACTGGTGCAGTAAATCTGTGAGTGCTCGTGCTAAAATGACCACCTATATTAGTTCTGGTTGCATTAAATGTCATTGTGGAATTAGCATTAACACTCCAAGCACTATTAGTGTGATAAGCAGCAAATGATGGGTTATTTGGTTTTGTTACATTACCAGATGTATCAATACTAAAGTCCTGTCCACTTGGGGCACTTCCAATATTAAAAGTAGAAGCATTATCAGGATTAATCCACATATTACCAACATAAGAATACATTTGATGTACTCTTTGTGTACCACCATCTGGTCCATGAATCATTTCCATGTATGGTCCAGTACCACCACCAATTGATTCACCACCAGCAA
>Ga0098041_1000760_pt1 | contig 12729 bp, 3 predicted proteins | sample 8_EtaG_FD_77066 | JGI IMG/M metagenome (GOLD analysis project Ga0098041, IMG submission 77066) | Marine viral communities from the Subarctic Pacific Ocean - 8_ETSP_OMZ_AT15162 metaG | ecosystem: Environmental > Aquatic > Marine > Oceanic | place: Pacific Ocean | collected 2015-01-08
ACTCTAAACTTCCTATTGACAACCGTGTTAGGCATGGTACTAGTGTTAATATTAAAAGTATTTATTTTCATATTTTTATATTAATTATTAACTAACATTTACGTCTACAACACTAGACGCCATACCTATTCCCTGTACATGGTTAGCGCTAGTGTCAATATTTGTTTTTAAATGTTTACCTTTTATATAGTTAAACCATTTACCTTCTTTTTTAATAAACTCGATAACACTACCACTCTCTAAGTCAGTAGATATTGAAGAGCACACCCAACCCTCTATATCACCAACTTTAAAAAAAGCTTCAGCATTATTTGCGTTTACCTGTTGGTCGGCGCTTAGTACAACCGAACTAGTATTTGTTATGGGGTCGGTTACTTGTATATTAACAGGCCTTAAGATTTTAGCTTGACTACCTTCGTAATTCAACGTTCTAAAAGATTTCACAGTAGAAGGTTCTTGATTTAACATAGCTGTAACACTAGAATTATATGATGTTATACCATAAAATCTATTGTAGTTGTTAGCTACGTTTTCATCACACTGTTCCCATGCATTTGAAGTTGGATTTAGTTTTAGTGGTACGTAATGTTGAAACAAAGCGCCTTGATCAAAAGTAAAATATTTTTTTGATAAACTAGCACCGTTTTCTGGAATAAAAGATTTAAAACTTGTCCAACCATTAACGTCTTCGCTAAAACTTATCGTTTTATCATTTTCAGTATTAATATCATATGTTTTAACCATAGATATATTATCAATAAACCCACTAATAAGATCTTCTTGGTCAACAGAACCCTGAACAACAATTACAAAAGAATTTTTAAGATCAGAATCATAATTACTATAATCATCTATTCCAAGTGGGTCTGATTGGGAAGCCGACCAAACACTACCAGCTGTTGGCACGCCATTAGAATCAAGCTCTCCAATTGTAACTGTTTTTTCAAACTTTTTCCAACCATTATGAAAACCTGGCGCTGAGACAATTGTATTGTTTTGAGCGTCATTAACTATATCTGTTAATTTAAATCCAAATCCTTGAGTGTTATAATAATAAACAGCAAGAGTCGCCGAACTACCTACCTCTACGTTGTGTAGTAAACTTATTTTGTATTGTTCAAATTGGTTTATAGTGTTCGTGATATTTTGGTTAATGTTTATAAACTTTAATTGATTGAAAGAGTTGTCAGCAACAGGACAAGTGTTTAGACTTATATATCCCTCATTGGTAGTAGGATCTGCAATCCATTGAATATAATTATCTAAAGACGTGTTAAACCCAGAGAAATTCCAAGACGTTGCTGATCCACCTGTAAATATATTGCTAGAATCAGTTAAAGATATGTTCCCAATAGCATATTCCGCGGAAGTTGTTAGGTTACTAGGAAAAAAGAAGATTTTTTTATCTCCAAAAAAGGCAGCAGTAGCACCGGTTGGAATTGTTGCTGATGAAGTAGGTGTTAACGAAGCAGTTGTATAATCGCTTCCGCTTGCCCCATCTGGATCAAATCCAATTGGAGCACTTTTAATTGACCATGTAGTTATATCTCCATCAAAAGTAAATTGAATAGAATAAGAACCTATATCTTGTATGTTTTCAAAATATACCCCTTCTGTGGCCCCAGTAGCATTTTCTCCAGTAACAAAACCACTTAAAGAACCCGAAATAGGATTATTTGTTTTCGGATTGTCAGTTATAGTAAACTTTAATTTCCATCCTAATGGAGAGATTGTTAACGCCGTTGGGAACTCTTGCTCAAACTTCGCCGAATAGTTTGCCCAGGTCGAAGTATTTAAAGTAAATTCCCAACACAACTTACCACCAAAAAAGTATAAGTGTTTTTTATCAAATGCATGTACTGTTTGAAAATTGCTCCATGCAGCGGTTAATGGATTTGTGATCCAATCAGTTGGAAAGCCATTAGTACTTATCCAATTACTCCAAATGCCACCTGTTAATTTTTTAGCAATAATTTTATTTATTTTTACACCATTGGTACAGCCTCTCACCCTCAATCTAAACTTATGCGGGTTTGTTGTTGCTCTATAACTATCAGGGTGAACTTGGAATATACCTCTTAAAACTTCTCTTGGTGTTCCATATTCTGTTCTATCAGCTGGAACTAATTGTATATGTTGTATGGTGTTAGAATTATTAGTCTGCACAAGCCCAACGCCGTTATCGGGATCTGCAGCACCTTGGTTGGTCGTAAAATTACCGTCTGCAACACCATGTATCCAAAACAGACCATCTGCACCGAGACCAGTGTTATTACCACTTGTATTGTCATATTCAATATCCACTAAGTACCATTCGTTAACTTGCCACACGTCATTACCAACTAAATCATCATATAATATATCGCTAGCATGTCCAGAACTAATGTGTTCTATATACAAGAAGTCATTGTTAAATGAAATAGGTGTTTGTGAATCGTGACCAGTAGTGTTATTTCCAAGAGGGTATTGACCGAAAGATGCTCTATCAAAAGTATTCGCACTAACACTATTTATATTAGCAGGTTGTGTGTAATCACCAGTTGGTGGTGTCCCTGGCACCATATATTCAATTGCGTTTGATGTAGGCGTTGATGATACATCGCTTTGATTTTGACCATCTCCATATGTTACGACTGCAGGGTAATCTCCACCAAAACCACTTGTTATTTGTTGGTGGGTATGCAAAGTGTTTGCGGTCGAACTACCATAAGCATCATCATCAATACTCCAAGTATTATTACCAAAGCCTTTGTTATCTAAGTGTTCTACTTGTGTCCACGCTGGTATCCCACCAAGTGGATTGGCATTCGTGGGTAGTTCTGGCGGGACAGGGGCAACGTAATGAGTTGTTAGCCCAGGTGTTGTTACTTCAGGTACGTATTCAATGTGTGGGCCAACAGCACCAAAACCTTTTCTAACAAGAACTTTCTCAACTTTCCACAGTTGTCTCGCTAATGGAGTGATATTTGTACCTCCATATACACCACCAAAAGCAGCAGCAGGCCCACTATCAGCATCGTTTTTTATTACTATTTCTAACTTTGAGATAACCTTACTGAGTGTTGTCGAAATTTGTAGATTTCCATCATTATCATAAGTAATATTATTACTTGTACCATCTGCGGCTTGTTGATTGGGATCTCTAAATTTAAAACTAGCCCCAACATACAGGGTAAAGGTTTCACTCACGCCAGCATCAAGCTGATTTCCATAGACATTCATATCCCCATAGTGAACTGTGGCCTCGGGTATATTATTCGTGTTTGGGAATGTTACTGTTGATGAACTAGATAATCCCTTAATATACGTCCAATCACCGTGTGTTAATGGAGGTGAGTAAGTATTACCCGCAACTTCATTATAGCCACCATACTGACCTCCGGTTAATGTGATTTGATTAAAAGAACTACCTGGACCTCTATCACTTCCATCATTATGACTCACCATGAATTTATAAGGATTATATGATAAGTAAGGGTCAGATCCCGTGTAAATAGCTGTACTAGCAAAAGACTGTATTTTATCACTAGGTATTCCCATTCCACAGTCAAGCAGTTCAATCTGAGGTTCTATGTAATTGTATCCATAAAGAGGAGCATGATATCCTGTCGGTGCCGTTGGGTTACTACTATCAAACGCACTATACACTGTTTTATAACAAATTAATTTAACTTGAATATGTAGTTCATCTCCGTTGAACATTGTTCCATGCCATGCACTGCCGCCGTAAGGAGAGCCTAAACCTCCATTTGTCATGTATGGAACACCAGAAGCGTCGTTAACAGTTTTATTAATACCATCCTCATTTGTATCTCCAATATCGGTAAGTTGAAGATAGGTTTTATCATGACAACGGTCAAATGTTATTGTTTTATCACTTGAATCCCTAGTAATAGCACCAGATATTTTCGCACGATTAATTGGGCTGTCACCAGATAATGGGTATTCTATAATTTTTTCTACAGCGGGATCATAACCAGTTTGCCAGTAAGTATAATAATTAGAATAGGACCCGCTACCAATTGGAGTATTCAACACACTAGTGGTGGTTCCACTGGGATTATCTTCATCAACAGTCTGATGGAATGAGATATTGCTACTTGTTGGGGGATCTTGCCAGAATATATTCCTTTCTAGATCACAATAAATACCGTTCTCACCTGTAGTGCTCACATGGACACTACTATAATCCGCGTAAAGCGTTCTATTTGCACCAAATAAATCATCACTAACATTGTCGTATACATGATCAAAAATCCATCCATCATCTAATAAACCACCGTTTTCATAGTTACTATAATACGAAATACCAGTACTACCGTCATAAGGGGTGTACGTAGCGAAAGAAAATGGTATTGTGTTACTTATAATTATATCCGGAGCTTGACTCTGGGGTACTTCATTCTGTAAAGATTCATACGGAATCGCTGCGTGGTGTGTTATTTTAACGTAACCAATGAAATCATAAGCCTCTTGAGTAAAAGACGGCCATACAAATGGATTGTTTACATCAGAACCATCTGTTGCTAAAACATCATATTGATTAGGTTCGTACAAGTATGATAATGGTACACCACTAAAAACACCAGGGTTTTCTATTTGATTTTCAGACCCAATTTGCACGTCATCAAACTCCACTCCAAAACTAAGGAAGGAATCTGTAATAATATTTTCATTAAAATTTGGATTGTTAGTTAAGGTGATATTATAATCTTCTTTATAACTATCATAAGTCCCTATTAAAGATTCATATTTTCTCAAGTTGTCTCTAAACCAGTCCTTCATTCCAGCGTTTGATATAGGCGTTAATCCATCTTGTGAAAGTCTTAATACTGAACCTCTTTGTTTGTCAGTAAAATATGCTCTATAAGATTCTGAGGCAAAAGATTCTGGATTATTAGATATACCATATTCTCCTACAAAAGGAATAGCTTGTCCTAATACATTTTCATTTGCTGTTAATTGAGGGTTACCATCAGCATTGTATACCGCATCTTTATTAGCTAAAACTTTAACAACTTTATCTTCACAAAAAGTAACTAAATCTGAGTTTCTACTGAATAACTTTTGTATACTACCATATGTTGGGTTTAAATCTTTAGTTATTTTCTCAGCCATAATAAACTGATTTAAATCATTAGTCCCTGAGTTAGAATTGTACAACCCTGAATATATTAAACCATGTTTTTTTCTTTCTTCTTCATATATTTGCTGAGTAGTCGTTGATGCTTTTACTCCATTTGTAATAAACGTTTCGTTGAAATCATCTTTTATTCTATTAGACTCTAACCCATTACCAAAAGAAAAGCAGTTATACCAAGATAATCCAGCTGAAATAGCATTACCAACATCTTCTCTAAATTCAAAACTTCTTTTAAGTCCGGATATTTCACCTGTTAACTGCTGTTCACCAGCTTGTGCTACCACGTAGCTACCATCTTTTTTAATAAATTTAAAAAACACACCTGTATAATCAATCTCACTAACTCCCCCTTTAGGAAATCCAGGATGAAAAGTAGCCACATTATTGTCCCAAGACTCTAATATACACGGTCGACTTGTTGTAAATACATTTGACCCATCAGCTGCTGTTCCAGCTTGTAACCCACTAGTAGCGGTTTTAGAACCCATTACCTCCACTCTACAGCCAATCGGTGCGAATAACTCGTTTGTTGTCTCGTTTATTCTAACGGGTATAGCGTTACTGGCTTCATAGTATATATCTAAATCAACTTCTTTTTTCTTTGGATCTATCTCCCATATAGCTGGAAATTTATCTAAATCTTTTAGCTTTACATCTTTAACTGGAGTTAGAAACTCTATGTTACAATAATTTTGAGCACCAACATCAGCATTCATACAGTCATTAGGAAGCGCAGCACCAGTGGAATTATGAATAGTCTTTGCGCTTATAGGATTACCCAATGCGCTTTCACTATCAACGGGGTTTTTATCTAATTCAATTATATAACAAACCCTTCTATTATGTGCTGCTCCAAACTGCTCTATTTTACTCTTAAGCTTAGTTTCAAGAGTACTACTTGTACCAATGCCACTACTATCCAATCCATCTAACCAATCTAAAGCAACTCTTTCTACACTTTGATAATCTATGTGTTGAGGTGTGTCGTAATAATATCCTTCGTTTGATACATATCTATTATATGTTTTTCTCCAAGAAGTATGGTTATATATCTTCTTTATAGTTACATTTTTAATAGTATAAACCGTGTCGTCAATAAGCTCTGCTACGCTTCCTGTGGTGTAAGGCCTATTAAACCTAAATTGTGATCCTGGGTGTAGGTTTCTAATAAAATCTCTAATTTCATTATCATCATCACCTTCTGAGTTGAAAGTGGGATCCCATTGTCTTTCATATTTTTCCCTATAATTTATATCATAACCGAACCCAACTCCTGGGCCTGGAGCTTTAAATAGTAAATCTCCATTGCTACTGTTATTAGTTTCCATTGGAAAATGAGTATGATCATTCGTGGCCCCAAATGTGTCACCATCACTTGAACCCGTGAACGCACCTCCACCCCATATTCCTTGTAAATTAGCAGACCAAGAGTTTTCTCCGTATATCGCTTGTTCAGAAGTGGTATCAGCAAGATTATCCCAATTACTATCGTGCAAATCATCTCCTGGGGCAAAGAAAGATAAATGCATAAAGTGTCTATCTTCTTCTCCATCGTGCGAATATGTTTTTGTATCAACACCAACCCCATACTCCGTACCTGTCATACCACTAAACCATCTTCTTGGTCCAACTACGTGTTTCCTTGTTGCCCCATTAAGTAAAAAACCTTCTAAACCGTTTACATGATTTTTATTTGCTTTGTGAGGTGTAGTGCTATTATCCATTATAACTCTATCTACCTTTTGCAAAGGACCAATCCAGCCATCAACAGGTAGATCATCCCAATCTTCATTATTAGATAATACTGGGGATGTATATATTAGTTTTTCATTATCTGATATAAAATCACTATAATCTGAATCGCCACTAGAAACAACGTCAGATTCATTTAGCCATGTTAGTAGCGGTGGGTAACTCCATGCGGAACCTGTTTCACCAACATTGTCATTAGTTCCAGAGCTGTTAGCCCCCATACCAGCCCAAGTAACGCAACAATACTTAGCATTATCACTAGCATCACTTTGCCCTGCCGCTAGGTACATTGAATCAACAAAAAAAGTAGGTTTATGTTTTGTTTTTATTCCCTGCCAAGCCTCCCAATAATCTGTTGTTTTTAACACATCACCGTCAGCAGTTATATTACCAACCACGTTATTAGCGCCCGCCCCAGCGTGACCGTGTTGTATGTAGTTTGTATCAAGATAACTAGTATAAGTAACCACATAACCAGTGTAATTTAACACACCATGATTTGCAGATGTTACTGCTGTATCTTGACCTATATCATCTTGCCAATACCAACTTTTATTTTTAGCTTTAACTAAAAACTTATCCAAAACGTTTACTTCGCTTCCATTTTCTATAAAATCTGTAACTTGATTTTTAGATATTTTAACAAAGAATTTTCCTGAAAAATCTTGCTCATCTCTAAGTTTTTTCTCTTCTATAGCAAAATTTAATTCTGAGTGGAACCCAGTCGTAGAGGTATCTGACGAATCACCGTCTTCATGCGCGATGTCAGCATCGATCCTAGTTATTGGTGTTGACAAGTGTAGTACATAATGTGGAGTATTAGCACCGTTGTTGTATTTGCCCTTTGATACTTTATATTTTTTAGATCTAGATTTATTGGTACCAGTTACTCTTTGCCAAGACAAATATAAATCATTGCTATTAATCACATCAACTAATCCCTCCGCGCTGCTTTGTCCACCTGACTCAAGTGGGGCATTAAACCCCGCTGCCCAGTCTGCCGAACTTAATATTATAACGTCTGCGTTCTGCCTATCTATTCTTCTGTTAGAGTGATACATTAGATCTTCTAAAGGGGAACTAGTATAATTAGTTTTATCACCAAGATGCACTAGTTCATATTTAATAGCATCAGGCGCTTCGTTCTTTATATCTAAAACTTTATATTTATTTTCAAAGTTTATTTGGTTTTCACCATTACCTATTTTCTTTTTTAGTATTATATAATCATTTTCTGATATTTTATTTCTATCAGAAGATGGGAACGAAATCCAAATGTGGCCGTCTGCATCATCTAGCTCATATGTGCTTTCAGAAATCCAAGCCCTATCCATTGTTAAATTATAATACTCATTAGAAGTTTCTTTAACAAAAAACTTTATTGAATCAACCCATTGAGGAAAATTATTTATAATTTTAGTTCTTAACTGGTTGCTAGTGCTAGCGTTTTTATTACCACTTGAACCTTGCCAAGGAACGTTTACAGCGCCTTCTTTAGAAGTAAATACAGGTGTTTCTCTTCCATATCTATCACAATAAACAACTCCTAATTGATAATTTCTTTGAGACTTAACAGATGGTAGTGCTTTTCTAGCGAAGCTATTGATGATGTTATTTCTTTTTTCATAACCAACTTTCATTATAGTGTTGTTTGTGAAATTATAATTTTGAACATAATTACCGTAAACAATTCTATTACCAGTTACATCCTGTGCTAAAGCTTTTTTAGGAACATTATCCCATGGTCTTAGTAGTTGATTGGCTGGAAGAGCAGCGTATATATTTTCTGTTGAAACAATATATTTTCCTTTAGTATAACCACCTATAGACATAAAGTTTTCATACTCAGAGTCTCTATCAATACCCACGCTACCACCTTCATCATCACCTGGGTAGTGCCAATCTTCATCGTTATGCTTTATTGTTGCTATGGAATATATAACACTAGACTCTTCTTGTTTATATAGTATATCTACCTCAATAACATTTTCTAATGTTTGCGCTGTTATAAAGTTTGATAACTCCACAGAGTGTATAGAGTTAACCATAGCTTTATTATAAGAATCCTTTGTATCATAGACGTTGTCTTGGTTGTAAAACGCTTCTGATTCACCCGCGATACTTGTGTTTTTTGGATATTTAGGATTAAATATAGCGTCTGTAAATGGGGCAAAAGCAGAATACTCTCCATCAGAATATCTATATCTATAAGAAAATCTAGGGAATTTTGTCTCGAATAAGTTTGGGATATTACCAGTACTACTAGTTGTTGATTTATTTTGACTAGTAGTTGCGGAGTCGCTATGATTAATTTTTACTGATAAAGTGTTTAAAGGTTTTGTTTTTATTACAGTTATATGTTTTTCTTGTAAATCAACAGATGTACCAGTACCGTAAAGCATATCTCCAATATGGAAGTCGTTTTGAAAATTACCAACTCTTCGGCCATGTGTTCCGTTAGTAGAGATTACACTGCCAGCGGAATCAATTTCAAAGTTGCCAAACTCATCAAAAGGAGAGAAAAAAGCTACAGTAATTTCACCTAGAAAATTTCCATCTCTATAACGTTTAACCTGCCACTCACTTTCTCCTGGTTGGCTTGTCCCCCAATCTATATGTGCTTGTATAAAATCTTCTAAATCATAACCAAGCATAAGGGCAAACTGCCTAACTGACACCCAAAAATATCTACCTTTTTTTGGTCTTTTTTTACTAAAACGGTTGTTATTTGCATCATTAGAAACTTTATCCAAAGTAATTGCGTGAAAACCCCCTCTATCAAATGATAGTTGAGTATGCGAGTCTATATCAACTGTTCCTTTTTTACATGTCTCAATGTTTATTTTCTTAGGCTCACTATTGTTATCTGTCCAAAACAACAAATCATCAATTATACTTATACCAGTAATTATATTGCCAGTGAATTTTAAAACTGACTTACTAGTTCCTGCGTGCATATCGACAACAACAGGCTGTGTTACGTCATTAGTAACGTCATATTCTATAATAGCATCTTTATTGTCACTTGAAATAAACCAGTATAACTTATCTGTTTTTTCATTAGCTATGCTACCAACACATTTAAAAATACTAGTATCAACTATATTTTCTAACCTATGATTACCTAATATATTTTTAACAACACCAACGTTAGAACTTTCAGAAGTAGAAACCTCAATATTTTGCGCGTCCCTGTATTCTCCATTAGGTACTAATCTCTCATCAAGGTCTTTGTTCATTTTACCTTGAAGAAAAGTATTTTTAATTTCCGGCATATACTAGTGTTTTATTTGCTTAGATTTACCTCTAAGTACTTGAGTTAATTCTTCAATTTTAATATTTGATAATCTTAATTTTGCTTTCCTTATAGCTGCAAACTTTTCCTTAGTTAGTCTAGATACTATTGGTTGGCCATAAGAAGATGTTGAAAGTATAGCGTGCGCTATATATTTATACATAGCGTCTTCAGCGAATTTATGCACCTGCATTTCGCTATCCGTACCAAGACTATCACTTATATAATCTAATATCACAGTTTTTCCTGAAATATTAGAGCTAAAATGTATTTTACCAATTATTTGATCTATATAAAAAGATCCATTTATTTGAGCATGTGAAGGTTCTAATCCATATCTTTCACCGTGCCAAGGCCAGTATGTGTCATCATCATAATCGTCAGATTGGTTTTCAGAAGGAGTTGTTGATTTGTAATTGTTCCAGGTTGAGGAGTTTTTATCATCACTATTATGTATTAAAGTTTTCGACATTCCAGAACTTAGAATCTCAACCCTATCAACAGAATTTTTTTGATGCGTATTGTTTGTTGAAATAGCTGGCTCTATTGCCACAAGCCCATTATTGAACATTGTCGTTGGGTCGGTCACGCTAGTAACACCGTCTGAAGTCCAAGGGGAAGATGTTTGTATGTAAACCCAAATCGTGTCAATACTAGAGACATCTATGTCTTCTACCATTTTCTCACTAGTAGAACCATCATTCCACTCTACGTAACCTAAATCTAGTTTACTAGCATCCGCGTTAGGAGATGGAATCGACGCGTGATATTGGTTTGTTTGGTTAGCGCTAACTAAAACCCCAGCAGCGTTTGGCCAGCCTACACTTGGGTCAACACTACTAACCCCAACTCTAATAATACCATAATCACACAAAATAGTACCACCATCTGTTTGTTGAGCCCCAGAGGTTGCTATAGCCCTTAATTCAATAGTATCTGATGATGAAACATCTATTTCCTGCCAAGCACCATAAGCTCTACTACCACCGGTGACATTATTATAATTATTCCAAAGAATACCAAACTCTAATTCCCCACCAATCAATCCTACCGTATCACTAATATAGTTGAAATGATATTTAGTGTTACCATTAGTTGGGTTTGTCCAACTACCTATACTACTCCAAGCATCACTTTCTACTGGGGTAGAAGTTGTCCAATTTAATAAAGCTGTAAACTCATAATCCTTAACAAGATTAGTTTCTTCTCCGAAAAAATACGTACCATCAGTGTTTTGTTTTATTTGAAACGGATTGTTAGTATGCTTAGTGTGGTATATAGGATGTTTAATACCTGAATCATCCACCCAAGATATCTTTGTGTAATTAACGTAGTCTTGTGGGAGAACCATTGTTAAAGCAGGTGGCACGTCTATTTGTTGAGACTTTATTGATTTAAAAGTATCAAAAGATAGCTCTTGTAAAGCTCTCATTGCGTGAAACTGTATGTCAGATCTGTTTATTTTTGGTATAATCTTATTTTCACCAACATAAGCAATTTCAAATTGAGTTATAATATTATCTAAAGAAGTGAATTGATAATGACCAAAATTATTCCCGTTATAATATTGATTTTGTGTTTCGTCTGATAATAATCCCATTTATTTATTGTTTTTCTTGTTGTATGCTTTTAATTTCTTCTTGATTAGCTATTTGAACTAAATTTGGATCTTTAATAGATACCCCAGCTAGTTGTAATATTTTTATTACTAAATTAGTTTCTTCAGAAGGATGTAACTCGAAATCTTGAAGATCCGAAGCCGAAGCATTAAATAGCGCAGCCTTACCTTGACTTATTAAATAGGTCCAATTTGGAGATCTTGGGTTTCTTATGTAGTTAACATAAATAGAGTCCGCGCTAGATGGAGTCGGGTGTATTCTAATAACAATACCAGCGTCACTCTTTGAATATTTCACATATACAGGTCGGGATTTAGTTGGTTTGACTAAAGCTGATTTTTCGAAATTAATTAAATCTTTTGCCTGTATTTGATCAACCACGCAGTCGTAGTCACTAGTACTGTAATAATTAATTTTAACAATACCTAATCTATATAAATTTGGAATATCATTGCTAACTAAACATTCCCCAGAATTCGTTTGAGTACCAATCGTTTTATCGTATTCTTCAAATAAACTAATCTTTTCATCAATATTAGTTAATATATCCGCGTACTCCGATTCGTTTCCAGCTCTTCTTTGTCTTTGTTCGAAATCGTAAAAATACTGCTCAAAGATATCCATTTGAGCTTGGTCAGCGAACAAGTTAAACTCTTGAGGCGTTATATAACCTCTCTGCTCTTTGTTAGCCAACGCTAAAACTTTTTGATATACTTTGTTTACGCTTATCGCCATAATTTCTTTTTAGTTTGTATTTGCAATCGCCCCGTAGAGCGACTGCATCTACAGTTAGATTAATTTAATCTTTTTTCAATGTTGGAGTAAATCTCCATTCCTTCGTCAGTTTTAAACCAAGCGGCTAAAGCTGAATAAGGATGTTCATCAAATGGAACATTCATTAGTTTTCTATCGTTAGAACC
>Ga0098041_1000762_pt1 | contig 12724 bp, 12 predicted proteins | sample 8_EtaG_FD_77066 | JGI IMG/M metagenome (GOLD analysis project Ga0098041, IMG submission 77066) | Marine viral communities from the Subarctic Pacific Ocean - 8_ETSP_OMZ_AT15162 metaG | ecosystem: Environmental > Aquatic > Marine > Oceanic | place: Pacific Ocean | collected 2015-01-08
ATCGACGCGATGACTGACCGCTTTACTGCTGCCAAGATCCGCGACTTGATGACCAAGTACTATAAGTCCAAGTATTCTGCTGACTTAACGCTGTTCATGCAGCCGAAGCAACAGATCACATTCAACGGACAAGTTGTATTTGAGTACAATAAGTATGACTTACCAGATCAAGGTGTCAGCTTGGCTGTGTTCACTGATACATTCTTCGATGATAAGATCGGTGCCTCACTAGGCTTGAATGATGGTGTTAGCACTAACAAGAACCAAGCCCGTCAACTCTGGTTGATTGATTGGTCTGATATTGCGATCAACGTCCTCAAAACTGCGAGCGTCAAGCGTCAGACTAACACTGCTGATGATATATATAACTGTGTCATCCAGCCAAATGTCTCCCACTATCAGTTGAATAGTAAGACATTCGAGGTTCGTGTAGGTAATACCAACCGCCACGCAATAGTCGAAAACTTCAGCGATGCATCACCTAGTGTGACTGTCTCTGGAGCTGATGTGACTGTATCTTAATTGTTAACACTTAGGGTGGGGGTCTTAATGGCCCCTGCCTTTTTTATAAAATATTATGGCACAAATACAATCACACAACACATTCACTGAAGTTAAGGATCACATCCAAAAGGGTAGGATATTATCTAAAGGTAAGGATCTAACTATTGATGCTAATGGAGCTATTACAGTCACAGATTCATATCACTTAGTTAATGTGGCTTCTGGAGATACTGACGACTTAAAAAGAATTAACGGAGGTAAACAGGCTGGGCAACTTCTTGTCCTTCAATCCGCTGTTGACGGTAATGCAGTCGTTGTAAAAAAGTATGCTTCAGGCACAGATAATATACGAATGACAAGTTCAGTTATTACTGTTGAAGAAGCGACAGACACGATAACACTTATGTATAACGGTACAGATTGGAACCTTATTACATCTAGCGTTAGCGGAACACCGAGTTAATTTTGCTCCATACCTGTTCTGTCTCTGCTACTGGGGTCGGGGTGTCAAAGCCCTGGCCCCTTTTTCTTTGACTTTGTGTGACACTAAATTTAGTTTTTCTATTAATGGCTACGAAATTCTATAGCGGAAATGCTAGTTCAGGTAAGGTAATGGACGGTTATGTTTTCACCTTTGAAGCAGTAGATATTACCTCTGGCAGTTGGTACGGAGTATACAAAACAGATGACACATCTGAGCAAGCCGCACTTGATAAGCTAGTAAGCAAAGGTCAGGTAAGTTCTCTTACTAAGCAACAGTATGACGATTGCACTAAAAAAAAATTAGAGAGGCAGAGCTTATCACCTCAATTGAAAGGCGTGTCAGAACAGCAGGTTGTGGATCGTGCGGAGGATCAAACTCCCAAGCAGTCAATCGAAGATGAGGATGATGTACTTGAGGTAAAACAAGTTGCTAAACCTAAATCTAGAAAATCAAAGAAGAAGTGAATCTCATGCAGAGAGAGAAGCTAAAAGTAAGTTCTGGAGGGAACATGGTTTAGATATACTACAAAGAAACAATCCAACTTACAGCGAATGCAAGGCAGCAGCCATCGGCAATCAACGTAATTACCCAGAGTTAGCAGAGGACTTAATGGTAAAGGCAAGAAAGTGGAAGAAATCTAAGACATAATGGCTAAGAAACTATACGCATCAGGCAGATCAAGACAACGTGCAGAACGGGCGAAGAGAACTCAGGCTCGTAATGTGGTTACAATGAATAAATCTGCTAAGGAAACTGCTAGGAAAACTGCCGCTCGAAGCCCCGATGCTCCAAAAGGAACCAGAATAAAAACATCACAAGGAGTACCTAAATCCAGCTCAGGCTTGGCAGGTAAACCTAAACGCAGCTACCCAAAGGATGTAACAAAGAGAGATTCTCCTAGCCCTAAGAGGAAGTATCCAACACGACAGGATGGTGAGAGAAAGAATGTTGCTAGTGCTAAATCAAAAAAAGTTACTAAACAAGTTAGAGCTTCTGTTAGTAGCGGTAAGTCTAGGTTTGGAACAGGGACAGTTAAACCTGGATATGAAGAGATTCACCCAATGTTAACTAGGCTAGGCGTTACTAGAAAGAAAAAGTAATGGCGAACTTATTTAAAGCAGCGTCAGAAATTTACGGAGCTACTACTAACCCTTGGGCTTGGGCTTACGGGAAAGTAGCGGACCGCACAAAGCTACCACAACTAGGTGATCTGCCTGTAGTTGGTCCAGTGTCTAAAGTACCATCTAAAGTTACGGAAGAATTAATATCAAAGCCTTTAGTTGGTTTGGTTAATAAAGCCTTCGGGCCAAAGAGTAGGCCAAGTAAGCCAAGAAAACCACGGAAGCCAATGCCTTTCGGGAAGAGAAGGAAGGCTAATATGAATTCTAGTTTAATAAAGCAAAGGCAAGCAGCAATGAGGAAGCGTAGGCAGCAAGCGAAGAACGCAGCTTTAAGATTAAGATGACTTGGTTACAATTTAAAACAGCAGTTAAAGAACTTATTACCGTTGATGGTACTAGGCAGGGCATTACTTCGTATGTAGATCGGATGATCAAGCTAGGTGTTATCGAGGTGCTATCTCATGTTGAGCATTACACTAAAGGTAACATCACCAAGTATAACCTAGCCGGCCCTGATGGTTTTCAACCTTTAACTACAGAAGGAAACTCAAGTCTGGGACAATTACCATCAGAGGCTAGGCCACAAGAAGCGTACAGAATTTTTTATACAACAGCAGAGGTAGCCGCAACTCCTTCCACTGATAATGAAGGGTGCAATCGTACACCTGTTGTTAATTATCCTTACTCAAATAGAAATGATTTAATATGTGCCCACCCTTTAATAAGCAACGGGGCATCTGTTATAGCCATAGGTAAGTCAGGAGATTTCTACATATATCCACAGCTAGATAGAAACGAAGTACTTCAGATTCATTGGGATGGATTCACAGCAGATCACGCTGACTCAGATACAGTTCCTTATGATGATCCAATGGCTGAATGTGTAGGAGAATATGTAAAAGCTAAGGTAACTAGAGAAGTGGATAAGGATTTAAAATTGTTTCAGTCTTACTATGGAACATTTCAAAAGAAGAGGCAGGAACTTTACATCAATAGCTTTGGGAGACAGGCAATAAGAACCAACCCTCCAGCTGGGTCTACAAGTTTAGCCTGTGCTACCTCGTAAATTACAATGAGTTTAATTAATACCACAGATACGGATAGTGGAAGTCCAAACGTGCCTGATGCTGCAAAGACAGCGGCATGGAAAGATTATATTTGGATAAGAAGGTTGGGAACTTCTGGTGAAGCTAAGTTTTATATCTGGAACGAAGATGCTTCAAGTGATGGGACATATCTTAAATGGCAGGAGAAAAGTGATGTAGCTTTAGATGATATAGCCATAGACAGTTCCAAGATTGTTGTAGGTAATGCCAGTAATAAAGGTGCGGCTGTCGCAATGAGTGGCAATGCTACCATAACTAATGCAGGTGTTGTTACCGTAGGAAGTGTAGCGAATAATGCTATTACAAATGCTATGGTTAATACTTCTGCTGCTATTGCTTACAGTAAACTTAATCTTACAGGAGCAATTCTTAACGCTGATCTGGCAGGGAGTATTACCGCAGCTAAATTAGCAGGAAGTATTCCATACAGTAAGTTGTCCATAGCTGATGATGAAATTCCTTTTGCTAAGATAAATGGGTTAAATATTAATAATGCAAACATGGCAGATATGGCGGCAAACACCGTCAAAGTTCGTGATGCTGACTCATCTGGTGCCCCTAGTGATAAAGCTGTAGGTAATACACAGATATTAATTGGGGATGGCACAGGATTTACCGCTGCATCTCTATCTGGTGATGTCACAATGGCAAACACTGGTGCTGTTACAATAGGTTCAAGTGCAGTTCATGGCTCAATGCTTAATGTTGATGTTGGTGATGCGAGTTCCATAGAATTAAGCAGTAACACACTTTCAATTAAATCTGCTGGCGTAGAAGTTTCTCACATTAAAGGACACTCATCAGCAGGAGTACTAGGGTATGGGTCTAGTGGTGCAGCAGCAGCTATAACAGCAGACTCTAGTTCATCAGGTAAAGTTCTTAAGTCTAACGGAAACAACGCCGCTCCTACATTCCAGAGTGAGACAAGTTCTGTTCCTATGGTGGAAATAGATCACGCAAATCATTACAGTTCTCACTGGGTTGTTCCAGCAGGAGTTACGAAGATAAAAGTGTGCCTTCAAGGTGCAGGTGCAGGAGGTGGGGTTATCTTATCAAATAATGGTCATGGTGGTGGCGGTGGCGGTGGTGGTGCTTATGTAGAGTCTGAGTTTAATGTTTCAGCAGGGCAAGTCTTCATGCTTAAAGTAGGAGAGGGTTCAGTGTCAGCCCATCCTGGAAGTGGAAATAATTTTTCATCTGGTGGTGCTACTGAATTTATCAAGCTCACTGGAACAAGTGGAGGAAGTTTAACTACTGAAACTAAAGCTACAGCTCCTGGAGGGGTTGGTGCTTCTGAGTCAAGTTCTGGTAATGGTTATCATTCAATTGGTGGGGCAGGTGGGACAGCTCCAGCATTAACCTCTCCGTACAACGCAAGTGGTCAATACAATTATACTAAAAGAGTCAACGGCCAAAATGGTGGGGCACAAGACACTGCTTTCTATGGTCAAAATCCTGGATCAGTTTCAGGTAATGGGGGTTTCGGAGGGGCATCTTATAAAGGGCAAGGCCCGTTAGGAGGGGTAGTAGAAATCGAACAACCAGATTCTACTGATACTATAACTGTTCAAGATGGAGTCAAACAAGACCATCGAGAGAAAAATATTTTAAGAGGTTCTGGTAGTGGTTTTGGAGGTGCTGGTGTCTCAATTTCAGGTAGTAATCGGCACAGCAATCGAAGAGGCGGTGATGGATGGGGTGCAATCTACAACATTAGCTAGTGGCAAGATACAAACACATAACGGCAAAGCCAACTGATGGAGGGCAATTATTTACTGCATTGTCCCATGAATTTGCTGGCCCTGCTAACTATGTTCAGAAGCTCGATTGGCGTAGGGACTTGGATCAAGAGGTAAGGCGAGAAGGGTACGATTACTTTAGTCCATCAGGATTAAGTGACGTAACTGGTAACGCTGTTCCTACTAGCAGTGAAATTAATTTAGTACACATGGTACGCCGCCCTAATGGAGAGGTGGCAATCATTGTTGGAACAAAGACACACCTTTACAGATACCAAAAGAGCGATGATGTAACCTATGTATCAGGCGATTATGTCACCCATGAATGCTCAGTAAGTTCTCATAGTACTCAGTCAGCTTGTGTTGGTGCTGGTGCTAACTGGAATGCAATAGATTACTTTGATAATACACCTGATAACTGGATAACTATAGGAAGCGGATTCAGTTCAAGTGGTAACAGGTGGCAAGCAGTTAATTTAAATGGGTACACTATTCTTAATAATGGTGTTGACCTACCTGTTTCATATCGAGTTGAACACCTGGAAGTTACTCCTTTGTACGAACTTAGAGAGAACGGGGTCGCTAGTGTAGGATCAATCACTGCTTATAATGGCATCCTAATGCTTGCTGATATAGATCAAATTGATGATTTAAAAACATGGATGTCAGGTGGATCTGCTTACGGAGTGGTTACTGCAAACACAACTAAGTTTAATAACAGACTTATTTGGTCGCAGATTAGGGAGCCTTTAAAGTTTTCTGCATCAACAGCAGGAAGTATTTCAAGCGGAGAGCAGACGTTAACACTAAGCTACCCAGCAAAGTCGTATCAAGTAGGAGATCAGATTACTATTGTTGGTGCTGGAACTAATGGAGGAAACTTATCAGCTAACATTGCAGGGGTAACAAACAATCAAACAATATTCCTAGATGCTGAAGCTTCAACCACAGTAAGCGATGCCTCTGTAGTACAAACAAGTGAGATCGGTAGTATTATAGGCTTTGAAGACTTAATGGGTGATGGATCTGGGATTGTTCACATGGCTCCGCTTCAGAATAATTTGGTAGTCTACAAGGACACATCAATTTTCATTGGTCAATACACAGGCAACACTAACATTCCGTTTAAGTTTAGGGTAATAACAATACCTAGTACTCAAGCCCTGTATTACAAGCACACTTTAATCTCTGTAAAGAACACTCATATCTATGCAGGTCGTGACAGTTTTTATTCATTCGACCTTACAAGTAGAGGGCCAAAAGAGATAAGTGCTTTGGCTAGTGTTAAAGATATTTTTTATAAACAAAATGAGATTGCAGCAACGAACTCTGTGTTTGCCGCTGACAATGTTCTTACCAATGAGGTTTGGTTTTGTTTCACATCACTAACAGATGACTCAGCTATATGTTATGATTATAGAAACGGAACAGCATCAACTACATCAGGGATGTTTAGTGCGGCGGCAAGTATTAAAAAGCCACCATTAACTAATGAAGATTGGTTTGTAATGGGAACAGCAGGAGGAACTTTATTTAGATACGGTCTAGCAAACGAAACTGTTTCTGAGTGGAGCAATAAGAAAGCTATCTATTACAGAAGAACTAACTCTTATTCCACTACACAAGTAGCTTACCCAAGTACAATCAAGGGAGGGCTTGCTAACTTTGGTGATGCTTATAATGAAAAAGATTTCAGAGGTTACTTACTTCAATTAGCCAGCCAACAAGAAGAGAACGCTATAATAACAATTAAGATCTATGGATATGCAAACCCTTACAGCACTCCGACTACATTAGTTAATGGGTTTCAGATAACAACTCCAGCCACACGAAATTTAGTACCTTGTTTTTTTAGAAGTCACTTGTTTCAAGATGAGGTAACAGCAACAGAATATAAAAACGCAAGACTAGCTGCTCGAACTTTCGATGTTAGCATGGTCAAAAGTACAAGTGAAATAAGACAACCAAGTTTAAGCTAATGCCAAGTTCAATTACTCTAGTTAAAAGATTAGTCAAAGGTTCCGCTCTCACGGCTACCGAGATGGATGCCAACCTCACCAACCTAGCAACAGGTATCACGGGTGATTACACAAAGTTTCTAGTAGCCCACGATGCAGATGGTGATATTAAAACCGCTGAGGGAACAGTTAACGGAAGTGCTTTAACAGCGGGAACAGTTGGTTTCGATAAGTTATCTGCTTTGTTCTATGCTGTAGACAGTGCAACAGATGTTAATACTCTTGCTGTATCTGTAAGTGAATTAAGCACAGCTCCAGCAGTAGGTAGTGTATTCTATGTAAAGGCTAATGGAACAAACACGGGTTCTGTTACTATGGATGTGACTACAGGCAGTGTTACAACTTCTGGAACCATTAAAAAGAATTCCACATCAAATCTAGTAACTGGCGATATACAGAATAACCAGATCATTTCAGTTGTTTACGCAGGTAGCGGTGTCTTTCATTTGTTAAGTAATATATCTACCGCTGATCCTGGTATTTTTAAAATTGCTACTGTTGAATCTGATTCATCAACTCATACTTCTAATACAGACACCGCTCAAATTGGTTCTTATTCTTTGGCTAGTAATTCATATTCAAAGATCATAATTAAGGCCACAGCAAGGATCATTGCAGGGTATGGTGTAGATCTAAAAGCACAATTCTTTAAGGGAACAGTCAGTGTTGCTCCTTCATACGACATTATGCAAATGCAAGTCCCGCCTAGTAATACCTACGGAGGGGGAGCGGCAACTGCTACAACAGATATTAAGTATGCACCTTGGCAAACATTTGTTGCTGAGTTTGGCGGCAAGAATCCTGAAACAGAAACAATTTACTTTTATAAAACAGGAGCCAGTGCTGATTACAAAGCTGAACTGGATTACTTAGAAGTTTACGGAGTTATTTAAAATGGCTTTTTGGATACCACTAATTACTAAAGGGCTTCAGATGTATGGTGCATCTCAAGCGGGGAAATCTGCTGCTAACGCAAACACCGTGGCTCAAGCACAGGCAGCACAAAATCAGCAAGCGGCATTCTATCAGAATATGCTTCAGAGTTTAATGGCTGCTGGGAATGCTGGGTTTGCTAACTTTGCAACATATTTAAGCGAAGGAGAATATAAACCGGGACAACTTAATTCTATGAGTGATGAGGCACTGCTTCGTATCGCTGATAAATATGGAGTTAGCCCTACTTACAGAACTGAATATGATTCTGTCGTTAAAAAACGAGGAGGAATATCAGGCTTCTTTGGTGGAACTAAAGTCAGAAAGAAAGCCAAGCAAGTTCTCAACAGGGAAGAGTTAATCGCTCAACTAGAACCTGAAGCTGTTAAACCTTTCGAGGAGAGAATGGGTAGGGACGCAATCGCGGCTTATGATGCATTCGGAACTCCAGAAGAGATGCAAGCAAGAGCTGAAGCGATCAAGCAAGAGTACGCTCCAACAGTTCAAGCAGGTGGTCAGGTAGTAAAGGATTTGTTTAGCGGCCAGATGCTACAGGATCAGTTAGCCGATCTAAAGCCAGTAGAACAAGCTGAGTTAGATCAGTTAGCTGGAGTGCAAGACGCATTTGAAACTGAGAAAGCTAATCAGCTCAACATGATGAGAGCTTCTAACCTAGCTAATTATGGTGCTGCAAATACAGGGCTAGGCCAAAGAAGGTTAGGTGCCCAGATGGGTCTTGCTGCTGCTGAGAGAATGGCAAACAAAAGAGGGGCTTTAAATGTAGGGCAAGAATCAAGAAGGCTAGGGTTAAAGGATGCTGTAAGAAATATCCAATTACAAAACCCATCACTTGGCACTCAAACTGCACAGATGGCATCTAATTTTTCAGTGTTCCCTCAAGCTCAAGTTGGTCAACAACAGTTAATGAGATCAGGCATACTATCGCCACATAAAATTAGAGGGTATCAAGGACCAATGGTTACACCTTTAACAAATATTAAACCTGACACTTCAGCCGCAGGGCAAGGAGGGTTAACGGCTAACTTGTTCAAGGGTGCATATAAGCAGACAGGTGGTATGGAGGATATAATGGGTGGAGTGGAACAAGGTTGGGATAAAATATTTGGATAAATGGCTTTTAAAAAAGGACACATGGCATGGTTGGGTGAGCTTGCTGCAAGAAGAAAATCCCAAAGAGGTGAGGATAATATCTCTTACAATCCTGAGCTTGCTGCATTAGCTGAAGGGCCAGAAGTATTTGAGGCAGGGTATGTAGATCCGAGAGCAAAGAATTACGAAGCTAAATTACCTACTCCTCCAGTATCGGCCGCTCCCGCTGTTGTCGCTCCTATTGTAGCTGCACAAGACTTTGCAAAAAACTATCAAACTAATTTAGAAAGCGATCCTGAATATCAGAAGCTACAAGAGATTAATGAAATAGATTCTTTGATTGAACAAGGGCTTGGTAAATCCCAAGAGATTTTTAATAAGAGAACTGGAGAAGGGCCGCTTCCATCTGAAGAAGTTCCTCCTGTGCCTATGCCAATAGTTGGAGAAGTTTCACCTGCTAATGATCTTGAGGCTTATATAAATAATAATAACAAACAGAAAGCATCTCAGCTAACTGATGTTCTTAAAGAGATGAACAAAACTGTAAAGATGATGATGCCTCAGTTTGATCCTAAAGGTGATAAATATAATTATAAAGATGCCAAGGAAAAAGGTGGAAGGTTAGGAGATATTGGTTATCAAATGTACTCATCTCCAGACGATCACTGGTATAGCAGAATACCTTCAACTGGACAGATCTTAAAAGGAACTGGACATAAATCTTGGCCCCAGACTGTAGCAGGAGAAACCGCTGCTGGAAATGTAATCACAGAAGGCGAGGACGGCATGATGTATTCAAACCCACCTGTCACTCCTGTTTCTAGTTATGAGAATTTAATTTTAAACAACAATGAGTTGGCAAATATTGGAGCTATGACTCTTGATAATATCCCAACAGATAGAATGCTTCTTCCAGCTAGGTTTGAAACAGCAGAACAAGCAGCCGCAGAGTTTGATAGATTAGATTCCGTTAATGAACCATACCCACCTGTAGTTTACATTGCTAATACAGGTCAGTATTTAGATATAACAACTAACCCAGACTTAGCTCCGTATGTTATGGGGCCAGAAGCATTGAAACTTTATAACGCTAATCTATTACCTAAATTAAAAGAGATTAATCTTAGAAATAAGAAAGCAAGAGTTAACAACGAATTACAACAAGTTAATAAGGAACTTAAATAATGGCTACTAACGATCCGTACAGTATTATGATGGGGTTAGGCACTATGGGCGATGACCATGATGATGACCTACGCAAACGAAGACTAGACGAAGAGTACAAGATTCGAGCTGAAGATAGAGCTGAACAAAGAGGAATTGCTAAAGAGTGGAGAGATGAAGATAGAGAGCAGCGAAGGTTAGATCATGTAAATAACCTGAACTTTGATTTTCAAAAAAGGGTTAGCAAGTATAACGATCAGATAGCTACTAAAACTGAGGCTGCACAATTAGGGATACCATTTAAAGGTGTAGATCCTTTCACTCTTAAAGCTCAGATAGCTAACTTTAAAGCCAATCAACAACCTGCTGATCTACTTATACTTGATAAGAAGTACATAGACAGATTGGATAAGGACGCAATGCAGACTGAAGACGATGCTCTGTTTGCCTCACAGATAAAATCCATGTCTCCAGAGGACTTACAAAGTTTACCTAGGAATGAAGCCTTAGCAATTGTAACTAGAATAAAACCTTTTATTGATAAAGAGAAAGCTAAAGACGCAGAAGTATTGGTTCGTAACAACCCAAACTATAAAGCGTTTGTTGATAGATACAATAAAGGCGAAGCTAACATGATGGGGTATGTTCAAAAACTTCTAGTGCCTAGTCTTCTTCAACAAGGAACCAAGGGTGCTGATGTTAGTCATGCTGCGGCTTATGCAGTTCTAAAAGAAAATCCAGAATTCAATGAGATATTAAACAAGAAGCAGCAACAAGCTTTCATGTTGAATCCTACTCAATTCCTTGGGCAGTACGGAGATCCTAATAATGACGGAGGTATGTATGGCGTAGGAGCTAGGAACATGGAGAAAGGAGATCATAGTAAACTTTTCATGATGTGGGTTAATGCAAGAATACAAGCAAAGGGATTACTAGAGGGTGATAACCTTGAATTTAATATTGCAGACTCAAGCGGGAAACTAAGGGCAGCTCAAGGTGAAGATAAGTCAGCAGCTATTAAGTTCTTAAAAGAAGAGAATGCTCAGAAAGATTTTAATAATGCTAGAGAACAGTTCTTAAGGTTTGCCCCTGAACTAATGAGGCAACAATCTGATTTACTTAAATCTATACCTGATAGTTACAAGCCGTATATCTTTAGGGATATTGTTACTCAGGCTCAGGAGATGCAAAATGCAACACCTCAAGGTACAACACAAGGTACACCAGCAACACCTCCAACATCAAAACGTCCATCTCTTCCGGGGCAAAGGCCAGCAGCATTAGGTGTCGATCAATCAACCGCTCCTACTTCACCCGCTCCTAAACCTAGAGCGACTGCACCACTTCCTTCTGATGTAAATATAACAGGTGAAGCAGGAAAGCTAATGAACGCTCCACAAGGGCAGAAGTCTCCAGTTGAAATCGCAGAAGATGTTTTAGGAAATCAAGGTTTCTTTAACAGTCTTGCAACTGAAGGGATTGGTTCCTTAGTCCAAACACAAGATCCTCTTAGTAAAATTCAACAAGCTATAAGATTTTTAGAACAACAACAAAGGGCAGTATCTAACCAGTTGTCAAATAGAGGGGCATCCCGTAGCGGAAAAAGTATATCAATTTCAGATTCAACTAACCCAGACTTAGCTCCGTATCTTAATTTCGGTCAACCACAACTTAAGAAAAGTGCAGAGCAATTAAGGTCAGATCAAATTGAAATACCCCAGTTATTTAAACAGTATGACGACATAGGTATTCAACTTAGCACGTTAAGAAAAGCCATAGAAGGACAGGCTGGACAAAAGCTCCCATTAGGGGCAGGTGCGAAACAATAAAGTGACACTAAATTTAGTAATACCATGCCTAATCAGATAGTAGACCATTATCGTAATGAAAATCCTGGCTCACAACTTACTGATGAAGAGATAACGCTACACTATGCGGAGCAGTATTCAGATGAACTGCCTAATCTTCTTCAGACGTATCCTGATTTTGCCGCAGATTATAGTGCCATCTACGATCGTGCATTCCCTTTAACAGCAGGAGACAAGGCAGCACAAGCTGGTAAGTCTTTGATTGGCGGGATTGCTGGTACGATAGGATCAATACCTGAGTCTCTAGGCATACTTCAATCTGAGACTCTGGGTAGACTTGGTATAGGAGAGAGAGACTTTAGAGAAACCTACATGGGCCAGATTGCTGGTGGCATCAGGGGTGCAGGGGATTATGTATCTCCAGAAGTTCCAGTGGGTAAGGCTGAAAGAATGGCTGATAGCTTCTGGTTAACCAAGGCTCCCGGCGCGTTAGGTTCTGGTGTTGGTTTCATTGGCATGGGTGGGCCGACAGGTAAATTAGTCCAAGGATTCTTAAGGAAAGGTGTTGATAAAAAGGTTAATAAGATCGCTAAAGAAACAGGCGAAAAATACCTATCTATGCCAAAGGCCACACGGCATATAGCTGAGAAGGAAGGCTTAGAAACAGCTCAAAGAATCGTAAAGGAATCAGCACAGAGAGCTAACACTGGAACTATTGCAGGGCTAGGTGCTGCCGC
>Ga0098041_1000767_pt1 | contig 12678 bp, 2 predicted proteins | sample 8_EtaG_FD_77066 | JGI IMG/M metagenome (GOLD analysis project Ga0098041, IMG submission 77066) | Marine viral communities from the Subarctic Pacific Ocean - 8_ETSP_OMZ_AT15162 metaG | ecosystem: Environmental > Aquatic > Marine > Oceanic | place: Pacific Ocean | collected 2015-01-08
CATCCACGACGATATACTCCATCTTGGTATTGGCTATCGAGAGATTGGTACTACTTCCCACATAATTCTGTAATGTCCCCAATAGAGGTCCAGCGACTCTGAATGACGTAGGGTGTATCTGGTTGTTCCTCTCCCATTGCGAGGAGGAATTACCTCCTGTTATCCTAGTGTCCTTCTTAGGATGCTTGGGGTTGAATGTTATCTGGTCGTCCATCCAACTCCCTCCGGCATGGAATCCACCATCCATATGGAACACCATATCAGCGGCCATGGTTATCCCAAAGCCAATGAGAGGTGTGTGCCTCATTGGATGGATGTCCCTTCTACTAGCATTGAATGATGTCTCACCCGTCATCCTCTGACCATACATCCTACCATGTGCGGGTCTTTGCTGTGAGACTCTGAAATCGCAATATCCAGCAGGAGTCTCCCAATTCGTCACTATCTTCCAATGATTGCCCGAACGAGCGTGATAATATGCAGAGGTGCTCGGTAGATACTCTCCGAATTTATTCGTTATCTGATTAGGGAATTGCATTCTCCCACCATTAGTGAATCTCGGTACGGAAGCCCAAGTATTACCACTGGTGATGACCTTCCCAGAGCATGGCTCGTTCGTATTGTGATTGGTATGGGTATTATCAGCGATTTCTCTCGTGAATGGGAAAGCCTGTCCGGGTCCGAAGATGAGATACGTGGTCTTGCTATCAGTGCCGTCCCTATGGTCTTGATATCTGGCTGTAGGATGAGCGAACCTCATGACTAGAGGAATGGGCTTCGCCTTCACTACTCCATTAGAGTAAGCCGTAGTACCTCTATCCAAATCGGTAGTGAGCATATTGTCCTTGTTGAAGAAGGGGGAGGTGTTACTCGCCCTATGCTGATTGCATAGTGGTGTACCGGGGAAGAAAGCCATCACAGCGTTGCAATCAATCATAGCATGGCTCGATAGTATCTCATTCGCATTCTGTATACCCGCTGAACCAGTTGGCCCGTTCGCATAAGGATGGGTGTAGAAGGAGGAGTAGTCGTTGCTCGTACCATCGTTGATATCCAGTATGGCTCCGCTGAAGCCACCACCGAAGAACAGAGGAACAGAGTGGTCCTCGCTATCCTTACCGCCCTTGAAGTAGACTATCGGCTCGGAGAAGACGCTACCAAGAGAACGAAGACCATCGAAATCCCTAGCGTTATCCAATTTTGCAAATTTAGATAGCATGGTATCTCTCAAAGGTTGGATTTTCGGCCAGTTCTCCCCGGTCTCAAAATCTACAGAGAGTCTCTTTTTGGAGTTTACATCCACTTTAGCCTCTACCATCACCGAAGAATCCTCATCTAAGAATACCCTAGTCTTATCGCCCACAGTGTCTATTCCTCCTATCCTCGCAGATAAATTGGTGAAGGTGCTATGTAGATTTGGACCTGTCACATGAACATCATCACCCGGTTTGTAACCAACACCGACTTGGTTCACCGCTATGCTCGTAATGACTATATCAGTACCAAATGCACCATAGGTGATATCAAGAGTCATACCACTTCCACCACCTGTATCAGTGACAGTGGCCTTATTCGTTTGTGGGTTAGGAGAAGGTAGGGTTGAGGATATATTTTGGGGAGTGGTATCTGCAATTATGGCTTTCCTCGCTATACCTGTATTGTTTGGTGGGATAAAAGCCCACATCTCATTATCAGTTTTTATCACGTTCTTCCAGCCATTGATATTTTCTGGAGATATTGTGTGCATAAATTTCAAACTAGTAGCAAGACCATCAGAACCCAGTACAGGTATATCGTTCAGAATACCCCCTGCTATTGTAATAGAGGTATTACTGACTATAGCGGAGATTTTACCTAATACGTTGTCTTGAGTCGCCACCCAATTACCAACAGCAAGACCACTGGTACTAGACATAGTGATAACACCAGAATGACCTTTGCTGTATGGTTTGCCACTTACACCTAAATTAATTGTAGACCATCCGCTATCTATCCTAACTAGAGGATTCTCTATCATTGGAAGAATGTGGTCTCCGGGGAATTTTGTGAATTTTTCCCCTTGTAGATTCTTCCTCCATTCGGAGATGTTAATCGGGTTATTGTTTGAATCAACTAGATTTGGTGTAGCGGTATTCGCATTGCTACCGATTCCTCTACTAGTAATCTGCAACACATTGTACGGCAGATAACCACAATCTATTTGTTTACCCGCATCTATATTGCTATCCGTAATTGGCCTATTCGCATCATCGTAATCAAAATCCCACACCCCACTTGCGAAATTAGCCCTCTCTATCTCTCCGAATTCCAAATGAGCCGCTTGTATACCTAAGTCCTTGAATAGAGAAGCGGAGAACCTAGATGAAAGAGGGGTGCTGTTATTATTGGGATTATACGCTCTTATTCTTATAGCATCCTTAGCCACACCCCATTCTCCGAATGTCCTACCATCAGTCGCATACATATCCCTACAATCGAAGATATGCCCCTTCTCGCTATAGACATCCGTAGCGTTTATCGCCGCCGCCGTGACTGCCGCCAGTAGTTCGTCAGTCACCAAAGATGTCCAAGAGAGAACTGGGGTTATCAGATAACCAGTACCACCAGAAACAACAGAACTCAGACCCTTAACACCATAGAACACCAATCCCTCTCTTCTCTCATAATAGAAAGTCTGTCCATTGACACCATTAGTCTGAAAGTATGGGGTTATTTGTCCTATCCCGTTCTCTTTTGGAAACCCTAGATAACCCAATTTGTCATCATGCGTCATACCACTATACGGCTGTGTGTGTAAGGTTACTGTAAGCGTAGTACCAGATAAGGCCACTTGTGCTTCCACATTCATATTAGGGGTGCTTACACCTCTCCATAGATTTCCTCTCCAATTCTCATCTGTTCTATTGCTACCACCTAGACTCCCTTCAATCACTAATCTTCCTGTGCCATCACCACTCCCACTCATGTGCTTCCCTATGGTGAAGCCACCTTGGGATATGTCCCTATCATCGATATAGACGCAGATTTCATCCTCTATCGTACTGGGTAGAATAGTATTTTCGTTGGCAAAACTATCATCAGACTTCTTGTAGATGTATCGTATACCATGTTTGGTCCCCAAGTGGTCTTCTAATTGTAGACCGTAGATGGTACTATCCCCCACATTGTATTTCTCTTCCGTCTTCACATAATCCCCATAATTACTTTGAGATGTAGTACCATATCTCTTATCATAGGTAGAATCGCCATCATTACCAAAGCCCCATTTACCAGCATTAGGAGCCCACCCCGGTATACCAGAAGCCACTAGTCCACCAAAATTCACTCTTGCTACTGCCTTCTCTCCGACTCTAAGTCCCCTCACTAGAGTAGAAGAAGCACCTTGAATGTCAAATGACTCCAAATCTGTAGTGTTATGCCCTTTACCTGCTAGATTACTAGACATGGACTTCAAAGCGCCCGAATTATCAGTCCCCATCTCATTTGGATTTTTCACATCTTCTCCACTAGAACTTGGGTGTATATACTGTTGAAGTGTGGTGATTGGTGCGAAGGGTCTACCATGTTTGTTCAATGGCATTGGTGCAGGGTGCATATTCTCCCCTTGTCCTTCTTCTGGTAGAGCCCAGAAGTTCCTCCAACGCCCACCATGGCCTATTAGGAACTTGGGTTGATAGAGGGACTGTCCCTTGCTATTGTCCAACCAAACGCAGAAGTTCCTACCAGAAGCACCGGGTACTGTGCTGTGAATGACTACTGTATACCCTCTGTTTCCACCCAAATCTTGGACCTCTCTTCCGAGATGCGCTCGGAAATATCCCATGTGAGTTCCCTTGTCACCATTGTCCTTGTCCCAGAAGGGCGATGGGTCGTGTGCAGAACCAGTTTTCAAACGACCATTTAATGCGGCATACTGATTGATGACTCTGACTATTTCCTGTGCTCCACTGAGAACATCCACAACCCCTTCCTTTTTTCCTATCTCACCTGCATCTACAGTTAGCCTCCTAACGAAGTCCATATCCTTCCATTGTGGTAGATGTTGTAGTCTGCTCTCCTCATGGGATGCTAAATCCAAAGTCGAACTCCTTATTCCCTTCAAGCATAAGAAGGCGGGTATAACTCTGGTTCCATCTGGTGTGTCGAAGAAAGTAGAGGGGTCTCTGAAGGAACAACCGGATTTTGCTTTTCTGAAGTCTATCAGAGCCTTGACGAATTGACTTACATTACTGGCCTTTCTAGAAAAAGAATGAAATTCATCTGCTATCTTAGGGAGGACGACATTCTGAGCGGTTCGTGGTGTTAGACCACTACCATACGCAAATCCAGTCCCAGCACCATTGATGCTATATCCAGTATGGACGAAGTGTCCATGGGATTTTCCATAGAGAACCTCACCATCTATATTGCGTGTAGTGGAAGTATCATGGTCAGCATGGTAATTAGCCACATCATGTGCATAGGCGCTTTCTATGAATTTGGATTGTTGAGTGCTTCTAATGTAGGAATTTTGACTAGGATATCCATTTGCTACATCTATCTGAGTAGTCCATGCATGAGGAGCACCACCATTGATACCCGCAATCTTCTTGGATATGTCTGTACGAATGACACTAGAACCATCTACAATGTATCTATTCCAACCAATATGAGAAGCCTGTGCGCTAGTCTGAACTTGCATATGTATGTCTTGTAAGGCTACAAACTCCCTATCATGTGCCACATCATAGAGAAGAACCCTAGCATGACCTTTTTTAGCCAAATACGGGTCCACATAAGCCACCGTTGGGGCTTGAGATGCTGTGAGTCCCAAAGCCTTGTAATTCTCCTCTATCGTCTTGTTGATGTGTTGGACTAGATTACGTGCTGTTTCGTTGCAATCCTCACCAATCAAGAAGTTCTCAAGAGGTATGCTATCTCTTGGATTTGTCGTATCTAACTCACCCGTTCCCCCATTGAATCCATTCCAGACTTGTGACTCGTTCAATACTCCTCTACTCTTGAAGAAGAGTCCCTCCACTGCGTGTGGGTTGTTGTAGGACATATTGGCCCATATCGTATCCCCATTCCTCATACCTCCACCAGCATAGGGATTCAACCATTTAGCATTCAGAATAGCATCTGGGTCTTCATAATCTGGTGATTGAACAACTAGTTTACCGCCCTTTGCTTGTGTGTAAGCATTTTGGAGAAGATGTACCGTCACACTACCACTAGACCATTCTTCCACATAATCCACTATACCTAGATAACGATACTCTGGATGAGTACCTGCTGTCCAGCGTTCCCAAACTTTGTCTCCACTCTTAAGATTGAAACCGAAAGCGTCGTTACCTAGTAAATGCCCCACTGTTGGGGTCACAGTGAGTTCTTTCGATGTGCCTAATTGAGCGGCTACTGTGGGTGCTGTAGCGAGAGTGGAAGTAGAGATTGCAAATTCTTTATGCATGGTGTGACTGGCTATCTCCTCCATCACGATATTGAAATTGTCCTTGGTGAATATTCTCCTACATCTCCTTGTTAGGGTTATCTTATCACCAGCGGCTGGTGTAAAATCACTCCCAGTTGAGTTCTCGTGTGTAGTGATAAATATAGTCGATGGGTCTACTGTTATCGTGGTTCCACTGACGTTAGAGGCATTTGAGATGAAACCATAATAATGACCTCTCTGTGTTCCATCAGGTGTTCCTATCTGAACCTCATACAACAAATCCCCATTCTCTTCTCCTAGTTCGTGAATGGCATTTATTCCCAAATCTGGAAATCTTTTCATCTCTTCTTCACTCAAAGTAATTGAGTACCCCTTCTCATTGACACTACCTTCATCTATATTCACCGAATAGATTTCTGTTGCGCTGAGTATGGTCCCAGATGCTCTCTTCGACTCTATCGCCTCAATATGAGGATTGGTAGAAGGTCCGGCTTTGAGTTCTATGGCACTGACATATTGCCTCAAACCATAATCGACATTACCACCTTGAGTCTTCACACTAGCAGAATCATAGTAATACTCACCTCTTCCCTCATAGTCAGAAGATGGTGTGTATTCATCAGATGCCATCTTCTTCATGCTATCCTGCATCGAAGAGGAAGAGGAAGAGACACTAATACCCGGTCTGACTGATTGAACGAAGCGTTTTGCTGAGACGTATGTGTCAACAGGGATAGTGAGAAAATTATTACTAGTGTCAATACCACTATAATATACCCAAGAGCCATCAGCCAAATACGCTCTTCTGTATCTCTTCACATCGTCTACACCTTTGTATTCATCTCCACTTGTACTTGGTGTGGGAAAGATAGAGGCATCCTCCACATACAACTTACCAGTGATAGAACCAACTGGTGCGATATAATTCAGAACTGAGGTAGAGGAAACATACTCTTTCTTCTGTATACTGAATGAATAGGAAGACTCTGCCTCTCTATCACTAGGCGCTATGTCTCTCGGCCTTCTTCCAACCGGATTGGGATTCCATGAATGTGCGGTCATGGTTGCATCCAGATGCACCTTGAATGAGTTATCGGGTCCGACAACCACACCATTCCTCTCATCACTGAACATCTGGTTGGCGAAGAAGGGTATCTCCACCAAAGCCCTAGTGCTCGCATACTGTGTGCTTAACTGATAGTCATGTGTGACATCACCACCCGCTTGGAACATCCTGTCGTTGACGGTTGAACCATTCTCAATCAAAGACTGATTACCGAAATCACTCTCACTCATTATATTGAAATTGACGGTGGTATCCCCCGTTGTGACTCCAGACGGTAATAGACCCTCACGCTTCATCAAAGCGGTGAAAGTGGTGAATTCACTACCATCCCCTGCAAGGAAATCACCACTACCCGAAGTAGCGGTATAAGAGAAATCAAAATAAGTCCCAGTCTTGGCCTCGTATCTAGCACTAGCACCAGATGGAAAGTGTATTCTGCCAAATCTAGGGAAGCCGTATGTCCCCCAACTAGCCATATCGGAAGAATTATTGTTCAGAGGCTCGACATATAGTTTCTCAGAACCACTACTTGCAGTATACTTAGTGACCCTCACAGCATAAGCCCTTCTCGTTGAATAGGGGGAATGTGACAGTATACTCTTCTCAAATGTGGGATTGATGTCCATAGCACCTTGACCGGGACCACCCAACGTGACTGTGACTACTGGTGAGTTCGGTTCTATCTCCTTCACTATGTGAGAATCCGGGCTACCCTTGCCTCTCAAATCCACATTGGCGTTGGAAAGAGAATCAGTCACGCCATGACAGATAATCTGAGCGAAACTAGTCTCACCATCATCGTTTGACGACATAGAGCGTACCTTAGTACGACTCATGAGGTAATGTATAATCGCTACGTTTCCCTTCACGCTATATTCGTTAATCTCATCATAAACGTGTTGCAATTGATTAGTTCTTCTTCTATCAGAAGGTTGCACTATAATCATGGTGTTATCATCGTTTTTGGAGTAAACATTGTCTATGACATCGAACAACTCATGGACCTGTGAAGAGGCTGAAGAAGGTCCGATATCAAATTCACCATTAGAAGGAGAAGGCGTTGTGTAAGCAGGTGCTTTTCTCTTAGACCCACCCACAGAATCATCGATTGCAGTTTTGGAGTTATTAGACTCTATGGACAGCAGATTGAAGACAGATTTATGCTCACTCTTCTGAGATACCGAATCTTCCACTATCTGAGGTGTCGTGTTCTGTACGGCATCAGCCTGTGCGTATGGGGTGTGATTTACAGGGGTCAGCGACTCATCTAGAGAGTCATCACTGTCATACCCCTCGCTGTTATCACCAACTAGAGAATGGGAGTTCGTTATTATACCTAGAGAATTCTCGTTAGTGACTACCTCTAAGACACCACCCGGAGCATATAGGTGAGCGCCACCAGAAGCGCCAACCGCACTTGCTATCAAATCGTAGATGTAGTTTCCACTACCCACATCGAAATTGGAAGCAGGTACTGTCTTCTCTACCATCAAGAGTGGCACATTGGTATTACTGCCATTCATGGACGCTCCTGTTAGGTCTATAGCGTTGTAGTGAATCTCCACATAAGGAGCCATATTGTATGTAGAGCGCAATACAGGAACGTGTAGCAGAGCGATTCTGCTCTCCTTGGAAGGTCTGAGATGATGTGTTCTGAGTTTATCACTAGGTGTATCGAATCTCATTGGTGATGGACCTTTCAGAAGGAAGGGAGTGTAATCAAACCCACTTCCTCCAATAGCCAAAAGCCTCTTAGTACCTGTTATAGAGACCCCTTGGAAAGAGTTGTAGACAGTCTTCGCTGTCGAAATATGACTAACACCTTTGATTATGTGCTCTCCCATATCCCTATAGATATCCAGTTTACCGTTGATAGACGCTTGACTTCCCACATTAATATCTTCGTCATAATGGAGTTCGACCTTATCAGCAGTGCCATCCGATTGGACGTTGACAATCTCCTCAGATGCTGGAGGGAGAATCCTCAAGAAGAAATGCCCATCGATATGATTCTTGATGTGCCTCCCGCTATGACCAACTGTGAAATTCTCATCTAACGAAGTGGGCCAAAGTACGGCAAAGGGGTTATCCTCATCATCCACCGTATTAGCCATCCTACTGGAATAGACGAAGCCGTGATTATTCAAACCGCTCTCATCGATGACCATCTGTCCAGTTCTGTCTATTATCTGAGTGGAATAGTGAGGGGGTTGGTACGGCTTACCAGTTGCAGTGTCGATAAGCATATCAGCACCTATCACGACAAAGTGGTTATCGACATTCGATGTGTGCGATGTGTGTAGTAGACCCCTCTTTCCATTAGAAGCGGTATCGAAATCAAGATGTATGCTGGATATGGTTAGTTGTCCATTGGAGGTGTTGATGCTCTCCAATCTGACTCTCTCTGGTGGTTTACCGTTAGGCTTCCTAGTGTTTGGATTGATTGAATTAGGATTGATTAGAAGATTGAATGGGACATGAGGCACTTGGTGGGTGGTGCTTCCTGCACTACCGGGTTGTATCACCAAGTAATTACCACTACTGTATGGAGACGCAGTGAAGTCTATGGTCCCACTCACTGTGTCCTTCCCGGTGATTTTCTTCGCCAGTGCAATAGCGTCTGTGGTACTCAGAGTTATGACGGTGGCAGATGTGTCTGAGAATGTATACGTCTCCTCAACTGGTGCTATGGGTTCCTCAAACCTGTAGAGGAGAGTAGTCGCATCATTGGCAACTGGAGCACCTCTACCAAAATAAGAGGAGTCGAATTGATTTGACATATGGATGGACTCCAAGACTCCACGGAACTCACCACCTTTTCCTCCTATATACAAATGAGAATCGGAATCAATAACCGCGTTATTCTTATGGATTGTCCTAGAGGCCATCAATTCCCCATTGACGTACAATTCCATGTTATTACCATAAAACGCTCCTATGATGTGTATGAGAGGGCGATGATTCCTATTCATATCCGTAGCATCGTCATACGATGTGTTGAACCTATTGTACGAATCGTGAATCCCAGCGAAGGTGGATGGTGGGTAAACAATACCATCATAGTTAGTATCATCACTACTAGCGGTGGTCAGAAGATACGATTCGCTCTCCCCCTTGTTCTTGAGAGTCAACTCAAAGGAAGCAGGACCGGGTGTGTCCACAGTACCTAACGACAATTTGAATTGCCCCTCCCTCTCTATGATAGTCCCCCCACAATCGGGAACCACCCAAGCCTCGACTACGAAGTTCATCTTGAGAGCATGAGTCTTGTCGTCACGAGGCATCTTCCCCACTACAGCACGAGCGTCATAACCACCCTCCGGTTTCTTCGGGCCAATGTCTGAGAAAGTGCCTTTTGGAACGATTATGCTATCGCTGACTCCATCGAAGAAGAAGGCGTGATTAGAGTCACCTATCGCTGTCATCCAATTCAACCCATCCTGTTTATCGGTGCGAATATCATGGTGAAGACATAGACGTTCTCACCAGCATCGTATGAGACATCGAATTTCGTGACGGTCCCTTGTATGCCGCTTGTGAACCCGTCCTTTGAGAACTCCACACTAGCGGGCTCATTGTTCTCCTCTGAGCCCTTATTGCCGAACGGGTTATCTGGTCCCCCTTCCACTATGCCGTGTCTGAATTTACCCACAGGGACCAAGAAGTTACGAGGAACGTACAACTCGGACGAATCCGCTTGTACCATGGAGTTGTATGGCAATTGAAGACCGACTATGTAGTCACCATTAGATGGATGTTGTCTCGCTGTACCCCTTGTCAACCTTGCACGTGTTTCTCCACTACCTCTGAGTAAACTGGAGGAGAAGAAACCCCCACCCTTAGCGCTTGGTATGCTGTTGTTGATGATTCCCCAGAGGTCTTGCACCTTGTCCCCAGCAGACTTCTGAGATGCATCACTAGCACCCACGAAGGCATCGAAACCATATCCAGTCTCCATGTAGCACTTGGCGTATTCGGGACTCTTAGAAGTAGGATGAGCAGTAGAAAGTCCGGTTGAGCGCACATATCCCCCCGACCCGTGATTCACCTGTATGATTTTGACACCAGCATCGCTGGTTGTACCGTTCTTATCTGCCACTGAAACAACCTCAGCGGTGAAATAGGTACTCAGTTTGCCGTTTATGCAAGCGGCGACTGCTGTAGCGAGACTCGTTGGTGTGACTCCCTTGTAAGCGGCTGGTAGCGTTATGGTGTCAGCAACAGTGACGATTTGGTGGTTGCCTTGGAAATCCACATTGACAGTGGGGTCAGACGCAGAAGCGTCATACGCGGTTGTGTCGCTACTACCAGTACCTATGACGCTCTTGAAATTGATATGATGAGTGAATGAGCCCCCATTAGTAGTGACAGAACCTAGTGTAATCGCTGGTTTCACGAGGCCAGCAGTAGGCAAGAAGAATCTACCAGTGGGGCGATGTAGATAGTTTACGTAGGCGGTTTGGCCTACTATAGCGGCACTCTTATTGCTATTAGGCCCTTCATCATGGAAGAGATACTGTAGGTTGCTTCCTGTTCCCCATTGAGGAGCATTCCACTTGAAACCAGTACCATAGTCATTCTGAGTCCTAGCGAAATTCATTATAGCCGTACCGGGAGTACCGGAGATTATCGTATCATCATCAACGAAGACGCCTTGAATTGTAATCATAGCACGATTGATGTTCATGTCGAAAGAGTACCTACTGCTACCAGTCCACGGCATTGGCTTACCACCCGTCTTTCGGGTGACGTTCATGTCTATGCGATTAGCCATGAGTTCGATGATGTTGCCATTGTCCTGTATCAATCGTATTGGATATCCATTTCTCGCCACTGCCATCTATTCACCCCATCATACGAATGTAGTCGTCCCAGAGTTCCTCGCTATCTCCTCCTGTATGATAGCGCTTATCTCCACTGCTAATGCCCTCTTATCGCTCCTGTCTGTGACTCCACCGACATTGAACGTCATGTTGAATGTCTGATTATACGTAATGTCACCCTCACCATCGCTACCACCACCATCACTACCACCGGGTATGACGCTCTTCGCGGCGTCAACGGCTCCACCGACAGCGCTCTTCCCCCAACCTGCTATCTTACCGAGAGCGCCACTTGCCAAGTCTGCGGCCTTGTCTGCCAAATCAGTCAATTCACCTATGATGTCACTTAGGGTGACACCAGACAAGACATCTATCACAGGACCGAGTGTGGAATCGTAGATGTTAGTCATCGTGTTCATAGCGGAGTCGAATGCGTTGCTTAACGCTGTGAATGGGTTTATCGAACTCAGATTATCGAATAGCGGTTGTACGTGGGTGTTCCACAAATCCTGCGCTGTGGTCGTGAAGCCACTCCATTTCTCACTGAGGAAATTAGCGACGTTTCCGAACTTCTCTTGCAACCAGTCTATCTTTCCACCCAGATGAGTCTCAAGCATCCCTGCCGCCCAATCCCAAGCATCACCTAGAACACCCATTATGAAATCAGCGACTCCAGTCACCTTCTCCACCAGATTATCCCATATCGGTAGTATGTAGGTGTTGAAATGCTCTTGAGCCTTTGTCATGGCTCCTTCCCAATCACCGGAGAAAAGACTCATCAATATGCTGAAAGAGGATTTCATCATATCCCATATCGGCATAAGCACACCATTGAAGATATCTGTAGCAGTTGTGACGAATAGACCCCACGCTTCTTGCAAAGCCGCGAAGACGCTTCTTCCTATCTCTAAGAAGGGCTGTAGCAAAGGGGTGATGTGCTCACCGAACCAGTCTTTGAGACCACTGAACTTCTCCACAGCCCAATCAGCGGCATTGCCGAATGCATTCTTCAATGCTGTTCCGAGTCCTCTCACTAGATTACCAATACCACTCATAGCACTGGAGATGGTACTAGTCGAACTGGATACTGCGGCCAACGAGTTGAGCAGTGCCGCCATTGACATTAGAAGTCCTCCGAGTCTAGGAAGTCGTAGTCCAATGTCACGACTTCTTGGTTAGTGCTACTCTTAGCACTCTCTATCTTGCGATTCCTCTCTTCCTCTTCCTCGACAGCGAGAGCCCAGACGAGTGATTGTTTGAATAACTCGTCACTCATACTATAGACCTCACCCAGTGATATGTTGTAATGTTTCGCTATACGGTAGGCGAACAATTGTGTATGGAGATACACATCCCCA
>Ga0098041_1000773_pt1 | contig 12636 bp, 6 predicted proteins | sample 8_EtaG_FD_77066 | JGI IMG/M metagenome (GOLD analysis project Ga0098041, IMG submission 77066) | Marine viral communities from the Subarctic Pacific Ocean - 8_ETSP_OMZ_AT15162 metaG | ecosystem: Environmental > Aquatic > Marine > Oceanic | place: Pacific Ocean | collected 2015-01-08
GAGAATGATGAAATTATTCCTTTTGATGATGATAAAGAACTAGATGATTATTCTGCTAAAGATTGGAAAGAGCTTATTAAAGCTAATATGGATGAGAGAGCTAATAAAGTTAGAAGAGAAACTCCAAAACAGTTCTTTGATAGTTTACCAAGAGAATTACAGACTGCAGCAAAATATGTTGCAGATGGTGGTCAAGATTTAAAAGGATTATTCTCTGCACTTTCTCAAGTAGAAGAAACAAGAGAATTAGATTTAGACAGTGAGCAAGGACAAGCTCATATAATTAGAGAATACTTATCAGCAACAGGTTATGGATCTGCTGAGGATATTCAAGAAGAAATTGAAATTTGGAAAGATTTAGGAAAGCTTAAAAAACAAGCATCTAAATTTAAACCAAAATTAGATAAGATGTCAGAAGCTGTTGTGGCTAGAAAGCTTAAGGAACAAGAAATGAAGCAAGCACAACAACGTAAAGCATCTGAGGATTATATGCAAAATGTATATAATACACTTAAAGGTGGAAAAATTGGTGATATGAAAGTTAATAAAAAGACACAATCACTATTATATAACGGATTAGTTAATCCATCATACCCATCTATATCAGGACAAAATACAAACCTGCTAGGACATTTACTAGAGAAGTATCAATTTGTTGAACCTAACTATAACTTAGTATCAGAAGCATTATGGTTGTTAGCTGATCCAAAAGGTTATAAAGATCAAATAATGACAAAAGGTGAAAACAAAGCTGTTGAGAAGACTGTAAGAAAACTTAAATCAGCACAATCTAGTAGAAATGCATCTTCTACAGGGGTAGAAACAAGAGAAACAAAAACCACTAAGAGAAGAACATTACCTAGAGGTAATAATATATTTAAAAGATTTTAAAAGTAGAACAACAACAATAATTATTAATTAACTAAAAAAAGTGAAAAAATGGCAACACCAGTTTTAAACAACGGTCTCTTCCTCAGAGACACAAATTATGAAGCTAGTTCCCATGTAGATTCATACCACTTAACTAATATGCTTGGTAACGCAGAGCCAATGGACATGGGTCCAGTGGACTTGTGGGCAATGACGCAAAAGGTAGAAATGCCTTTGTATCAAATGGCATCTTTTGGTGGTAAGAATACTATAATGGTTGACAATGCAAGAGGAGAATACAAGTGGCAAACACCTGTATCACAAGAACTACCTGTATCTATGGGTAAGCAAGATGCTATAACCGATACATTAGGTGATTCAAGAGGGGTTGATGGAGCAATTTTCAAGATTAAATTATCTCGTAGAGAGTTTGGTCATGGAGACATCATAACCTATGACAAGTACAATGGATTAGAACTTTACGTTACTGCTGATGATATTCTTCAGATTGGTGACGGATGGGTTTACTCTGTTCAACTTGTAAACAACGCATCAGGAACAGGACTTAAAGATGTATACCTTAAAATGGGTACTAAATTCTTTAGAAAAGGTTCTGCAAGAGGTGAGTATGGAGAAAGATTCTCTGACATTCAGGTAGGAAATGGTTTCCGTGAATTCTACAACTTTGTAGGAGGAGCTGAGGCACACGTTCACTATTCTATATCTTCTAGAGCAGACTTAATGCTTAAAGGAGGAATGAATGCTGACGGTACAGTTCCTGTAACTGAGATTTGGAGAAACTTTGATACTAACGTTGATCCGTCAATTTCTTCTATTGAAGATATTGCATCAATCATGGGTAAAGACTATGTTAAACGTGCATTTGATAATGGTACTCTTTCTAGAACGTTCTTAACTTCTATGGAAGCAGCTCACTTATCTAAAATTGCAAGTGACATTGAAACTTACTTAATGTGGGGTCACGGTGGTAGAGTTAGACAAGACGGTCCAGATGACATCAGACTTTCTGTTGGTCTTTGGAAACAATTAGACAACTCATATAAGCGTGTATACAACAAGACTGCATTTAGTTTAGATATGTTCAAAAATGAACTATATAACTTCTATGTAGGAAAAGTTGACTTTGATGGACCAGATCCAAAACGTCAATTAATTGTACAAACAGGTATTGGAGGTATGCAATTAGTTAATGCTGCAATTGCTGCAGAAGCTAATGGTGCTAACGGTATGACTACAAACGCTGATAACATTGGAGCTATTACTGGTTCAGGAATGGATCTAGGATTTGGATTTGCTTACACAAGCTATATTATTCCATTCTTAGCTAATGTTAAGTTTGTATTAAACCCAGCATTTGATAACTTACATACTAATGATATTGAGAATCCATTAGTAGATGGTAGACCATTATCTTCTTACAGCTTCATCATTTTTGATGTAACTGATGAGGGTAATGATAACATCCACTTATTGAAACTATCTTGGGATAACCAATTAAAATGGTTCTACCAAAATGGTACAATGGACTATATGGGAAGAACTCAAGGTTTTGCTTCATCAGGTCACTTTAACGGGTACCGAGTAATGATGACTCAAACAATGCCAGCTGTATGGGTGAAAGATCCAACTAAGGTTCTTAAAATTGTAATGAAGAATCCAGTAACAGGAGGTTCATTCTAATAACAACATGAGAGAAGGAGGAGCCTAGTGCTCCTCCCTATTTCTTTTAAACCAATTAATAATTATTAAACCAATAAATTTAAATTATGAGTGCTACAGAAACAAAAAGTAATAGCAGAGGATTCAATAAGGATCTTACTATAGTAGAAAAATATCAACAGAATAAAAGTCAATCTGTTGCAATAAGACCATATTTTGATGAACAACATGAAAACATGGGATTAGAAAAATATAACATGACATTATTTGATGGTGTATTTCACCATGAAAGTTTAGCATGTTTAGAACAAAATGGTATAAAGAGATATGTGACTGGATTGAATGAATTTGCTCCATCCGTAAAAAAACTACCAGCAGATAAAAGAGCTGCAAAAGTTAAAGAAATTAGAAAAGTAGTTGCACAGTTAGAAGCAGAGTTAGCAACTAATGTTATTGATCCAGAAGATGCAGATTTTTGGAATAAGGTTCAAGTATTAAGACCTGATAACGGAGAATTTTGGGATAAGATTTCAATTAAAGTTGGAAATGAACCATTATTTCTAGATCCAGCAGTTGATCCTTATGACTTAATAAAAATATATTCAATTGAAGCAGGAGGTTTTTCAATAGTAGCAAAAGATCTTGAAGCATGTAAACTGAATCAAAATGTAAGATTTTATTTAGATAGAGTTAAAGATAGTGTAGATACACGTACAAAAGTATCAAAAGTAAGAAACAGAGCTCTTGCATCACTTCAAAACCTATATGATGCTGATACAACAAAGTTATTATATACAACTAAAGTTGTTGATGGTAATAGTACACAATATACAAAAAGTACACCTATAGATATATTATATGAGAATATGGATAAATATATTAATGGTAATGGTATTGAGAAGTCAAAAAAGAAAGCTGCAGAGCATTTCTTAAATGTGTCTAATGAAAGTATGCAAGATCTTAAAATAAGAGCTATGATAAAGGATTCTATTGCACATAACTATATTCAAACAAAAGCTGATGGATTTTTCTATGATGATTTTGCAAAAGTGAAGATAGGTAAGAGACCAGGAGAGATCTTAGAGTTTATGAAGAATCCAGCTAATGATGAAACATTAACCCACTATCTTAATAGGATAGAGGAGTTTTGGAATGAGTAATTATGAATGTAGGCACTATTCAAATAAAATTTAGACAAAGGTTAAATAAATTAGCTAGTAATGACTATGATAATATAGAATGCTGGCAAATTGTTGAAGCTTTTAATAAAGCACAAATTGAATGGTGTAGAAGACAACTACATGGTACTAATGCAATGAAAGAAGGAGATGAGATGTCAAAGAGACGTATTGATGATCTTCAGATCCTTCTTACAACGCAAACATTAGTTGGTACTGCATTTAATGATCATTTTCAATCAAATAATTGGCCTACTAATTATTTAGAATATAAGAGAGTTAGCACTGAAGCTACAAATGAATGTTGTGAGGATCCTAGATCAATGACAGTCTATTTAGCAGAGGAAGCTAATATTGATTTATTAATGAGAGATGAGTTAAAAAGACCTGACTTTGATTGGGGTGAGACTTATTGTACTCTTACTAATGATACAGTAAAGATATTTAGAAGAGATTTTAATGTAATTAATCCTTCTCTTACTTTTTATAGAAAGCCAAGAAATATAGAAATAATAGGATGTGTTGATCCATATACGGAAACCACATCCTTAGCAGATGTTGATCCAGAATTTAAAGATGATATTGTTGAGGTGATTATTGATGATGCTGTTGCAATTGTAGCAGGAGATATTGATGCTGTAAACCAAGCAATTAGAGGAGCACAATCTGCAGAAAAAAATAATTAAAGACTTGTTTAATTTAAATAAAAGTCTTATATTATAATTGGGTGTACCATAGTGGTACGCATTGTATGTTAATTAAAAAAGCCCTCTGAGTAAAGTAGGAGGCAATAAAAAAAATGAGTTATTTTAATCACGCTTACAAGAAAGCCATGCTTGCGCAAGGTTCTGCTTGGAAAGCCGCAGCTGCTTCTACAGCTACATTGACTGCTGGAGAGATGGCTATTGTTGATGCATGTACGTATCAAACATTAGCACCAACTGCAGCAACAACTTACTCTGGAGACATTATGATTGTTCAGGGTAATTACAATCAAACTGATACATTAGGAGGTAACCCTCTTCATGGTGGTTATTCTGAAAGTATCAAATCTAAAATTATTAAGCCTCAATACATCACTAGACTTTGGTCTTCATGTTGTAATGATGCAAAATGTCCAACAATTACATTAACAATTCCAAATGATTGTTATGATTGTGATCCTTCAAATGCACTAGTTGCAGGTACTGATGGAACAGGACATCCACAAATTCGTATAGATATTAAAGGTACGGAGGTAATGAGAGCTTTAAACAGAAATGCTTACTTTGTAGCAGACATGACTGGATGTTGTCCAGCTGGTGGATACTACACTGGAGCTGATGTTGCAGCAGCTTGGGCTGACGCAATTAATAGAGATGCTTCTAATATGGCTGACTTTATTACTGCTGTAGCAACAACTAATACATTAAAGATTACTTTATGTCCTTCTGAAACTGTATTTGACTGTTGTTCATTTGATACTAGAGATGCTTATTCTCACGAAACTCTTGACTTAGGTGTATCATTATTAACTGCTGAAGGAGATCCTTGTGCTAGTACTTGTGTTACTTACGGTACTACTACTGACGGAACTACTGTAGGAGTTGCTGCTGGTACTGCATTCCCTAACATTACAGCTTGGATTACAAGAACTCCTGCTGAAACATTAGGAGAGTCAGTATTAAGAGAAATCATCTTAGATGGACGTTACAGACAAGATGGTGGATGGAATCAAGGTAATAAAGACTCTGCAAGATTCAGAGAAATTGAAGGTGGATCTTTATTATGTGCTGAATTCCCAGTTACAGGTGGAAGAGCAGATGGTAAAGGAAGACGTGAAACATACAGATGGTTCTACGTTCAACACACTGTGCCAAGATTCAACAACCCAACTGGTGTATTTGACAATGATCAATACGTAGTTGCTGTTGCTGTACCATGTGGTAATGCTGATTTAATTACAGCTACTGAAAACATTTGGGATAATCTTGCATTGACTGCAACTAATCTTACTAAAGATGATTATGCATACGGCTGTAATGCTTCTGGTCAAGGAGGTTCTGCAGGTTGTACGCAAAGCTAGTAGTCTTAGTATATAGCTAACATGTAAAAAAGAGGGGGAGACATTAAGTTCTCCTCCTTTTTTGTTTTTTATATCTATTTTATTTTGTATATTATTAATACATAGTAATCTAATAATATAACATGGCGGCCAAACACATATTAAGTCTTGAAGTTCTAGATGTAGCTAACTCTGAAATTCTAGTAATAAAAGACACAAGTCAATACTCAGATAACCTAGGAACAGATTGTGGTGATTTAGCAATAACACCTCCAGGATGGAATGCACCTTCACAGATAGAAGTTAAGCCAGGTTTTGACTTATCAATAACCGGATGTGCATTAAAATTACAAACAACAACATGTAATTCTGAAAGAACTAATTTACAAGATGGAGTATATATTATTAGATATGGTATATCACCTAGTGATAAAGTATATGTAGAATATAATCACTTAAGAACTACAGCTATAATGAAGTTATATTACGAAAAACTATGTAAACTAGATATAGATAAGTGTAGTCCTTCATCTGATAGAGATGGTGTGCTTAGACAAATGTATGATATTAGAACTCTTATTGACGCAGCAAAATCACAAGTTGAATATTGTGGTAGTCCTGCAAAAGGAATGGAGTTATATAATTATGCTAAAAGAAAGTTAGAAAAAATTAATTGCAATATTTGTTAAACCAATAAAACCAAAAGATTATGAGTAATCAAACAAATATCTGCGCACATTGTGGAACTGCCTTTTCTTGTGGCTGTCAAAAGATAGCTGGGATTGATGGAAAGATGGTTCATAAAACATGTAAGGCAGATTATGATATAAAAATTACAACAAAGGATAAAAAGTAAAAAATGCCAATCACTCCATTTAATAGTTTAAGAAATCCGTATAGTGTTAATCAAACATATTTAAATGGATTAGGAAATACTGTTACTACAGGTAACGGTTATGCTGTCATAGTTAGATTAGTTGATGTAATGTCATCCAGATTTACACCAGATAATCCTGGTACGGTTGGAACTAGCTATTCAATGGAGCAGCAGATAAATGAACTCAATGTTGTTAATGGTGATCTTGGACAATCAGGTATTATCATAGGGAACGCTACTGGTTGGTCAGCAGCAATATTTCAATGTGATGGATCCCTAGGCGCTGGTGAACCTGGACATCCTTCATTTACTGCGTTTATAAGTCAAGATGATTATCTTAATTCTGACATGTCTGTAATTTCTACTAATCCGCAAATGTGGGAAGTAGGAAAACAGATGAATTATTCTTTTACATCAGAAGATGTAAATTGGTCACCAATAGTAAATGGAGCAGCTAAAGCAATCTTTACATTTACTTTTGAGATTATTGAAGTTGTAGATGAAGCGACATATAATAATGGTGCTGGAGTTCCATCAGGTCCTTTTATTACACAAGCTACATATGGAGATATTCCTGTAGGTACAATCATGGCTACGCCAGGAGATCCTAACTGTAATGGATGTACAGATTTATATGATAATATTGGTATAAGAACAAGACAAGGTCAAGCAATTAATCAAAATCCAGGATATTTTTTAACACAACTTGGCCCTCCTATAATTACAGGTCCAAGTGCAAATGTCACGCTGAATTCAGCTAATGATCCATTAACTGTTCCTTTTCAATATCCTTGGACAGTACACGGTAACCCTTCTGCAGGTTCACCAATTACTGGTAATTCACAAAACATGTCTATAGGTTATGGTATGACTACAGGATGGTATTTAGGAAGTATATGGAATATGTGTAAACAAAATTGTAGAGCATGTAGAGATCCATATGCATTAAATTATGATCAGTCAACGTCACCTATTTGGGATCCAAATTTTCAAAACCCTCCAGCTAGTCCTAATAATACAACCTTTAATACACTAATGCAGATATATGGAAATCCTCAAGAAGATTGTTCTGGGGATATTCAATATCCTTTTACCACACTTATGTTTCCACCAGATGGTGGTCAGGTTTCTGATTGGGATTATAATGAACAAAATATTGATTGCTGTTTATATAAAATAGATGGATCCGGTTCTGGATCAGGAACATCTTGTCCAGATGATATAAGATGTGGTTGTTTAGATCCTAATGCTGCAAATTTCTGTGTTAGTTGTACTGAGGATTGTGATGCTGTACCTGCAGGTTCAGATACATCATGTTGTGAATATTATCATATGTGGGAGATATGTGGAGCACATGGTAATTATGTTCCAGCATGGGATTTGGGAATTAATGGTTTTGAGGGTGTACTAGGAGGTTATCCTGTTTTATTTAATCTCACAGGTAACTTTGCTAACCAAGGGAATATGACCCAACCAAATAGTCCTGCTACTAATGAGGAGTTTATGACATATTTGGAAAATATTCAAGGTGCTCCTTCACCATTCCAAATTGGTGATAGAATACAGATGAGAAGTATGAGTATGCCTAGTGATTGGTGGTGTTTAGAATATAAAGGTCCACAACCTAATAATGCAGCTTACTACGATAATTTAGCAGGTGGTACAGGAACAAGTAGTTCTCAACATTGGAGATCTAATGATTGGTGGAATATGCCTCCTGCTACAGATGGTCTTAATGATCTATTAATGGATCCTGATTGCTTCACTTGTACTCATCCACAAGTAAGTGCTCCTGGTTATAGAGAATATACCGTTTGTGATGGTCCACAAGCAGGTGAAATTATAAATGTTATAAATAGTTGGGCAACTGATCCTATTGATCATTTTATGAATGTTCAACCTGGTAATCCAAATTTTTGGTGGTTTAGTAATGAGATTGGTTTAGTAAAACCAAATATGAGTTGCTCATCTTGTCAGGCTGGTACAACTTGGATGTTAATTGGAGAAACTTTAAAAGTTAAATTTGATGAGATAGAATACTGTTTAGAATACACTGGTGGTAGTACTAATCCAAGAGGAACAGATTCTGGAGGATGGGTAGAAGGTATAGGTGCAGGAACGGATAATTTCATTAGAATTGATCCACAAGATCCTCTACAACTTCAGGATATATATGATAACTGTGCTGATTGTAATATTAATGTTATAGATCCTTGTACACCAATTTGTACAGATCCTAATTCTCCTAATTATAATACAGGACCATGGCCAATAAATGCTTGTGATTGTAATGGTAATCCTTTACCATCTAATCAAGCTCCTGGTTGGAATAGTTGTTGTGATGAAAATCCTTGTGATGGATTATGTAATGATCCATTAGCAAATAATTATGATCCAAATGCAACAGGATGTTGTGGATCAGGTATGGGTATAGGTACACCTATTGATAAAAATATAGGAGGAAACTGTAGTGATTCAGATACTATTGTACCAGGTCAGTATTCAACTGCAAGTTTTCATCAATATTTAAGTACACAAACAAGTGGCTTAGCATCTATAAATGTAGAGAATATTCAATATGAAAATATGGATTCTGTTTGGTTTGGTATACCAACACCTCCAGGTACATGTGTGGGACCTAATGGTGGATACATGACATCATTTGCTTTTCTTGATGGATATATACCTCATTCTTCAATTCAAGCAGATATAAATCCTGGTATGCCAGGTAAAATATATCAGTCATGGGATGATTTAATAACACAATGTATAACTGCTGGTGTAACAGGAGTTACTACACAAACAACATTTGATGAGTTAAATATTCTTTTAACAGCATGGAATCCTAATGGTTCTGGTATACCTGTAGAAATTACACCACCTACAAATGTATTTTGTCAATGTGAATATGCAACTTATACTCAAAATAATGATTGCTGTACATATAACTGGGAATGTTCACGTGACCTTCCTGAATTTGCACAACAATGGCCTGTACAAGATTCAGACTCAGTAAAGAGTAATGTAAAAACTCAATATAATAAGAAATTTGGTCTACACATTAGTGATATAAATCCAAGACCAGAATCCACATTTAACCATATTAATGATACCGGTTATATATTCCCAGGATTAGCATATTTAAATGTACCATTAAGAATTAGTAATTTTAGAAATTTAGGATTACACTTTAATGGTAATGATGGTAGTCAAGGATGGGGAGGTGGTAAACAACCTAAATTATCATATACTAATAAGTATCCTGATGAATGGGCTTATGCATATAGCTTCATGCAGGCTATAACAGATGGAACAATTACTAATGGTGATACTATAGATCTTACTCAAGCTTACTATAAAGTAAAGACTAATATGGTTAGTCTAGAAGGAAACTTCCTTAATAAAAAAGCTAAGATTATAACAACAACTATACCAGGAGGAACTGTAGCAACTGGATTATATTATCATATTATACCTGCTGGAAGTATTACAATACCAGAACAATTTCAGAGTGTATTCCCTACTATTGCTGGTATAAAGTTCAATACATGGAAATCATTTTATAAAGAATTATTAAATTATAACTTACCAGCATCAGCTACTACATGGGAATCAGTTTCTAATTGGATAATTGATGAGGTAGAGAAAGCTCCAGGATTAAAAGGTCTTGGGCACATGGCTGCTCCAGAATTTGCTAGAGAAGATATTCAGTGGATGGTTAAATCAACAAGTGGATGTTTATGTTATCAAGATCCGTCAGGTCCATACACTAATCAGGTAGACTGTCAAACTGCACTTACAAATCCAGAGACTGGTGATTCTAATTGTTGTGCATGTGTATATGGATGTACAGATCCAACAGCAAGTAATTATGACCCATTAGCATCTTGTGATGATGGTAGTTGTGAAAATTGTGATCCTTTTGTAATTAGGTTCTGTAGTGATATGGTTACGGGTAATGAAATGTATTATAGGGCATATCTTGGTGATCCAGGAGACCCTCAAACATGCGCAAACTCACAAGCATTAATAGCTGCATGGGGATTACAAAATTTCTGGGATATTGTAGGTGTTCAATATATAGTTGATGACGTAGTATATGTTTATTGTGTACAATGGGTTGATACCAGTGTACAATACTACCAAGATTGGTTAGCACTTAATGGTCCTAATCCAACAGCACAATTTTTTCCTACTATTGCAACAGCAGCTGGTAACTTTGTATATACACCTAATAATCCTAATGTCAATTCAGATGCACAATGTCAATTCTGTTTTGGTGTTGGAGGATGTACTGATCCATTAGCAATTAACTGGAATAAAAATTGTGCTGGTGCAACAGTCTCTCCAACATTTGATGATGGTTGTTGTAGATATTGTGTTTACGGTTGTATGGATGGTAGTACAGCAGTTAATGGTTTTCCTGATATAAATGGTTATGATAATACTGCTGTTTATGATTGTGCTGTGTCAACTACAGTACCAACAACAGGTACTTTATGTCCATATCCTTGTGCTGCTGGTTATGATGCAAGTAATTATAGTCCTTGTGCAACTTGTGATGATGGGACATGTGAGAAAGCTCAGAACCATAAATGGTCCGCATGTGATGGTAGTCCAGCAGGAGAATTTATAATAGTGGCACCTGGTGCTACAACTACAGATATTTTTGCACAAGATTGGTTTTGGCAGAATGTAGGTTCTCCTATTGTAGGACAAACAATAAACACAATAGATGGAACTGGACGTACATGTTATGAATATAAAGGTATTGCAACTCCACCTTTAGTTGCAGCATTAACACCTTTACCTCAAATGAGTTCATGGGAATTTGATGAAATATGGAATACTGATTGTGCAGCATGTGAATGTATTTATGGTTGTACAGATGATACAATGTGTAATTATGATGCAGCTGCAACATGTGACGATGGTTCATGTTGTAATGAAACAGGTTGTTTAGATCCATCAGCATTTAACTATTGTGCTACATGTTGTTGTGAAGGTCCTTGTGAACCAATTGTAAGAGGATGTACGGATCCTACAGCTAATAATTATGATCCTGCAGCTAATACGCCATGTTCAGACATAATGCAGAACATATATGAATGTTGTGATTATACAGTATATGGGTGTACAGATATAAACGCAATTAATTTTGACCCAGCAGCAACAGTAAATGCAACATCTGCTACTGATCCAACAGATCCGTGTAAATATTTAGATCAATGTAAAAGAGCTCCAAGAGAGTTTGGATCTGATCCTACTAAAAAATTAAACGTTGAATGTGAGTTTGCAAGTGACGTATATAAAGAATATAGAAAACAAAGATATGGTTTATCTAACTATTGTGGTTCTGATTTACCAGATCATCTTCATGAGAAACAATTATGTGACTGGGAAGATACTAAAAGACCTGCATATTTAAGTTCAACAATAGAAGTTGTAGCTACATATGAATATCCTATTGTAGATGGTGAACCTAATTGGTTAGATCCTGCTAGACCTGCTTGGACAGAAAAAGATTGTGGATTAACATCAGATACTGATATAGACATGTATTTTATGTATGATTGTACATCTATGGGTGAAGCAGCAATAGCACAACAAAGAACAGCTGCAGATAACTGGATTGATGGATTAGCAGTTCCGTTTAAAGGTAATGTGTATCATGTATTAGTTACTGGAGAAAGATGGGTAGATTGGGCAACAACAATATTTACAGGACAATTTAATAATGCAGGAACATGTGGTGGAATATATAGCTGTTGTACTGAAGCACCTACTTGTGCAAGTCCAGACTTTGGTACTGCTTGTGTAACTACTGCATGGGTAGATGCAGAACCAACTCAAAACACATCTGCTACTAATAAATTTTGGGCTGCAATGGCTTGGGGTAATGCAAATAACAAACCTTGGTATGCATCAGCACCTAGTTCTTTATCACTTGGAACAATAACTCATTTAGGTTATCCACCAGCTCTTAC
>Ga0098041_1000774_pt1 | contig 12636 bp, 12 predicted proteins | sample 8_EtaG_FD_77066 | JGI IMG/M metagenome (GOLD analysis project Ga0098041, IMG submission 77066) | Marine viral communities from the Subarctic Pacific Ocean - 8_ETSP_OMZ_AT15162 metaG | ecosystem: Environmental > Aquatic > Marine > Oceanic | place: Pacific Ocean | collected 2015-01-08
AGTTACAATGAGTTGGGAAACTATTTTGAAAATCTCAACTAAAGATGCAATTGCTGATGCAAGAAGGCATATGTCAGAAGATGATAAAGAACCAAAGATGGAATTATCAAATCTAAACCCACTAGTAGAATCACCTGCTTATGAAGTTACAATGAAGAGTGTAATGAAGGGTTTGTACAGAGGACATAAGGTAATGACAAATGCTCTTTCTTTGATACCTGATGATTTGAAAGTTAATCCTGTTAAACCTAATCCGCTTAAAAACCCTAGAGAAACAACGCCACCGCCATCAGCGTTTCTTTCAGTGGAAAGAGTAGAAGTGGTAAAAAGAATAAAAAAACTAGAACGGCCTTTGAGTGATTTGAGTTTGCATATTGGTAGATTGGATGATGCTTTACAAGAAGCAATGAATGCAGAGGAGAAATTACAATGAGTTGGTTTGACGTTTTAAAATATTACCAAAGTGCTAGGGCTGAAGATGTTCCTAAAAATTACAATCTACCAATGAAGATAGAGCAGAATCCCAATGGTGGGTTCATCAACTTGCCAACATATCAAGAGTTTGAGGCGGAGGGTAAGAGACTTCAGCAAGAGGCAAAGGAAGCATCAGCCAATGGTCATAGTGCTATCGCACAGTCGTTGATAAATTTAATGAAATTTAACCATGATAGAATGTTCAATTTTTACTATGATGGCCCTGATACATATAAAAACAAAGAGGTATGATATGAGTTGGGAATCTGTATTAAAAAACGAAGATGAGAAAACAACTCAATCTAAGTTACCTAAAGAGTTAATTCCTGATGGTGCAACTGTTGCTACAAGACCTATAGAAGAATGGTTCAAAGGAAAACCAAAGAAAACTAAACCTGTAGATAATACAAAAGGCACATCACAAACATCATTGGGAGATTTTGAAAAGGCAGAAAAACCTCCTGCTAAATATTGGGATAAGCAGATTAACATTCTAATGTTGTCAGATAATAAAGCAGGTGTTGAACAACTTATTCAAGGTGTTAAAGATAATAGTACAGATAACAAAGGATACACGTATGATAGAGTGCAGATATTAAGGGCAGCAAATCGTCAAATGAAAGAAGCCGGAGATGAAAATGAAAAAGAACTTATTCAAATGATACTAGATGGTATTCCTAAAGCACTAAGAGATACACAATCTACAGATGAAAGACCTCTTATGAAAAATAAGATTCAATTAATATTAGATGGTAAACATGATGAAGCATTAGAATATTTTGATGCTAACGAAAGAAGACGAAGAGAACTTAACGTATGGGATGAAAAGAACGAAAATAAATTATCTGAATATCTAAAAGATAAACCGGAACTTGCTGCACAATTAAAATTTAAACTTCCACAAGAGGAAGAAGATTTGAAAGTTAAAGTAGATGAAAGTAAATTAACCCCTGCATTCTTTGTAGAATATTTACAGTTTTTATATAAGGTCGGAGAAGCGAATGTTCCATATATTCCTAGAAAATTTAAAAAACTAATTGGGAATAGAATGAACCCTTCTTTAGAATGGGTTATGAATAATCCTAATTTTGAACCATCAAACTTTCCAACAGAAGGAACAACTAAACAAAGTAATCAACAACAAGCAGTGATTAATATGTTAAGAACTAATATTTTTATTGATGACGATTCAGAATTTATAGAAGATGCAGGAAAAAATGTTTCTGAAATAATACAAGAATTATGGGATGATTCTAATAATAGTTTTCCTACATTTAGAAAAAAGATGTCAGAACACGCAAACAAAATTTCTTTAGAAAATGAATGGAAATCTAGAATAAGTGGAACAGAAAAGGTAGATTATAGTATACCTAAAGAAGATTATAGTGCTTTAATATCTGTAAAAGATGGTAGTCTAAATGAACAACAACTTAAATTATTAGAAAAATATTTTCCTGATATAGATGAAGATGATGTTTACGAGTATTATTCGGAGTATACTACAGAACTAGAACGCATGAAAGATAATCGTAGTGGAGGAATGAGAGCAGCATCTTTAGAAGATGGTAAAAAATTAATAAGATTATTTGGACAACAGGGAAGTTCTAAAACTATTTCAGTAGATACTGTTGATACAGATGAAGATGCACTTGAATCTTATTTAGACTTAGCAAGGGAAACTGAAGGTGCTAATATGTTTAAGTTAGATAATATGAAAACTCAATCAGCAACTCTTCCTAGTGTTATACGTGTTTTAGGTAGAATTGAAGTGGTAAGTCTAGGTGGAGCAGATAGTTTACCTAGATTGGTTAGAAAATATGGTAAAAATTCTACTGAAGATAATGAAAAGAAAGTAAGGGATGCATTATCACAATCAAACTATACTAGAATAAGAGAGGCTTTTTTTGAAGAGTTAATGAAAACCATTGTAGACTATATGGGTAGTGGAGACAAAAGTATACTACACGGTAGGAAGAAATTAGAACCGTATAATTGGGTAAAAACGAGGGTATAAAATGGTAGTTAAAATAGAAAATTTAGATGAGTTAGATAAGGTTCAGGTTTTCTCTATATTATTAAAAAATGGTATGGATGGATTAAAAACCCATTTAGACAAGGTAGGTGTAGAACAAGAAAATATTAGACAGGCTGCTATTCAACTTAGAAAGAGTTTTAATAAAGATATGTTATTTAATTTCTTAGTACAAAACTCTTCTAGCAGTAAAGAAGATGACTCTGTATTGTTAAGGGAAACTAAAGATGGATATGTATTTCAACCTCATATTTTATCTGAAGCATTAGACGGTGAAGTACAACAAATATTAAATGATTACATGCGTAAAGAATATGAAGGGTTTCAGTCTATTAGACCGGATGATATGAAAAGTAAAATGTTAAGATTTGTCATTTCACAATTAAAAGAAAGAAAGGCGTTTGGTACTCAAACTAAAGAAACTCTTGCTGATGTAGAATCACAAGATAAAGAGTCAGCAATAGAAAGAGGGGAATCAGAAGGAATAAATAGAGTTCTTAATAATTTTAAAATGAAAGGAAAATCTACTAAGTATAATTTAAAAAATGCAAATGAGGTTCTAAGTCAAGGAATTTCTTGGAGTAAAGGAGTCCTTTCAAAAAATAAATTACAAGAATGGTTAAGAACCTTAGAAAGTGCACCAACCCAACAGATGAGAAAATTAGTTGAACCATTTATTACTCAAATTAATAGTAGATTAACCACTGATAAAAGTGTGTCTCTGCAAGGTATGGAATTAGATGCAGACATGTTAATAGGAAAATTAGATTTAAAGTTTTTATCAAGAAGAGAAGATATCTACAAGTATTGGCAAGGTATTGATGAAAAGTATACAGATGTTGTAAACACAGTTAAAGAATTTAAAGAAGGACTAAAAGAAATAGAAACTACTAATGATAAATTAAAAGAAGTAATTCAAGATTTTATCTCTATTGCAGAAGAATTAGAAGCAGATGAAAACAAATACAAATATATTTTAGAATATGATGGTAAAACAATGAAAGATTGGGTTAAAGGAACTGATAAAGTTCAAATTTTATTTGAAACTTTTTTAGATACTCTTGATAAAAAGGGTGCAGATGTAGAGTTGGATAGACAAAGAGATGAACTTATCCAAGAGTTAGGATTAGATTCTAATGTATCTAATGAAGAGTTAGGACTTGAAGGTCGTGGACTTGCTACTCGTACAAGTATGACAGATAAAGAAACAGGGGATAAAACAGAATTTATAGAAATAGATGCGATTGAGTCTAAGGAAGAAGACGCACAAGTTTCTAGATTAGGTAAGAAATTAGGTAAATTACATGACACTACTAAAGTAGACCCACTGTTTTATTATGTATATGCAGGTGAAAATAAAAATAGAAATGAATTTTCAGCATGGGCAGAGTGGCCTATTTTTAATAAGGAAATTAGTCGAATTAAAAGAGCAATGAAAAGACTAGGTGATAAATTTACCATAGTTATAGATGATGATATTGAGGACTATGTAAACACATTAGCAGCACAAGCAGTAGTGTCAGGAACTTCAAAATTTTATCTTCCTGCATCTGAAAGAATTTTAGAAAGTGGTATAATAAAAACTAAAGATAATGATGATATAAACGAAATAGAGAACCTAAAAAATATTGGTAATTTTTTAGAAACAATTAGTAAATTTTTATCTAGTGGTTCAGATTTGGACAAACTAGCATCTCCTACTAGTATAGAAGAAAAAGGAACAGAAGCACAAAAGAAACCAACATTAGTATCTGCTACACTTGGTAGAAAAGATAGACAAAATTTCTTAGAAGAAATAAAAGCATTAACTAATGAGCATAAAGCAATGATGGAAGCAATTATAGATTACTATATATTACCTATGACTTCTAGGTACAAACCATTTGATGATAAGATAGAATTTGCAAATAGTAGATTAATACAAATATTAACCAACCAACAAGACATACAAAAAGATAATTCTTTCTTTACTTTATTAGCGATGGAAGCAGAATATGGTGCGTTATTATTAGATGAAGATGAGTTAGAGCAAATTGTAACGGCTTTAGAATTTATTACAACTCCTGCTGAAAAAGATTATGTTAAATTAAGAACACAGTTACAAGGGCTACAAACATTAACTGCTGAAATATTAGGAGGGTTAGGGGGTAACTTCAAGGAAGATTCTAAAGTTGAACTTGGTGTATTCCTAAATACTATTATCACTAAGAATAAATTAAATGATGTAGAAATATTCAATAAAAAAACTGAAGAGTGGAAAGAACTATACAAAGACCAAAAAGTTTACCCATTAGAAGCAATTGAATCACATCTAAATAAAAACAGAGAGCAGTATTCAGGTAATCCAACCACAAGAGATTTAATCAAAAGATTCTTTTCTGCTCTTGATGATATGAATATTGTAAAATCTGATGCTGAATTAAAACTTTTAGATGCTCACGATAATATTAGAAAAATGATGGATAAACCTGTATACTATAACACTTCTAAATTAAATAATTACAACCATGTAAATAAGGCAATTGATGTATTGAAAAACACCTATCATGTAGATGTTACTGTAAGTGATATAGAACAAATTGTAAATAAAATGGATTCAATGGAAAGTATAAGTAAAATGCATGGTGTTCCTGTAGAAAGTGTATATTATCTAAAGGCTAATTTTAGGTGATATTAGTGGCGGAATTTGAAGTAAAAGGGCCGTTCCGTGAAAAGGAAGTTGTAGAACTTTTTGCTAAAGAAGGTATACAATATAAGACAAGAAATGAAAGATATAAACTTCTAAACAATACAATGTTTGAAAAAACTAATGGTGGGTATTGGATATCCTTTAGTAAAGATAAACCTATTGCAGTACAAGGAATTGGTTTACATAATGGTGTATATTTATTATTGGGCTTAGTTAGTCATGGTTCTGATTATGCGGGTAAATTAGATTCAAGCGATACAAGAGGTGCAGGAACAGTAGTTAGTAACAAAGTTATAGAATTACATGGGGATAAACCCATAGTTGGTATGGCTAAACCTGCCGGAAAAAAAGTATTTTCTAAAGTTGGTTTTAGAGATATAGAAATAGAAAATGGTAATGTAGTAGGTCAAGAAGATATTCCTCAAGATGTAAAAGATGTAATAGAATTAGTATATTCTAAGGGAGTTATTCCTAGTGAAGTTGCTCCTATAAGAAAACTGTATTTTAAACCTATATCTAATTGGTTCTATATTATGCAGAGGAAATAAAATGGAGTTTGGTAATATAGATTTTATGTCTGATATGGACATGGAACTATCTAAAAATTCTTTTCCTTATTTTTTTAAAAATGTATTAGGGTGGGATTTTGCTGACCATCAAGAAGAGTGGCTTCAATTACTTGGTGAAACACAAAGAAGTGTAATCATATGTTCTAGAGGACATGGTAAATCTGTATTCATGCATAGTTGGGTTGTTTGGAATTTAGTTTTTCAAGAGCCTCCATATCAGATGTTATACATTTCATCTAACCAAAAGCAGACTCTTGTTCATATGAGAGAAATTGATAGATATTTTAACCACCCTGCACTTAAGAAATTTAAACCTACTAGGGGTTGGGCTATTGGAAACATTCAGTTAACTAATGGAAATCAAATATTGGAACGTTCCGTTGGTTCTCAGATTAGAGGACTTCATCCTCAAGAAATAATTATTGATGACCCCTTGAAGGAGTTTAGCCTATCAGCAATTCAACGTGTTACTGATTGGTTCTTTGGAGACATGATACCAACACTTCACCATACTTCTAAACTTAGAATGATTGGAACGCCTTTTACTTACACAGATATATTTGCTCAATTAGAAGAAAATGAAGCATATACTGTTAATAAATACCCTTGTTTAAATTCATTAAATGAACCACTTTGGCCCGCAAGGTGGGATTATGAAGCACTTATGCAAAGAAAAACTGAAATCGGGTCTTTAAAATTTACAAGAGAATATTTGTGTGTTCCTATATCTACGGGTACTGCTTTATTTAATCCTGATTATATTGAAAAATGTAAAAATAAAGATTATATTTTAAAGTTAGGAAATAGAAGAGAAAAAGGATACAGATATTATGTGGGTGTTGACCCTGCTATTTCGACTGATGGGGATTACAATGTAATTACAGTATTAGAAGTAGATGAAAATCAAAATAAAACTATTGTACATATTGACAGAGCCAAGAATGTAGAATTTAGAGAAAACATTGAAAAAATTCGCATTGTTGGTAAAATATTTCAACCGGATAAAATATTTTATGAGACCAACACCTTTGCTAAGGCATTTACTCAAGAACTAAGAAACGTATCTGATTTAAATGTACACGACTTTAATACTACTAGAAGAAAGAAACAAGAAATTATTTTAAATTTACAAATGAATATAGAAAATGGTAAGTTACATTTTCCTTATGGGGATAATAATAGTAAGAAAATAACTAACATGTTGATAGAAGAATTATCAATGTTTAGTATTACCGATTCGGGTAGGTTTGAGGGTGTTGGTGCACATGACGATTTAGTGATGAGTTTAGCATTAGCCAACGCTGCAACACAGTCGGCGAATGAAACCTTTATCTTGTTAGATGACATGGATATATTCAATTCGACCCAAAAGCCTGTTAACTTAATGGCGAGTGGAGTTACAGGGTTGAATCTTTGAGGTGTGTTTGAATGAGTGAAAAAGGAGACAAACTTAGACAAGCGGCTGAACTCGCAGACCAAGAAAATGAGTTAGTAGAAAGACAAAAAGAATTAACAGATAAAATGAAAAAAACTTGGCTAAAAGAGCAAAGAATTTCTAGTCATTTTGATGTTGAAAAAAGGTTTGCCGCAGAATATCAATTATCATTATCTAAAGCAAGAAAGGAATTAACAACTAATGTTAAAAAATTACAAGTAGAAGATAATGATGTACCTTCTTTAATTAAACAACTTAGAAAATATAGAAGAACGTTAAAGGGTGAGGAAAAGATTGCAATAACTGAATCTATTGACAATTTAATTAAAGCATATGGAGAACATTTAGATAATACAATAGAAAATGCTTATTGGATAAGTAAATACAAACCAATCGTGAAGGAAATGACCTGCAATGAAGATACTTTAATTAAATTATCTTATGTAACAGAAGAAAATGCTAGAAGAGATATGATAGATAGTCTATGTAAATATTGGGAAGCAAAATTAGATAGACAAGGATTATCATTTAACAAAGAATATGCAAAATTATCTAAACAAATGGTGGTTAATAAAAAAGCATTTAAGAAATCTCTAAAGGACTATATGTTAGGAGTAAGCCCTAAAGATATTATTAAACAAGAAATACTTAAAGCAGTTTGTGAAGAAAATGGTATATCATCAAGACAAATACATGAGCGATTGCCTTCAAATTTGTTTAAGAAAACTTCGCCATCCATAATATCTAAAATGGCTAAAAGTATGAATATTACTAATGTTAATGGTGCTTTTTATAAAATACACGATGACATTAAAAAAGATATTTATGCTTATACTGCTGCATTTATAGACTCAGATGGTTATATTACGATGGATAAAAACCATAATCCTAGAGTTGGATTAATTGCTACAGGTGAAAGAGGTAAAGCATTTATGTTAGAAATGCATAAATCTTTAGGTTGTGGTAGGCTTCATCTTGACCAAAAATCTCCACAAGCAACAAGACCCGTTAATAGATTAAATTTTTATTCCGGTGATGATGTAGTTAATATTTTAACTAAATGTAGACCACACTTTAGAATGAAGGGGGCTAATGCAGATATTTTATTAGAACTGATTCGTATGAAGAAATCATATAAAAAAACTGATTGGTATAAAGAAAGAAAGGATGAACTTTTCCAATTAATGAAATATGAAAATCACAAAGACCATGTTGGATATGATTTTTCACAATATGGTATAGACCCTACAACTGTTGCAAAATTACACGATAAATGTAAAATGACTTTAATGGATAAGTTAGATTACGAAAATATACAGAAAACACACAAAACAATAAATAAGGAGGAATGAACACATGGTAGAAGAACAACGCACCTTTAGTATTAGAAATCTATTTAGAAGAACTACACCTAAACCCGCAGATAGACAAGTATACAATATGGGTATTCAAGAAAAGAATACTTCATATCTGTTAACATCTCCTATTATTTATCAAATTGCTACTAATTCAACAGTTGTGAGAACATGTACTACTCAATTAAAACAAGAGGTATTTAGAAGAGGATATACATGGGAAGAATCATTTTTAAGAAAGTGTACAGATTGTGGTAAAGAACATAAAACCCCTGTATCTAAATGTAGTAATTGTGAATCTTTAAATTTAGTAAAGGCTGATGAAGCCCAATTAGAATATGCTAAAAAGTTATTAGGTGGATATGTAAATAAGTCAGAACAAATGTTTATTGATGTTCTAAAAGAAATGGAAGATGACCTAAATATTATGGATGATGCTTACCTTGTAATGGTTAAAGAATATTTTATGGATAATAATGGAGATATTCAAATGCATAGAATAAAAGAAGTATATCGTGGAGACCCCGTAACAATGCACATTTATTCTAATGAATTAGGTGAAAGGGGGATAGATGGTTACACATGTTTGAAACACAGAACTATGTTAGATACTTCTTCTAGTGGAATATGTGAAATGTGTAATTCTGAATTACATCCTGTACATTATGTAAATAGAGTAAACGGTGAAGAACAATATTTTGTTAAGGGAGAGGTTTTGCATTTTAGTAAATATTCACCTTCTAGATTATATGGTATGTCTCCAATAATTACATTATGGAATCAAGTTACTACTTTAACTGCAATGGAAAATTATGTAAATTCTTCTTACACAAAGGCTAGAATGCCAAAAGGTTTGTTAGCAGTACAAACTAGAAACATGGATTCTATGAAATCTTTTTGGAGAAGTGTAAAAGAAAAAATGGAAACAGACCCACACTTTATTCCTGTTATGGGAATTGAATCTGAAAATGGTAAAGGTTCTATTGAGTGGGTTAAATTTATGGATAGTCTAAAAGAGATGGATTATATACAAGTCAAAGAAGATTTACGTGATAGAATATCTGCTTTCTATGGAGTAAGTAAAATATTTATGTCTGATAATTCTGCAAGTGGTGGATTAAATAATGAGGGTATGCAAATACTTGTAACCAATAGAGCCGTAGAAATGGCTCAAACAATTTGGAATAATTATGTTTTCCCATTCGTAACAAAGGAGTTTGGTATTACAGATTGGGAATTAAAATTGCCACCATCAGAAGAAGAAGATGAAATTGCTAAATTACGAAAGAGAGAAATTGAAGTTAATGTTGCTGCTTCTATAAAGAATTTAGGATTTGAAGTTAATATGGATGATGAAGGTAGATTTACATTTGTTAAACCCCCACCACCTCCTACAGAACAAGGGCCAATGGAAGAAGAGATGGTTGAAACAGACCCTTACGCAGGAACTAATATTGATGCTAGTCAAATGGGTCAAATGATGGAAGCAGGTATGGGTGAATCTACTCCACAAATGAATCCAAACCCCACAAAGAATAAGGCTCGCAATAGTGTCGGCCCTGATAAGCGGTTTAGTGGACTACCTGCTGAAGCAGGAAATAGGAATGTAGATAGAAGAACAGAATAGGTGATGATATGGTAGAAAAAGATGAGTGGTTTAATACTTTAAAAACAGAAGAAGTAGAGAAGATTTTACCTGCTTTAGCAGTAGCAGGAAGGGCAGGTTTGGCTGCTGCTAAAACGCCAATGGGAAAAAAGGCTATAGGTGCAGCAGGGAATTTTGCTGCGGGTAAGATGAAAGAAAAAATAGAACAACAAAAGCAAGCCCTACAAGAACAAAAGAGATTACAAGAAGAACAAAAGAGATTACAAGAAGAGCAAGAAAGAATGTCTCAAAACATATAAAGGTGAAGAAAATGAGTGAAGATAAAGGTGTAAGACAATTAGAAAGAGAATTAAAAGAAGCAAGAATACGTGAGAAAAGTATCGCAGATGGAAGAATAGAAAAGAATAGAGATTTTACAGTTGGTGTTGCTAAACCAATTGAAAACCATAGACCTGCTCCTAATAGTGCAGAAGTTCCAAATGCAATACTTTTACCAAAGAAAAGAAAGAATCAAAGTGAAAATATACCATTTTAAGGTGAGAGTATGAGTTTCATGAATATACTAAAGGCGAGAGAAATTGACCCTATTTTATATGAAGAAGCAAAAAAACTCAGAGTATCAGAAAAAGAAATTAATGAAACATATGATTATTTTGAGAGAGATAAGTTAAAAGAATTTATTTCTGCCAAAATAAAAGGTATAGAAGGGAACATTAATCCATTAACCTATAAATTTACAGATATGAATGAATCAAAGACAATGTTTCCAAGAATCATAAGAGAGATTGTTAATAATTTAAATTTAGGAAATGTAATGGATAAGAAAACTCTAACTCAAGATGATGTAGATGAACTTGATAAAATAAAAGATGTATTATACAGGTTGGCCTTGTTTGGTAAAGATACAAAAATAGGAAGTAAAAAGGTAAAACCTCAGCGTTCTGAAACAAGGAAAACAGAAGTATCTAGTCTTTTAGAAAGTGTTTTTACAATAGTAGCCAAAAACGGTTTTAGGGTAGAAGATGAAGATGTACAAGAGTTTAAAAAGAAATTTAAGAAAGTTGATATAAATAAAATAATAAGTTTCTTTTTAGATGGAAAACCTGTAAGTCAGTTACATTCAGTTTTATTAGAAGATACCTCTGCTAAGTGGGATGATTCAGAAGAAGATTGGATAATAGATGGTCAGATTGCCTACAAAGAATATAGTGGTAAAAATAGTAAAGAATTATTTAACGAAATAGTAGAAGGATTAGGTATCAAAGCCCTTTCTAGAAAGGAAATATTTAGTAGTAGAGGCTCATTATTAGAACATTTTAAATTAGATTTTGAAACATTAACAGAAGAACTAATGACTATACTTCATAAAAAGGCAGAAGAATATACTGAAGAAGATGAAAAATTATTATTTAGAAGCCCTGTAGATAAATTAGAAAGTGTATTAATTGATATAGCAAATGAAGCAGATGAACTACAAGATAAGTTAGAACCACATTTGAGACAACCTTCTCAAAGTGAATTAAAAGAAGTTGAAAAGTATCTAGATGTTATTGAATTTATTATAGCAATATTAAAATTACGTGGAGACTATATGGCAAGTCCTAATATTGAAGAACCTTTAATAGATATAGATGAGCCTAGAGATATTGATTTAGAGAGAGAATTTCCTGAACTTGAAAGTGCAGGGGAAAATTTTCTTGGTAAATCAAATGTAAGAAAAAGGTTAGGTGAATAAGAAATGGATTGGTTTGAAGTAGTTAAAGAAGATAGAGGTCTTGTTGCTAAGTTAGAACCTAAACAAAAAAAGAGAATCAAAAAACTATTACAGGCTGCTGAACCAACAGAGTTCATGGGCCAAGAAGTAACTAAGTTGACTGATTTAATTTCAGAGATGAAGTCATTAGATTTAGTTAAGTCTGATAAGGTATTAAGAAAGAAATTAGAGAAATATGACGAAAGCAATTTAGACTTGGTAGCCACCGCATCTAAACTAAGGAAGGGTTACGAGACTCTTTACAATCAATTAAGAACAGTGGTTTATCCAAAAAAGAAAGGTGATTTAGAATGAGTTGGCAAGATATAGTACGAAAAAGTTTTGGTGATTCGAATAAAGGCACAGTTTTCATGTGTCATCATTGTGGTTATGAAAGTGATGATAGTAAAGAATGGAACGAACAGTTTCCTACTATGCTTCAAAGTACCGATAAAAGTCCTGATGGTTTTGCTTTGTTTTATCGGCATACCTGTCCTAAGTGTGGTAACACAAGTAGTTATGAGTTTGGAATAGTCGAACAAAATAATAGTAAACCATATACCCAAATTGAAGACAGAAAATATAATTCAGAGTGATTTAAATGAGTTGGCAAGACATTCTAAAAAATAGATACGATTGGGAAGATTCCTTTTCTAAATTTGGTTTTGATGACGGTGCAGATAAACAGTATTCTAACCAAGTAATAGATTTTTTAGAAGGTAA
>Ga0098041_1000776_pt1 | contig 12619 bp, 17 predicted proteins | sample 8_EtaG_FD_77066 | JGI IMG/M metagenome (GOLD analysis project Ga0098041, IMG submission 77066) | Marine viral communities from the Subarctic Pacific Ocean - 8_ETSP_OMZ_AT15162 metaG | ecosystem: Environmental > Aquatic > Marine > Oceanic | place: Pacific Ocean | collected 2015-01-08
TACAATAAAGTCTGCATCAGCAGTTGTTACTCCTGTTATATCTTGTATTTCAAGTGCTATTGTTGATGTTGCCATATTTTATTTCCTATACATGGGGGACCGAAATCCCCCACATATTGTTTACTTAGTCGTTACGCCAATCTAATTAAAGAAACAGCTTCGCTTCCTGATTTTGCTTTTGTAACATGAACAGCAAATAATCCTGAACCAGAACTAAATGCATCATGAACATTAGAAGGGTTTTCGATTTCAGGAGCTCCTACAAGAGTTACGCCTGAACCTGCAACCATTGTGCAAGTTTCGTCTGCACCAGCTGTACCAGCATTAATGAAAGAAAACTGAAAAGTATCTCCATCAACACATTTACTATCACTAGCTTTAACTTTCATCGCTGCGACTATTTGAGCAGCTGTAGGAGTAGTAATATCCCTAGCTGCAGCTGGGTCACATTGATGAGCGCATGATTCAACCATATCTCTAGCCACAAGAACTAAGTTATCACCTAAAGTTCCGTGGTCTTTGATAGAGCTATTTTGCAACCATCCAATGTTTCCATCAGCTTTATTTTGTCCGTATAATGGATTTGCCATGATTTACCTCCTATTTCCAGACAGCATGGGCTTCAGGCATACGCCATTCCATCCCAGCTTCTGTTTGAATTAAATCAACCCTGCGGTCAACACCACTATTTTCAAGAGTCTGAACTCCAACGTATACTGCTGTATCACGATTCAATCCATTACCAACTAAAGGTCTGTAATTACATTGAGTCATATTGATACCAAGTATTTTAACTCCAGTTCCATCCAAGTGAATATTGCGAACAAGATTCATTGAACCATAAGGAGTCATTACTTGAGTAACGTCTAAGCCATATACTTGCTTTTTACCTGCAATACTAAAGTCTGCACGACCAAGAGAATTAGTTCCATCACTAACTTTAGAAACATTAGCTGAAAAGTATCCACTTAGTTTATGCATCCAATTGTATGTTTCAGTAGAACACATAAATAGAGTTGCACTTGCATTGTTGTATCTTGGGTCTAAGAATTGAGACATATCATCAAGAAAGTCATCTTGAGACTTTGTTCCAGTTCCACCAATACCAGAGCCATCAAAGATATTACCATAACTAGTAATAAAACTAAGAGCGCCTTCAGTATATTGAGCTCCAGAAGAATCAACTACTTGAGAACCAAACAATAACGCTTGTTCAATATCATACTTATGTTCAATTAACTTTGTTCTCCAAATTCTTGCAAATTCATTTGGTTCATACTTAAGAACAGTTGCTCTTGTAGTATTATCCATTGCCATTGCAGTTTTAAAGATTTGAGTTAATCCAACAGCGCTTGAGTAAGGTTGGTCTTTCCAAGACTCTGGGTATCCAGAACCTTGTGAATGAGCAGAACCGACAACGTAGCTTCTTTTCTTTTCAAGATAATCAGAAATTGATTTACCTGAAATATCTACACCATCTAATGCATCTCCAGCTTTATAGAAAGATGTTAATTCAGCATCTGTAGTATCCATAGAACCTTTACTTACTATTTCTGTTTTTAAAATAACAGCATTTGATACAGAAACTAAGTCTACAGATAATATCTTAGCTAAAAGATAATCGTCTGGAGTAGTTGCTACATTAGTTGTTCCACCTGAATCATCCCAATTACTTGCAGTTTCAGAATCATTAAAATTATCAGAACCAGCGATAATATAAGGAACTTTTATTACAGAATTTGGAAGAAAGAACTGAGGTTGAGAACCAGAAGAACCTGGTAATACATCAGTTGCTGATTGACCATGGATAGTTTGAATATTACCTGCTGATTTATAATCACCAATCATACAGAAATAATATACATCTCCAGCATCTACATTGCTTTGAGTAACAGTTGCATCTGTTCCTGCTAAAGCAGATGGAGCGCTAGTTCCGTGGTTTGATACATAAGCGTATCGTTTGTGATATGAACCTCTTTGTTCAGTAAATTTGAACTGAGGGTCATCTGTTGGTTTTTTTGCTACTTGCGATACAAATCTGAAAAAAGGGTCTTGAGCTATTGAAAGTTCAGAAACTCTATCTCCAAAATTGTACCTACGTCTAAGGTCGCCTGTGCTAGGTATATCGCTTCCGCTATGCCCTGCATCAGGAGAACTTCCGTATGTTTCCATGCCGAATACATCAGCCATTTTAGTACCTCTTTAGTTTGAGTTAATGGCTAACAATATAATTTTATATACTGAAAGCCTTTTCTAGTTCGCTATCAGTACCCAAAATTGAATCAAAAATATTATCGTCTGTACTTTTCTCGACAGAAACACTACCTTGTGTTGCAAGTGTGCTAGGTTGAGATTGTACTTCTCTCATCTTATTATGAATTTCTTGTCTCGTTGAATCAGCAATTTCACTATCTCTGTTCTTACGATTCATTAAGTAATATATATCTTCAAGTTCTAAAGACTTACTTTTAGCAAATTCAGTAAATGTACTCCATTCTTCATCAGACATATTCATCTTTTGTTTGAATTGAGCTTCTTTAGCCATTTTTGCATTTTCGCTTTTTTGAGCTTGTAGTGTATTATTTAAACGACGCTGTACAATACCATCGATTGTAGCACCCATTACTTTTGCAGAATCGGAATCAGGTTTTTGAAATGCTTCATCAGGGTCAAAAACAAAATCTTCATCAAGATTTAGTTGTTGATTCATTGATTGTGGGGCCTGACCTCCACCCTCAAAATAATTCCTTACATGAGAAATTAAATTAGGGTCTTCACGCATAGCGTCTAGAATAGGCATATAAGGCTCAATTTCTTTTAGTTTACCATTGAGTCTTTTAGCCTCTCTACTTGAATCGCTATATCGTTTTTGCAAGACTTCGTTGTCATCTTGCGGTTGAACTTCTACATTGGGGCTCGACTGCGTGTTACCGCTTTGTACCGAGGTTGGTTGTTGTTGTTCGTCTAATATGCCGCCATTAACTTCTCTATCTAATGATTCAAAAAAATCACTTGAGCTGCTCATAACTGCATCTTGTACGTTTGTACTTTCGGGGGCTACTTGAGCGTTACCTACTTGTTCTGACATACTATCTCCTATTTTTAGGTTATTTTAATTTAGCAACTATAAAATCTAAAATGCAATAACTAAGATTGCTCGTTTTGAGCAACGTCTTGCTTACTAGATTCCATGTCGTTTTTCATTTCGTCTCTCATTTTCTGAAACTCAACTTTTAACATTCCTCTTAGAAGTTTTTGTTGTGATTCAGTTTCAAGAACATCTTTTCGTATTTCATTGTTAGCGTCTCCTACTTTCATCTTAATACCTGCTTGTACTAATTGACGTTGTAGTGTTTCTATTGTACCATCTTTGTCTTTTATTAATCCTTGTATAGATTGTAATTGACTTTGCATTTGAGATAATTGAGATTTTCTTTCTACAATTTTATCTTTGTTTCTAATGTCTGTTTCAGCTAACATTGCAATATCATCAATTAATCCAGATTGATACCATCTAAAATACTCTTCTAATAATGCCCATCTATTTAATGGTAATGTTGCACCTGCAATTATTCTTATATCAAATCTTGCAGATGCATAGTCTTTATATTTACCAATAGCTTTACCATAATCATTATATAGATTTACATTTATTCTTACTTCTTTTTCTTCATCGTTACCTGCCATAGGTTGCACGATTCTAAATACTTTTTCAATTGTATAATGTTTTTGAGCCATCATTTTAAATACTCTACCTAAATGTTCAAGCGATGGTTCTACTATACTATTCATCCATGCTTTTAATCTTCGAGTACCAAACTCATCGTTAGCAAGTAATCCTCGATATGTTTCTGCTTGGTCTTGAGAAAATCCCATCATTGCACTAGGTACACCACTAATATATTCTGCATCTGATTTACCTTGTTGTACAACAGTAAAGAATGCATTATTAATTGGAGCTGGTTGTATTGGAGTAGGTGGAGAGAATCCACTTCTGTATTTTAACAATGCTCCAGGCGCTGATGAATACTTTTCCCACTCATCTTCAGGGACAGAACCTTCTTCATACATCCATCTAAGATTGGAAGATAAGTTTGCATTGTGAAGCATTATTTGATGTGCTTTATTTATTTCTTGTTGTTTACCTATAAGTGGAGTTACTGCACTCATTGGATACGGAGTTCCTGTATACATATAAGAAATAGGCACAATAGGATATTCACTTATAGGAATAATAGTTTCATATAAGAATGTATCATCTCCTACGCTTACAGTCTTTACAATTCTATTTTCATAAAACTCTACAGAATCAACAATGTTTTTAGAAAAGTTTTTATCTGCTTCAAACTTTTTATAAGATGCTTCACTCATTACTTGTTCTTTAATAATAGTAGCTTCATCTCTAGCTTGAGATATTAATTCCATTTCTTTTTCTCGTATTGCTTGAGCAGCCATCTTTTGAGAATTGTCAATCATTAATCTTGCTCGTTCTGGAATTACTTCACCTTCTTGAACTTGTTGTTCGATTTGCATTTGTTTTTCAATTAAACCTACTTCTATTTCTTGTCTAAAAGATTCTAATTGTTCTTGTACTTGTTCTTTTAACATAACAAGTTGAGATTCAGAAGGTTCTATTTTAATGTATACATTTCTGTATTTAAATTTTTTCTTACTATATGTTTCGTAATATGGCACAATGTCATCATCTTCAGCATCCATATTAACACCATATGTCAAATCTTCTGCTTGAATACTATCTGTAAAATCAATATCTCTTTGTGAATAAGATACTACATCACTACCTTTAGTTACTTTTTTAATTTTTGCTTCAAATTGTGGTAACATATTAATAAGTCTTGCTCTAGCAATATTCTTTCTTATTTGAATAAAGTTTGCATCTCTAAATAAAAAGTCTCTACTAGCAGGGTCTACAAATACATCGTAAGGGTCAAGTCTTTTAAAACAAACTTCACCTACTCCTCTATCAGCATCTTTATCAATATCTACAAGAAAATATCCTAATCCTTTAGTAAGTGAATCTAATATTACTTGACTATATAAAGATTTACCATTTGATAGATACCAACAATAATCTGCTATATCAGCATGTACTTGAGCAATATCTGTATCGTCTCCAGTTACTCCGACTGCTTTCCACTTAGGGTCATTAGCAGTTACAAAGTATTTCATTATTTCTATAATAGGTGTTATTCTATTTATAGTAAATGTTGGCATTCCAGATTCTTCCAACATTGTTAATTCTTCTTTTGTAAGTTGTTCGTTTAGATAAAAATCATATCCTTTTTGACTTACACTTTGCCATCTATGTCTATGGGAGTTATTTACCTTATCCCATATTTGTTTATTTATTTGTGCTTTATTTTTTTTAGTTACTCTTGCCATTATCCTCTAATCTCCACATGAACTAGGTCATCAAATTTATTATCTTTAGTCTCGCCATCGCCATCCCAGTCGCCGCCCCAGCGAACAGGAACATTTAATTGTTTAGCAATTCCTCTAATCATTCCACCCATATAATGAAATCTATCTCTATCATTCCAATCAATAGGATATGGAGCGAGGTCTACAGCTTTTCCTGTAATGTGTTTGCTGAACTTTGTTTTAGTTGAGCCTTCTTTTAGTAACTTTTCCTGTCGTTGCTCACTCCGTAATCCTTCAATGATTGTAACATCCATAATCTTAACTAATTCATTTAGGACACTAACTAATCTTGCGTCTATCCCTCTCAATCGTTCTTTTGACCTTTTACCAAACTTAGGCATATATACTCCTTACGATACTAACCAACTTTTAACTTTTCTTTTTGGTTTAAACCATGATTTTTTATTTTTACTTTTTTTCATACTTGGCGGAAATGCGTGTATTTGTGCGTAATAAAGTGATTCAATTGTATCATCATGGGCCATTTTAGGACCGAAAGTAAGTATTTCGTTAATTAAATCAAACATATTTTTACGTAAATGTACAGTTCCTGTACTAAAACGTGCAGAAAGTCCAGAATAAATGCGATTTCGTTTCTGTGTACCGCCTGGTTTTTGTGGTATTACGGATATATCGTACTTATTTAATCTTCTTCTTTCATCATTCATTGCTTGAAATATACTACGATTCATTGCTACATCTTCAACTGTAGATGATGTGCAATTATATTTTTGATGTAATTCTATAATAATATCTACTACACCTTTTTTTCCTATAATGTCTCCTGTGTCTGGATTCTTAGAGCCTATAGTAGGAATACTGCGATGTCTTTCATATTCTAAAACATATAATTCATTATTAGCGTCAATAGCAATAACAGTTATAACACTATAATCAGCATGCTTAGTATCAATATCTGTAGCAGGGTCACATCCAATAAATGTATTAACTGGTATATCGTCACCATCTTTTACAATATAGTTAGCCCCATCTTCGTTTTTAAAGTATCCATTCCAATATCTAATGTGTTCTCTTTTCCATATAGCATCTTCTTCAGATTGTACTTCCATCATATATTCTTGAAAGAATTTTTGAGGCATGCCACTATCAGAATAAAACTTTTTCTTTTCATCTAATTTCTTTTTATTAAAAAAAGATGACCACAATGGAGTATCATTATCTAATAATGCTTTATATGTAATTACTTTCCAAGCAAACTCTTTATTTTCTTTTTTAGATTTTGCATGATTGTTGAGAAGATTGTTAATAAAAGAATCATAATGTACAGGAGTGCCATTAACACGAAGACGACCAGTGTGAGGCTCAATAGCGGGATAGATAACAGCAGTAACAAGATTAGCATTCTTATCTCTTGCTTCCTGTGTAATTGTGTTTGCTTCATGCTCGAAGTCATCGAGTACGATGAGGTCGTATCTTTTGTGTAGTTTTGCTCCACCTCTGATTCCTGCGACATTGCTTTTACTAATAAGTTTACATCCATTGCTTAACTCTATATCTTCTTCTGTCCATTTTTTCCCCTTTAAATTTCCAAAATAATATTTTAATCTATCGTTAAATTCTAAGTGGTGTCTGATGTAATCCATATTACCTACACTTAATTTTTGTGTAGCAGATACCCAAGCATAAAAAAGAAAATCGTCTTTACAGAAAACAAAGTCTTTTAACATAGATGCTTTTGTTAAAACAGTTTTACCATGACCTCGTGGTATAATAATAGCACATTGCTTTACTTCTTTGTTATCTATAGAGTCTGCAACTTCGTAATGAAAGAATGGTGTTTCGCTTCGTAAAAAATCATCAGGTAAAAATAATTTACCAAAAGCTATTAAGTCTGTGTATGCAAGTTTTAGAGCTTCTTCAGCTTCGCTTACGTTCTGTGTATTTATATTTGCCATCTATAGTAAACTTCCATTGTTTGTAACTTTGTGATTTACGACCTTGTTGATGATGTGAATGTTGATTCGGTCCTTTGTTTGCTAATCCCCAATATGAAAGGATTGGTATTAGAATTATTTCTGTTTCGATTTTTTCCATTGTTTTCTTTTGTATTCTAAAAACTTAGCACCTTCATATGGATTAAAGATAGTAGTAATTAATCTATTATCATCATCTTCATAGTAAGGGTCTATGATTGTAACTGGAGCATTAAAGATATTCTTATCATCTAACCCAAGTTTATCTGCATAACTATCCATTATTTTAAATGAGGCTACTTGCAATGCATGACTTATTAATCCACTAGCTGCATCTTTTAATACTTGATAACCTGATACATGAGTATGTCCACAAGTAAGTATATGGTCTTTCCATCCCATTTGAGCTGCCTTTGCTACTCCATGAGCTGTATTCCACATTGAATTACCTTTGAACATATGTCTAGCATTTACTCGTATTTCTTTTCCATTAGGAAATATAAGATTAAGTCTTGCTCCCCATTGTTCATATACACCACTATGTTCTCTCATTATAAATTCTAATGGGTCACCATCTCCACTCCATACATCGTGATTACCTGCTACTAAGTATAACCAATCTACTTGATTAACAAAATGTTCTGTAAGTCTCCATGATTCTTTTGCAGATGTTGATTGTTGTCCATATAATGCTTGAAGTCTACCTACCCAATTGTTTTGTATATCTCCTAAGTTACCCCCAAATAATCCATCTGTTTTATTAACTAAATCACATAATGAATATATTTCAGCTAAGTCTGTACCATCATCATCTACATGAGGGTCACCAAAATGAAGTATTCCTATAGGTCCCATTTGATTAATTTTAATATTAATTAACTTTCTAGACTTTTTAGCTTTTAGTTTTTGATTGTATTGTTTTTCTCTATGTTTTATTATTTCATCTATAGGTACAAAATCGACTGGTCTTTCTTCTGCTTGGAATGGAGATTTTTCAATAATCTTAGGATTAAGCATTTTTTTATTACAAGCCTTACAATGCCATCTTTGTCTTTTTTTACCTTTTGCCCAATACTGCCATCCATCTTTTTTTATATTTCTAGAACCGCATTTATCACATCCAACTATATTATTGTCTGCATCTTTTTGTATCATATTATTCCTCTTCTACTGATTTTAATTGTTTTGTTCTACCAGCTATTTGAACATCTTCAGACCCAAATCCTTGAAACATTCCAACTATACCAGTCTCTATTTGTTTAACATTAGTTCCAGATGTACCTACTATCTTTCCTAATTCTTTTGTTGATTGCAATATAATATTATCATCTTCACTATAATCAGCAAGATGTTTTAGTTTTTCTAATATATACTCGTGGTCTATACCTAATCCTTTTGCAACGTCTAATACTGACTTTTCTATTTCTTTCATAACTCTTTCCTGTTTAAGTAATACAGCTGCTTTCTTACCAGCTTTGTTTTTTGACATTTCATTGTATGCTTTTTGATATGCTTTAACAGCACCCATACCTACAACAACATTAGTAGCAAATTGTTTTTCTTTATTTGTTACCTTAGTACGTTCTTTTACTCGTTTACTTGTATCTTTAATTGTTTTACTAAACGTATACCTATTAGGATGTTGTGAAAAATCAGTATCCATTTTAACTGTATGTCTATTTAAAAAACTACCAACAACAGTTCTTACCCATCCATTAGCGTATTTATAGTTCTTTCTGTCGCCTGGGTGGTTTACGTTTTTACTTACTTTTAATAATTGTATAATTCTACCATCATCAGACTTTACCCAGTCCCCTTCATTACCAGTCCTCCAATCATCGTGTAATTCTTCACTAGGGCAATTTTCTTTAAACTCCTCATATGTATCATATACATAGTGAGGCACTCCTTTAATTGTCTGTTTCTCCAATTAAGTCTCCTATATTTACTTGATGTCCATTACGTTCTAATCTTTGTACTAATCTATCTATAAGATTATTTACCTCTTCAGGTATCATATATACTCTATCATTTATTTGTATAGGGAAATATGACTCAGACATGGTACGAAGAACGTCTTCTTGCTCATCTAAGGTTAATCTACTTAGTTCTTTATATTCTTCAGCCATTGTATTCTTTATTTCTACTACACATTATTATAATCCTTTACCCAACCACCGCCCAGAATCTAATACATAAGTCAAATCAATGTCAAGCGATGACCAAGTTGTTACCCAAAAAAATTGTAGGATTTTGATAAACACCCTTTTTCCCATAGTATACCCCCTATACGGGGGATTTCGTAAATAGAATTTACGTTATTTTTGATTTGTATTTTATTTGATTAATTAATAATAAGTAAGGAGAAGACATGAGTCTAGAAAGAAAAGTCTTTGTTGAAGCAGCTGAACAGCTAGAGACAGAGACTCTAAACAAAGTGATGAAGGCACCAATTAAGCGTGGTTGGAACTCTACCTTTCGTGTATCAATACCTAGTATCAATGATATTAAGAGAGAGTACAATACAAGACTTGGTACTATCAATGAGATGTGTGTAAGCGCAGGTCATAGTCCATTATATGAAGACCCAGATGATGAAGAAGTAACAATGGATTCGTTTAAGTAATAGGATGGGAGTGAAGTTTAGTAGCTCCCACAGCCTATTTAATTATTAATTATTACTTTAATTGTCATAAGAATGTCGAAGAGTGTGTCATATAGAGTGTTTATTACTATATATATACTACTTTTTGCATCACTTGGGCATACACTTTATAATTATATCCCGAGGTCGATGAGCCTAACTATATACTAGTATTCTAGTCCACAGGAACGCTTGAGACTTTACCTCGTCTATGAACTGAAAGAAATGACGCTTGAATAGGTAAAGGATGTCTTGGGATATTTAAAATTGCGGAGTGGAGAAGTGGTATCTCGCAAGGCTCATAACCTTGAGGTCGCAGGTTCGATTCCTGCCTCCGCCACTAAATTTAAAAGAAGGAAATTATCATGACATTTTATAAATATAATATAGCAAAACTATTAAATGTGTATCATATCAGTTGGAATATGTTTAATAGAAATATAACAATAGATATATGTCTTTCTCACCCATCATTAGAGATATATATAAAGAACAATGAATCATGGGAAAAGATATGGAGTAAATGCTTTATGTCTGATAGATTTATTAATTATTTAAAAGAGAAAGATATTACTAATGAATGATTTTATAATATATGATGAAGAGATTGTAAAGAATCTAAAAAGAATAAAAGAATTGTTGTTGGATAAGAAAACTAAAACTAGATTTGACCATGTTCGAGGAAATGTCGAAAACAAAGAAATAATGGTAGAGAGCATTGATAGGGCTATAAAGATTATTGAAAATGATGCTGATTTATTAGATGATATGTATCCATTTAAAAAAATACTTAAATAATTAGTTTGTGACTATTGATTATTATATAAATAATCTTCGTGCGTTTAAGTCGTGCTATAATGTCACTTACTAAAAAAGTAAAAACTCTGTAATTCTGTCTGTACGATTCGTTCTGGCGAGTTTTGTGCGTTGGAACTTAGATAGCTGGGGATTTAGTTTTTACTGCATAAGGGAGGTTCATGAGTCTTGGCCAGACTTGCTAAGCGCTTAGTAGCACTGCTTCAGGAGGAAGTTGTGTCTTGAGCTTCCCGAAAATTTTTCACAATAAACCACATAATAATAGGAGGAACAATATGTTCACAATAAAGGACTTTGAAACAATGATACCTGATAAAATAGTTGGTGTCGATATGCATAATAAGAACACAGTTATATTTATAACTAGTGGCAAGATAAAGATAATGCACAAAAGGAGTAAACATGGAATCTCACAATCTAGAGTTTGATACTCCTGCACATCCTATAGAACACAAAGTAATGTTACTGCTTGGTATAAAAGGATATAGACGTAAAGACTTGCGCTTTAAAGATTGTTCTGATGGTAGAATCCTACAACATGGATATTGGAACAACATTGAATGGGATGATATAATCTACGTTCAAGATAATTGTGCTGTTACGTTTAGTATAATAAATTGGGAAGATGAAGACACAGGATTTCTTACAGGATATAAGATGCATTATACAAGTTAATCTATTGGGAAGGCCACCAAGAAATTAACGCAAGTGTTTTTGGCAGTGATACACTTTCAAACGAAAACTGCCTTTTCTTTAATCAGAGAGCATAGTAGGTTGTAGCCGTAATGAAGATTCGCCCTACGTATTGTTACTCTAACAGGGTTTGCTCTGTACCTTGACACCTAAACAGAGCATATGGTATACAATATGATGTTAAATGGTTACAGAACCTCTGTTGACATCATTTGGGGTGGATAAAAACAACGTCATGTTTTGTTGGATTCCGCGATTCACACATTCACCCCATAAATTTTAATATTGGGGATTGTTTTAAACGCTCCTGAAAGCGGAGAGATAACGATTCAATAGTGGAGTAAACGCTGAAATCGAAAACATAATGCGGATTAAAAATGCAATCCCCATAAATTTTAATAGGGCAATGATAACGAGTTCTGTTCCCAAGTTCGAACTGATGTGTCTAATACGATGGGAGACACCTTTACTTCGTAGTTGCCCTATAATTTTAAATAACAATAAAGGAGAGATAATGTATTATAACACAACTAATGAGACTGGTAACGATTTAAAAGAATCACATCAGAAAGCAAAATCACAACAACAAAAAATACTTGATTACTTTAAAAAGAATAAGTCAGCGTCACCATCACAAGTAATGTTAGCATTGCCTGTTGGTACATTAATTACATCTGTACGTAGGTCTATAACAGACTTAACTAAAGAAGGACATCTAGAGAAAACACCTGATAAAAGAAAAGGTATCTATGGTAAACCAGAGTATATCTGGAGACTTCATGCTTTAGAATTTATGAACAATAATAGTTAGGAGATAACATGGATAAAGATAAAGTATGTAAGATACTTGGAGACATGACTGCATTTGTAAGTTTGCAGCTACTTGCAGCACATGGATTTAGTGAGAGAAAATCACATCCTGATAAAGTTACATTTTCTGTAATGATGATGAGATTATCAAAAGAAATAGGTCTTGCTGAAGAAGAAGTAGTAGCAGTTACTACTTATGCACAGAACTATATTAATAGAAGAATAAATAACGAGGAGGAAGAATAATGTCATACGAAGTAACAAAAGAAGAGTTTGAAGA
>Ga0098041_1000777_pt1 | contig 12592 bp, 7 predicted proteins | sample 8_EtaG_FD_77066 | JGI IMG/M metagenome (GOLD analysis project Ga0098041, IMG submission 77066) | Marine viral communities from the Subarctic Pacific Ocean - 8_ETSP_OMZ_AT15162 metaG | ecosystem: Environmental > Aquatic > Marine > Oceanic | place: Pacific Ocean | collected 2015-01-08
AGCTAATGAATCATAATTGAACATTGTACTATCTATACATCCTAAAATTTTTAAAGTTACACAAGAACTATCATTTTGTGTAGCTAAAGGATTATATTCTAAATAATTTTCATCCATACATCCTGGCACTGGTGGTGGAGGTGTACATGTGTCAGATTGAAATACGTGTGTAGTGTCATTACCAAAGTTTGGGACGTCACCATACACTAGCGTGTCACCACATTGTATGATATAATATGAACCATCGTTACCTCCCCACAAGCTGCCAGCTAAACCGTCTCCATAAGAGTCGTACATAATTAATGTTACTTGTCCTAAAGGCAAGCATAAAGTCTCAAATTGTGGTTGATAATCAGGAGCATTAGAATAAGGACCTCCAGCATATATTAAATTACCCATAGAATCTTTTATCTCCCAAGTTGTTTCACTTTGATATTGGTCTAAATTAATATTTAATATAGATGGAACACATATACCAGGGGGAGGGTTAGATAAACATTGTGGAACAGTTCTATTATGTATTAATCCATTTGTAAATGTAGAAACAGGATAATCTACCACTGTGTCTCCACATATCATAACATAATACTCTCCATTTACTATACCATCTCCGTAACTATCAAATATAACAAAGGATATATTTGTTATACTATCTGGTATATAGACAGTATCACTATGCATTGTATTGTTTTGTGTATAATATCCATAAGGAACATGATGTAATGTGTCTCCTTGATAAATGGAATCATATAAAACCCATTTAGTTTCAGAAGGATATGTATCAGTTTTTATATTTATGATAACTTCCTTTTGACTAAAAACTAAAATAGGAATTAATAATAATATGAATAATAATTTTTTCATATTAAAAGTCGCTCATTAATTGTTCGTCTATTTCTTCTTGTACCTCTTCTCTTGTAGCTAACATTTTAAAGCTTAAATCAGCTTGAAATCTTTTTACTTCCTCTCCATCATTGAATATAATAATAGTAGGTACAACTACTACTTCATATTTTTTTTGTAGTTCTGGATTTTTTCCTATGTCTATATATTTAACTTTACAATCATCTAATCCTTTTTTATCTGTATGGCACCACTCCACTGAATTTGCTTTATTCCATTCAGCATTAAAATATCTTACAGTTATTTGTCCAAAAATAGAACTGCTTAATAACATAAATATTATTAAATTTACTATTTTTTTCATCTGTTATAAAGTTTATCTTCTATTTTTTCAATAGCTTCTTTAATCTCTTCTACATCTGATTGTGTAGTGATTATAGTTTGTCTAATCATCTGGTCTTTCATATCAAACTCCATTCTAGTTATTTCAGCTTCTGGAATATCTTTTAGAATTTCTTCTTTAATAACCTTAACATCTACCTGTACAGGTTGTTCTTTAGCCTCTTGTATTTCTGCCATTAATGAATACCATCCAGCTATTAAAGTAGCTATAACAAAACCTAAAGCTATCATAGTTTTAACGCTTAATTTAAATGTAGTATCTTCGTTTAATTCTTTTGCCATATCAATTCCAAAATATTAATTTACCTAATATCCCTAGAATAACAGCCCAAATAGACCATAAGGTTTTTTGAGAAGCTTTTCTAAAGGATGTATTTTTGTTTACTTTAGACACAGTTCCATTGTCTGGGTCTAGAAGACGTATCTTTATATCACGTACATCTTCTTTAACTTTTTGTAACTCTTCGTGTATTTGTTTATTTGTAATAGGCATTACATTTCAAATCCAAAGTTCAATATCATTAATCTAAATCTTTTAGCAGTACAACCTTCTTCGCAAAATAAACAAGCTTTCATTTCTAAAACTGTTATTCTTCCTAATCTAAAAGATATTTCATATTTTGATTTTTTGTTTCCTTTTGCCCAACTATTTATCCAATTCATTTTTTTTGTTTTTAATTATTATTCGTCTTCTTCACTCCATTCACTTGTATCTAAAATATCTCTTATTTCTGAATAGGAGTATTGTGTTTTTCCATTTAAAAAACTTGGTGTGTTTCCTTCAAACGCTAAAAGCGCTTTACTTTTATTTAAAGAATATCTTAATGTATTTTCTGATGTTTCTAATACTTGACTAAAATCAACAGACGATACTTCGTTTTTATTTATTATTATATATTTTCTCATATCTTATGGAGTATCATTAAGCCATACTGGTGAATTTCTATATGTTCCTAGTGATGATGTATCAACTTTATTTACAGCTTTATCTCCACTACCATCATTTAACATATACCAAGCAAATAAATCAGTACCTCCTTGTTGTAAAGCGTTATAATTAGACCTTGCTCTATATATTGTGTTTATTTCATCTGAACCTAAAGCTCTATTCCAAAATATTACTGAGTTCATAGTCGCATCTATATAGGCTCCTGATTCTGAATTACTTCCTATAGCGGCAGTTTCCATACTTTTTCCTGCTTCTATTGTTCCTACTCCAGTTATTGTTTCTTTTGCTGTTCCATTTACATATAATACAATTTGATTTGTAGTTGTTTTATCTACTGTTCCAGCTATATGCCACCAAGTTCCATCATTTTCTGTCACATTACCAGAACCCCCATTACAAACGTCTGCTTGTCCATTCATTTTGTGAGTAAATCTTATTTCATTACCTGAGCCATGAAAAAGACATAAGATTTGATTATTAGAACTATCAGATATAAATTTAAAAAGTACTCCCGAAGAACTTTGTGTTCCAAGTTTTATCCAAAGAGAAAATGAAAATTGATAAACATTTATTGTGCCAGCCATGTTATTAATATTCACATCTTGGTCGGTACCATCAAAATCGACAGAACACGCATTAAAAGCGCTTCCACTTTGTCTAGGGTTACTAACACTAAGTCCTAATGAGTTTCCTAATGACATTTTTAATATCCTTTTGGAGCAAAATAACAAATTACTTTTCCAGCACCTAAGTCTACTTTGTCCCATTTGCCATATATGGTTAATCCAGCAGGAAATATATCATTTGATGTATGTACATCATCTCCATTATCAGAAGCTCCGATACCAGTAGTAGTATTGTCTAAATCATTCTCTGCTGTTACTGTACTAATACCACCTGCAATTTTACCTCCAAGAGTTTCTAAAGCTGCAAATTTAACATCAGAAGTAATCATTGTAATTGCAATTACATACATTGTTGCGGAAGAGCCAGATAAATCTAATACATCTGTAGTACTCAGTAATGTTGACCCATACTGTCCAAATGCCGCTTTTGTTAACATATCTACGTTTGCCATAATTTTAAATTTTAAATTTTTACAAAGTTAATAAATTTTATCGTATTAATGGTGATTCTTTTTCAGAACTACCACCATGTAGTACTTTTTTAATTTCTTTATGTACCTGTCCAAATGGAGCTACCTCATATTGAAGTTCTGTTCTCCATCTAGGAGTTCCTTCTTTTGCTAGATGAGAATCTCGTTTTTGTTTATCTCCACTTACAGCGTATCCTACAACATCACCTATATTTTGAGCTGTACCAAAAGATGAAGGTACAATAGTATGATTTATAAATCTATTATAATCAGTCATTACATTAATATCTTTACTTAATTTTTTAAGACTTTTAACTACTATATCATCTTCTCCATCATCTTCTAAAGCAAATATTAAAGCGGCTACTACACCAGCTATTCCAATACCTCTAATTAAAGCTCCCATTTCTTTCTTTTGGTCTTCTCCTAATTGTTCATACTGTTCTTTAAATGATTTCATAGACATTTCTCCATTGATAAATTTACCCCATAAACCAGAAACATATGTACCAGCTGTAGTATAACTACCCACCTGTACCTCTCCAAACCTATCAACATCTCTTTGTTGAAATCTATCTCCAACTAAAGTATAGAACCATTTCTTAAATTGTAACACAGCTCTACCTAAAGCATATGTACCTAACATTCTAGCGTCTAAAGCTGTATATCCTTCACCATGTAATGTAGATATTTTATGATTTATTTGTCTCACTCTTTCTTGTGTTATTTCTCCTGTCTTATATTCCTGTTCTGTCATCATACCTAAGAAAGCTGCTCCTTGTATATAATTTTCTGATTTATCCATAAATACAAATGATAATCTTTCTATTTTTCCAAAAGCTCCTTTTTTATTATCAAGATGAACAAAATCGCTAAAACTATATTCTACAATTCTATGTTTTTTCAATAGTTCTTGAGAATAATTCCAGTCACCAAAATATCTTTTCTCACCTAATATCATTTGTTTCCCTCCACGTTTACGAAGTTCTTGATACTTACCTGCTAATACGTTACCTATTGCAACATAAGGATTAAATCCTAAGAACCTTAATGTAGTTAATCTTACTAACCAATCTAATATTTTCTCTGCTGTATTTAGCTTTGGCTTTTTCTTTTCTAAGAAAGACTCTTTCCACCATCTAGTTAAATATTGAGCCGCATTTTTATTACCATTTTCTTTATTAAACTGTATAATAGAATCAACTAATACAGACATATTTTTCATTCCTACAAATGGATTTTCTTTTAGATTTGTAGCGTTACCATAATTATCTCTAATCACGTCTCCATGTTTAAATAAAGTACCTCTAATAAACTCTAATAAAGCTCCATTTAAATCCATAGACATATGTTCAAATTCTGTAGCCTGTCTTCTTTTATATTCTTCTATTAAAGCTCTATCAGCTTCAGTTAATTTTTCAGGAGATATACCTTCTGCCATTTTAAATATAGCATCACCATCATTTATTAAAGCGTCTATTTCTGCGTCTGATAAAGTTATTTTACTGCCATCTTCATTTATTCCTTGTTTTTTAAGATTAGTTGCTTTTCGTTTTAATTTTTCCATTAAAGCTACATTAGCAATTCTTTCTTTTGCTGTACCTGCACTTTTTAAATATGTTCTTATACTACTTAAAGGCATTAATACTTGCGTTCCGTTTATATCAAAATATAACTTAACACTATCTACATTCATATTTTTACCCATTCTCATATCATATAATCCAAACAATCCTTCTTTTGAAAACATTTCTAAGTCTCCCATTTGAATATTTTTAACAGCATCTCCTCTTTCTTGTCTTATTATATTACTAAACTTATCATTCATTTCACGATAAATATTCCAATAATTATATTCTTCTTTAGTTATATTATCTTTTTGTTTTTTCATATCCTCTGCAGACAACATCACTACCCTACCTCCAGGTAATCTTTTTGTTATATTTCCATAAAGCATTTCATATCTTTGAGACATATTAAGTTTACCTTTAATTTTCTCTACAAGTCCTATATCTTTAGTTTTTGATGCTATTAACTCATCATGTATATTATTAATTTTATTTGTATATAATCTATATCTTTTTAAATAGTCATAATAATTTTTTTCTATCTCATTAATCATATATTGTATTTCAGGTCTTCTAGATGTCATATTATTAGACCCCATCCATTTTCTTAACCAAGTTATATCTTCATTTTTAGAAGGTTTTACAAATTCATAATTTTGTAAATCTGCCTTTTCTTGTAAAAATTTAGTTTGTTTATCAAAAGCTCTTTGAGCTAACTCAGCCCTAATAAGATGTTTAGCTCTGTTTGTAGCAGAACTATCCATCCTATCGAGCTTAACCATTGCATCATAAAGATATTCGTCATTATGTTTTTTAAGTTTTTCTTCAGTTAATTTATCAGCTGTTAAATCTTCCGCTATATTATAATCAACTACATAATTTCTATATCTTTCTTTTAATCTCATGTGAATAAGACTATCTTTAGTAATAGACCTCATAGATATACCTTTATCATTTAACCATTCTTCAAACGATAACATTTCATTAGTATCCATATATTCTATTCCTTCACTATTATTTCTGTCAAAAGCTTTTTTAGCTCTTGTTACATCATTAGCTGAAGAAACTGCTTTTATCTTATATATATAAATAGGCTTATCTCCTTTTATAAAAGCTTTATGATATTTGTTTCCATTTTCTTTTATATCTGCATAATTATCATAACCTTCACTTTGAGCCCATTTATCTAAATTATTAATTTCATCTATACTGTTTCTTTTTATAGGTGGACTAATAACTACTAATGTATTGCCTGGCTTAATTAATTTTGTTATATCTGATTCCGTATTATTATAACTATCATATCCATGACTTATAGTCTTTTTAGTTCCAGCTATAATAGAATCTTCTTCTATAGTTTCTAATGTCATTTTACCTACTACATCCTCTTGCTCTTTAACTTGCTTACTTCTTTCTTCTAACTGTTTATCTATATCAGAATCTCTTTTAGCTTCTTCTTTTAATTTAGCTTGTGTGGTTTTTATTATTCCTAATGGATTTATCTGTGAATTAGATAATTCTTTCATAGAATTTATAGTCTTATCCATATATCCATTTATCTTTTTTATAAATTTATCAGAAAATAAAGGAGATAAAGAATCCTCTTTAAATCCAAAATCAAAAAACTTATACTCTATATTAAACATTAATGTCTGTTCTCTTTCTGTTAATTTACCAAAGTCATCTCTAATTTGTTTTATTTCAGATTCAGTAATAAATTCATTTAGTAAATTTTTATTTAACACTATTTGTTCACGACCTTTACTATTCTTAACTATTTTAATAGCTTTAAAAAATTTATTATCTGGTTTAGATTCCATTATCTTTTTTAACTCTACAATTAATCTACTTTTAGTTAAATTAGGATAGATGATATCTATATTTTCAATCATCTTATCAGATATAATTTTATTTATAATTTTATTTTTCTGGTCTTTGTTTTTATATAGTAATCCATTTTTATCATTATAAGATTCTTCCATTATAGATTGTATATATGGTGTATATCTTATATCTGTTACAGAAGCTCTATTTAACATTGTTTCAAATAACTCTAGAGCATGCGTCATAATAGGGTTTTCAAACAAACCTCCCATATTTCTTTTAGGGTCTTTTCTTATCTTTTCAATCTTCTGAACCATACTCATTAATTCTAAAGGATTCTTTTCTATAGATTGATGAACTGTAAAAGCTTTACCTACAGGTTGAGCCACTTCAGTATTAAATTGTTCTAAATTATAGATAAGAGTTAAATTCTTTATTTCTTCTTTTGACGGCTTTCTACCTAACCATTTAATAAAGTCTGCACCTTTTTTACTAGGCTTTTTAGTTTTTCCTAATAATTGATTTATAGTTCCTGCAGAAGAAACAAATCTTTTACCATCTAAAGTTTTTTGCCATTCAAAGTATTGCTTTATAATATCAGATGTATATATATTAGAAACATCTTTAAGAGAATATCCTAATCTTCTTAACATTACAAATCCTGCAACGGACTGTTCATTTAACCCTAATTTATCTGCATATTGCCATTTAGCGTTATCTAATGTAATATTAAGTAATTGAGCTAGTCCAAACCAATTTCCTTTACCTGCCTCTTCATTTCTATTGTCATAAAATTTATTTACCTTTCTTCCATTGATATCAACTTCGAACCCTAATTCAACTCCACTAACAGAAAATATATTTAAACTTCTTTGTAAAGCAGCTACTATACCTACTAGAGCTTTAGTAGGAACATTCTCTTTAAATACTTTAGCGTCTCCTACAGGGCTTAATTGAGATATTTTTTCAGCTTTCATTTTTTCTCCTAATGCATTTTCTACATCTTTTTGAAATTCTATATCAGCTGTTATTTCTTTTCTTAAGTCTTGTCTACTTACTAAATCTACATATAAATCAAAAAATTCATTACTATCATTTCTCCAGTCGTCTACTCCTTGTATTTCATTTTTATTATATTTAAAATTCATATGTACAGAATCTCCGTCTAAATCAGCTCCCCAATAAGCAGATACTTCTGCTGGTATAGTTATCTTAGATGTAGGAGTTCCTTTTAACTGTTCATGGAATCCTTTAACTATAAATACACTAGTACTTACTTTACCATGAGAAGGTATTCTTGTTCCTAAAAATAAATCACCTTCTTTAACTCCTTGTTTTTGTAGATAACCAGGAACGTAGGCTTCTGACACAATTACCTTTTTACCATTAATTGTTCTTTCTATAAAAGATTTTAAACCCATTCCTATAGAGGAAGATTGATAAGCGATACTACCTTTAGTATACATTTTAGTTCCTTTCTTAGCCACCCTACCATTAGCTATAGAATTATAAACAGAATTAATCGCTGGATATCTACCATCTAAATTTCCAAATATAGAAGACACTAATTGACCAAATACTGCTGGGTCTACAGAATCTTCAAATTGTTCCATTTCTTTAAATACATCTTGTGTGGTAGCGTCTTGAGACGTAATCATTCCTTTATCAAGATTTCTTTCTTTATTAGCTTTCTCCATTACACTCTTACGAAGTTCTAACATTTTATTTAAAATCTCCATATCTTTAGAAGACGTCATGTTATTGGCTAAATTGTAAAATAATTGTGATGGATAATATCTTTCATCTTTTTGTTTATCTAGCTCTAATTGTATCCCGAGTCCCTTGCCATCTAATCCTACAAATTCTCTATTAAGACTATTCTCTTCTCCTTTAATAAATAATTCATCTTGTTTCTCTAGAATATTATTTAAATTTTCTTCACTTAGATTTCTAACATCATAAATATATTGACTACCTTTTTTACCATTAACACCATCAAACCATAATTTTGCAGATGATTCAGAAGCCGCTATTACTAAGTGTCCATGAGCAAACATATCTATATACTCTAAATTAGGTACAGTTACATCTGCTATACTTGTATTTCTTTCTCTTAAAACATTAGCTATATTTTTATGTACTTCACTTGTCGCTTCCATTTCAGGAGTTAACACTTGTACGGCAAATTTTAAATATGTAGTATTTCCATCTGCTCCTCTATAATTATATACAAACTTATATACACCTCCTACATCTTTAACTCCTCCATATTTTTCTGTAATTATTTTAGCTTGTTGAGGAAGTATATATCCTGCTGCATCATTTTCTATCCATGTATCTACATTTTTAGGTCTTTCATTTTCTGTATATAGGTTACCATCTTTATCTACATAATAATCTTTTATTATAACAGGTTCAAATGATGTATTATGGTCATATGTAGTGTGAGAAGCAATAGTACCCGCTAGTCTTTTAATATAATCTACTTCGTTCTTAGCTTGTTTATGGTCATATCCTAATAATTGTTGAGCCATAAATTTATTAGATACATAACTCATTAAAAAGTTCTTACGTTGTTCTACTGTACTTTCGTTCCAAGCTTTATTGTTTTCATATAATTCTGGATTCTTTTTTATTTCTGATTCAAACTGTTTATAAATATCATTAATTTCTGATATAGTATAATTGCCCTTACTATCTTTTTTGATAGTATATGGAAACACCTTATCTCCATTTATATATTTATCTTTTAAAGCTGGATTATTATACAATATACCTAAAACTTTATTTCTACTAGATATATCCGTTATAGCAATAGACTTAACATAATATCTTCTACTCTTATCAGAGAACGTACCTATAACTTGGTCATATAAAACTGATTCTCCAGCTTGTTGTTTTTGTACTGCATTTAAAAAATGGAATAAATCAATAGCCATCATTTCTGCTGGGTCTATTTGTGTCATAGATTTAGCTCCGTCATCCCATCTTTCTATACTATCTTGACCTGGATAATATCTATACATACCAGAATGTACGCTTATATCAAATGGATTGTCTAATATTTCTCCAGTTCGTTTATCTGTTATTATATTTTTATCCAATTTTTCTTCTATCATTTTTGAATAGATATTATTTTCTGGATTAAATATACTTTTCTTATCATAGTCTCCACCTAATATTCTTTCTACAGTATCATAAGCTTGATTATGTAAAGCGTTATTATTGTTAAATATACTAATACCATCTCCTGTTACGTTGTCTACAATAGATAAATAGTTCATAGGCCTAGATAATACCATTGACTCTCTTAAAACTTCTTTAAATGACTGTAGATTATTTTCATAATAATCATAAGCTTTAGCTTTGTCACTAACTTTTGTTGTCCATTTTTCTGTCTTTTTATTAAACATCATCCATCTTCCATGTTTCAAACTAATACCTTGTAGTCCCGCTCTTTTTTCAAAAAATACATCTGATAAATACATTGGACTACCTTTCCATATTATTGTTTCATTTAATATAGCATCTGTATCTACTCTATCCCATCCTTCTGTATCTTTAAATAATGTTTCTAATATAGCTATTGTTCCATTAGATTTAGACTGCTCGCTATAATTATCTTCTGCAACTTTATTGTATATATTTTCTAAAGCAGCTCTTCTTTGTTGTTGTTCTGCTTTTGATAAATTAGCCCAATTATCTATCATTCTACTAACTACACTTTGTTCAGCTGTTCTACTTAGTAATACATTATCTTTCCATAAGTATTCTCCATTTTCTTTCACGAGTAGCATATCTCCTTGTAATCTTTCGATTACCATACTTTGGAATATATTAGATATTTGTAATAACTTGGCATCTGTATAATGTTGATTTTCAAATACCTTATTATCTAATATAGAAAGCATTTGTTGTATTTCAACAGATTTACTTTCTCTAACCATTCGTATAAAATCTTCTGGATTTCTCTTAACAGATTTAGAAAGATGATATAATTGATACATTAATTTCTTTCTTTCAAAAGGAGATTCTGATTTATGATTATATATTTCTGATACAGCTTTGAAAAAGTTTGTAAGAGTTTTAGGCATATTCATATTCTTTAACTCCTCATTATGTAGGTCAGCTTCATTTAAATCTGTTTCATCATTTAATTCCTGCTCTTCAAATTCAATCATTAATTGCTTACCTTTCTTTGTATCTACTCCAATACCTTTTTCTTTAAGTATTGCCTCTATTAATAACTTGTCACTACCTGCTAATGTCTTTTTATATTTAGGATTAGTTGTATATAAAACAGCTTGTATATATTGTTTTAATTGTTCCTTTTGTTTTTTCTTTAATGATTTAGAGTTTATTAATCCAGACTTATCTATTCTTTTAACTACATTATCTGCAATTTGTTCATCTGTTAATCCTTTACCTAATTCGTAATTTAAGAATGTATGAACCAATGAATATTCTGTAGCTTTTCTAAAGCTAGCTTTTTTAGCTCTATTGATTCCACTATATCCAGAGTTTTCTATATTTCCTTTCTTGCCAAAATTTAAAAGGATATGTTTCATTGCTGCGTCTAATGTAAGGGTAGGTATTACATCATCTACTAAATTCAAAAATTCTCTAGCCTCTTCATCTGTAGCAAGCTTCTTTGTTTCTTTATAAAATTCAATTAAGTCTTCTTGTAATTGTTTTTGTACTTTACTATTTTTTATAATAGCGTTTAAGTTACCATAAGAATTAGCTTCTAAAGTTCTTACAAAAGATTCTTCTAATAAATGAGTTTGTTTTAAATTATCTAATTTCTTAGCAATAGCTCCACCTCTTCTTCTTGTAGTTAATTGTGTTATAAGAGAAACATATAATTCAGCTGTTTTTGTATCATCTACGCCTTCGTTTTTAATAATACTATTTATAATGTCTTTAATATCACTTTTAACATTATTACTATTATTCATGGTTTGTCTCTGTAGTTCTACATATTGACCTACAGTCATCACTGTGCCTCCTATATCAATTAATGTTAACTCTGGATATTGAATAGATGTTAAATCAAATATATCAGACTTTACTAATAATTGATTTATTCTTTTAACTAAAGGAGACTCAGCATGTAACCTATAATATATATGTCCAGATTCATGTATAAAGTCTGTTCCTACAGTACCATTTTCTGTAATAAGTACAGTGCTTCCTATTGCTAAAGAAACTGCTTGATTACCAAAAGAATCTAATAATTTACCACTTACTATATAAGCTTGTTCTTCTGGTACTAAACCTTTCTTAATCATTCTTTGTAGCATTATATATTCACCTAAACCAGCGTTAGTATATACTTCAAAAGTTCTTCTTGGTACAGCTCCATCATATTTATTAAATGTATTGTCTTTAGATATTTCTGATGTTTTTTCTTTTATTTTAGATTTTATTTTATTAAAAGTAGATTTTATTTTCTCTTTTATATCTTTTACTCTTTCCTTTATTGTTATATCTTTTTTAGCTCTTTTAATATCTTTATCTTTTACATCATAGTCTCTATACTCTACAGTTCCTATAACTTTTCCGTCAACCTCTGCAATCATTTTATATTGATATAAGTTATCTCCAAATTGAAAAAATAATTGACCATCAATATTTATTACATTTTCTTGACCTTCTTTTGGTAAAATTAGTTTTATTTTAACAGGTATATCTTTTTGATTTATATATTTAGCTAGGAAATTATTTATAGTTTCATTTCCTACCATGCCCTCTTTATTGTAAAATTTTATTTTACTTCCTTTATTATCTGTAATAGTATAACTACCTCCCCCTTTAGTAGGGACAATAGACGCAGCGGCTACTATAATTTCACCACCTTTTTTAGCTATAGTCTCAGCCAATTTTTTTACTTTTTCTAATATTGGAATC
>Ga0098041_1000785_pt1 | contig 12546 bp, 24 predicted proteins | sample 8_EtaG_FD_77066 | JGI IMG/M metagenome (GOLD analysis project Ga0098041, IMG submission 77066) | Marine viral communities from the Subarctic Pacific Ocean - 8_ETSP_OMZ_AT15162 metaG | ecosystem: Environmental > Aquatic > Marine > Oceanic | place: Pacific Ocean | collected 2015-01-08
AGGTAAGATTGCTTACTATGTACAAGGTGGTCCATCACTAGTTCATTCAGAAACTGCTGACGATACAGAAACAGAACTTTCTGGTAAGATCGGTGCTTCTGTTCCTGTTACTGAGTCTCTTGCTGCTTATGCTGAGATCTCTGGTGCTACTGCAGGAGAAGATTCTGCTGGAGACACAATCCGTAACTGGGGTGCTAAGCTTGGTGCTAAGTTCGTATTCTAAGTCGAACTGACTTTCTAAATAAAGGGTGACTTCGGTCACCCTTTTTTATTCTTTAAACACACATGCAAAACTTCGCAGTTTATACAAAACCTGATTGTCCATACTGCTCAAAGATAAAACAAGTTCTTGATGGGAAATCAATTTCTTACCGAGAATACAAGCTGGGAGTACATTATACACGTGAAGCTTTCCAAAGAGAATTTGGTAGGGGTTGCACTTTTCCGCAAGTACTGGTAAACTCAGACAAACTCGGTGGATGCACCGACACTGTTAAATACCTTCAAGAAAAAAATCTAATTTGATGGAAGAACTTTACGACCTTGTTGAACATGCTATAGATGCTGCCTTTGAACGAGAAATGTACTTGTTTGATTGCCTCACTTATCTAAAGCATATGAAAGCAACTCGTAAGCAAGCTAAGGAGTTTATTGATTCTAGTACTGCTGGACAATTGGCTCTATTAGTTTACGATCTTGATGAGTATATCAAAGGTGGTTCAGACAATGAACACTGTCAACTTAGAGAAGCATATGGTCATCTAGGTAAACCTAGAGCAAGAAAGTTACGAAAGTATCTTCACCGTATACTAAGTGATGCTTGGACATATGAAGCATCACGTAAACCAGGGAGAAAGAAACTCTCTAAATAAAACCAGTAGTAAGGAGACCTATGGAAATTGCATTAACTGTCTTAATGGTAATCGGTGCATTCCTTTTAGGGGTTACGGTATCATGGCTAGCAAAAGGATACGTTGAAGACTATGTTGAAAACGCTGCCTATGCTAGAGCTGTTATCCATCCTGAAATGTTGGATGCTAACGGTAATATAATTCACGACGAATTAATTTACCTTCGCAAAGAAAAAGATTTTTACACTGAATTCGATGAGGATGATGATTAATTATGGTAGCTAAAGGACTTGAAAATAGTAACTCACGGTTACTTATTACAGAGATCTTACGAAAGGTTTCTAATGCTAAAACTAAGAAGGAGAAGGTAGAACTTCTTCAGGGAAACAATTCCCCTGCACTTAGGATGTTATTGATTTGGAATTATGATGAGAGTGTAGTCTCTATGCTCCCTGAAGGAGATGTTCCATACACACCTAACGATGCACCTGTAGGAACAGATCACACACGACTGGAGCAAGAATCCAAGGGGTTCTATCGCTTTGTTAAAGGCGGTCAAGATACATTGAAGTCTTTAAAACGTGAGTCTATGTTTGTTCAACTGCTAGAAGGTTTAGCAGCAGAAGAAGCAGAACTTCTTGTCTTAGTTAAAGATGGACAACTGAACAAAAAGTATAAGCGTATTACTAAGGCGGTAGTGCAAGAAGCATTCCCACAAATAGAATGGGGTAATAGATCTTGAACATTCTTCATGAAGATTGTGACCCTACCCTTGCAAAAGATACAAAACTACCTTATAATACCTATTGCGTAGAGTATACCAAGGAGGATAGGATTGCTTATGACATTACAATGTCATCCAGTGCGGTAGAAGTTTTTGATACGTACTATGATAAGTACAAAAAGAATTTTAAATTTCTTAAGCAAACTGCTGGAAGAGTTAATCCAAGACAATGGAACAATCAGAAGAAACCTCATCCACCAAAGAAACCAAAGACAAAATCATGAGTGTGTACAAATCCAATGCTCCAGCAGATAGAAAGGATATCGAGCGTGGAGCAGAAGTAGTGGCAACTTTTACTAAACCATTAATCTTAATGTTCTTATGGAATGCATTAATGCCTGGTTTATTTGGACTAGCAACCATAGGATACTTAAAATCATTTGGTATCTATCTAATGTCCAGAATTTTATTCAGTCACAAACCAGTTAAGATAGACTATGACTAAGGTATCTTTGATCTCTGTGACACCTGACGCAGAGAAAACTATTGGTTATGTTGCTAGGGTATCCAACCCAAATAATCAGGACAATCCTAACGTAGCAGGTCTACTTAGGTATTGTATTAAGCATCATCATTGGTCTATCTTTGAACAGGCATTCATGACCCTAGAGATTGAAACTACTAGAGGTCTTGCTGCACAAGTATTAAGACACAGATCTTTTACCTTCCAAGAGTTTAGTCAGCGATATGCTGATACTAATCTACTTGATAGTAAGATTGATGTACCAGAATTAAGAAGTCAGGACTTAAAGAACAGACAAAATAGTAATGATGACATACCTCCAGAGAAGAAGGAGGAGTATTCAGCACTGATTGCTAATCATTTTGATGAGGCAATGAATCTATATAATTCATTACTAGATGCAGGAGTTGCAAAGGAGTGTGCAAGATTTGTACTTCCATTAGCAACACCCACTAGAATCTATATGTCAGGTAGTATCCGTTCATGGATGCACTATATCGATTTGCGTTCTGCACATGGAACTCAGAAAGAACATATGGACATTGCTGAAGCATGTAGGGAGATCTTTATAGAGCAGTTCCCAATCATTGCCGAAGCACAAAATTATGTACACACCCAATAGGACTTACCAACAATGCCTACGTACGATTTTATTAATAAGGAGACAGGTGAGATTACTGAACTTGCTATGTCAATGACTAAGTTAGACCAGTTTAAAGAAGATCATCCAGAGTTGGAACGATACTTTGGTAATCAAGCTACCTCTGCTACTTACGGGAAACCTAAGATGGATGATGGTTTTAAAGAAGCCATGTCTAAAGTGCAAGAGGCACACCCACTTGCAAACTTGAGTCGCTTTACATAATGCCAAGAGCCAGAAAGAAATCCAACGGTAACGGTAACGGTAATGGTACTGCACCACTACAACCCATGTCAAAGAAGATGATGAAAAGAAAGAAGCCTATTGATAAGTCATACATGACTGACATCAAGCCTCTTACTGACAATCAAAAAATTGCTTTTGATGAGTATAAGAGAGGTAAGAATCTTTTATTACATGGTGCTGCTGGTACAGGTAAGACATTCATTATGCTTTACCTAGCACTCCAAGAGGTATTAGATGAGACCTCACCTTACGATAAGATATACATGGTAAGGTCACTCGTACCTACTAGAGAGATAGGATTTCTTCCTGGTGATCATGAAGATAAGTCATACCTATATCAAATACCTTACAAGAATATGGTGAGGTATATGTTTGGTATGCCTGATGATAACTCATTCAATATGTTATATGATAACTTACGAACGCAGGAAACAATTGACTTCTGGTCTACATCTTTTATCAGGGGTACTACTCTTGACAATGCTATTGTTATTGTAGATGAGTTCAGTAACTTGAATTTTCATGAATTAGATAGTATAATAACAAGAGTAGGTGAAGACTCTAAGATTATGTTCTGTGGTGACATCACCCAGACAGATCTGGTTAGAGAATCCGAGAAGTCTAAGATATCAGACTTCATTCGTATCCTTCAGGAGATGAAGGACTTTACTTGTATAGAGTTTGGCTTAGATGACATCGTAAGGTCTGGTCTGGTCAAGCAATACTTAATCACAAAATACAATCTTGGTTTCTAAATGAGTTTTACCTTCGTTAATGATCCTATCGTACCGATAGATGTTGAACCAGTTAACAAGGATGGTGTAAGATTTTACCCAATTCCTGGTGCTGATAAATATTATCCGAGCGTTACCTCAATCACATCGTTTAAGAACGCAGCATTCTTCGCAGGTTGGAGAAAGAAAGTAGGTGAGCATGAGGCTAATCAAATTACTGCTAGAGCAACACAAAGAGGTACTGCATTCCACAGTATCACCGAGGATTATATTAAGGATAAATTAAATCTTGAAATATACTTGGAAAATAATCCATTATCTGTTAGAATGTTTCAGTCGGCCAAGACCACTCTTGATCGCATTGATAACATACACTGTTTGGAGACCTTCCTATACTCACATTACCTCGGACTTGCTGGTCGTGTAGACTGTATTGCAGAGTTTGATGGTGAGTTAGCAGTAATTGATTTTAAAACCTCCACTAAAGAAAAGAAGGAAGATTGGGTTGAACATTACTTTGTTCAAGAAACTGCGTACGCAGCAATGTTCCTCGAACTCACTGGTATTGAGGTAAAGAAAATTGTCACACTCATTGCGGTTGAAGATGGATCTGTTCAAGTATTTCAGAAGTACAATCTTGATGACTATCTACAACTACTCAAATCCTACATTGAAGACTTTGTTAGGGGACAAACTAATGCCTAAAGAAAACGTTTTAGAGGATAAGTTTCTAACCTCTACTAAATTCTCTCAAGAAATTGAGAGATTAGTACATGAAAGTAATGGATTAATAACTTACATTGAAGCGGTAGTAACCTACTGCCAAGAGAAAGAGATTGAATTAGAAACAGTACCTAAACTGTTAGCTAAACCTCTCAAAGAACGATTGAAGTATGAAGCTCAGAGATTAAATTATATGAAACAATCATCCAAAGGAGTATTACCTTTATGACCTTTTTCAGTTCAGACCAAGTACAGGAGAACTTACAAGATATATTTGACACTTATCAAGAGATTGCAGTTGTTGCTAACAAAGTACCTACCATGTCAAAGGAGGATAGGTTGGAGCATATAGAAAGTTGTAAGGTACTCATTGATAAACAGAAGACATTCTATTTCAGACTGTCTCTTGCTGCTAAGGAAGATGCTGAAGCAGCAGACATGAGGACAAGGATTGATGCCTTGTCTCAAGCATTCGGGTACAAGAGTCTCTTGGACTGCATGGATGCTATGGTAGACACGTTAGGAAAAGCAGAAAAATCTCAGCTTGACCTAACCTAAATAGTATGCTACGATTACACAGTAGCAACCAAATACACTCAATACGGAGAATACGATTATGTCATTTGCTTCACTAAAGAAAGCTGCCTCTGCAGGTAGTACTCTTAGTAAACTGACACAAGAGATAGAAAAACTAAACCAACCTCAAGGTGGTGGAGGTGCTGATGAGCGTCTCTGGAAACCTGAGTTGGATAAATCAGGAAACGGTTATGCCGTTATCCGATTCCTTCCTGCTCCAGATGGAGAGGACATGCCTTGGGCAAAGATCTGGTCACACTCCTTCAAAGGACCTGGTGGTCAGTGGTACATCGAGAACTCTCTTACTACTATTGGTAAGGATGATCCTGTCGGTGAAATGAACAGGGAACTATGGAACAGTGGTCGTGAGTCTGACAAGGCAACTGCTAGAACACAGAAGAGAAAACTCTCTTACTATTCTAACATCTATGTTGTGAGTGACCCTGCACATCCAGAGAACGAAGGAAGAGTCTTCTTATACCGCTACGGTAAGAAGATATTTGACAAACTAGTAGAAGCAATGCAACCTGCATTTGCTGACGAGACTCCACTAGATCCATTTAACCTATGGAAAGGTGCAGACTTCAAGGTAAAGATTAGAAAGGTTGATGGGTACTGGAACTATGATAAGTCAGAGTTCGCTGCACCTGCTACTCTAGCTAAACTAGATGATGATGAACTAGAAAAGATTTGGAAACAGTCCTACTCACTCGCTGAGTTTGAAGCTGCTAAGAACTTTAAGTCATATGAACAACTTAAAGCAAGATTGAGTCTTGTTTTGGGTAAGGTTTCACCACGTACAGCACCTGTTGTTGACGAGAGTGAAGAGGAAGTAGCACCTGCAAATTGGGGTAAAGAAGTTACTGATTTCAAAGCGAAAGCAGTTGCTGCTTCACCAGCAAGCGGTGAAGAGGATACACTGTCATACTTTGCTTCATTAGCAGAGGAGGACTGATTATAAACTGGCACAAGGGGGACTTCATATCCCTCTTGTTCTGCTATAATTAGTATATTCAAAGGAGAATTATGAAGTTTACGCCCTTGCTTTTAATACCTTTCTTGTCTGCAACACCAGCACAAGCAGGGTGGAAAGAATTTTTTCAACCAGGATGGTCAGAGTCTGAGATCTGTTACAAGAATGTATACAGAGAGGAGTATGTACCAGGCACTTACAACAATCCAGGTTACGTTGAGACATTTAAAGATAGAGTAGAGATTCCCTGTGAGAGACCTATCGCTGGAGGGTATGGAAGAGAACCTGGTTGGGTTGGTTCACCTCCCTCAAGACCAGTTAGAAGACCTTCACGTGATGGAAATGAATGTGGTGATGGTAAGATTGCTGGTGGTATACTAGGTGGTGGTCTTGCTGCTGCTATCTCACAAGGAGATGGACGTTGGTGGGCAATCCCATTGGGTGTAGTTGCTGGTAGTCACATTGGATGTGATATTGATGGGGGTTGATGGACAAGCACGATATACCATTCTTAGGAGATTTCTATACTAAAGCAGAGGTAGATAAAATGGTCTCCGATGCTTTAGCAGAAGCACGTGCTATTGATGAAGAGTCAATGCGTAAGCACAATAGAGATGCAACCATTATCAGTATGATACTTGGGTTTACATGCCTAGCACTATTTGTTGATGGTTTGTTAAGAATATTAGGTATCATCCCTCCATTCATGGACATAGATGTCAATGTAGTTGATGATATAATAGAGAGAGTTGAGCAAGATGTAATACCACAAGTTGAAAAGTACAAAGCATACATACCGAGGATTTAAATGACTTTGCAACAAGATTGGGATGGATACTTCCAACAACGTCCTGATGGTGGGCCTTGGGATGTGCAGAATGATTATGTTCCAGATCTATCTGTAGTAAATTTTATTAAGGAGTATAATGTACCAAGTACATTAAGAGTATTAGATGCTGGTTGTGCTGATGGTAGGAATACCAAGTACCTTGCAACTAAATGTGAAGTAGTGGGACTGGATTTTTCAAAGACTGTAGTAGATAGAGCCGCTAAAGCGATTCCAGAAGCTACCTTTGTGCATGGTGATATCAGAGATCTACCCTTTAAGACTGGTAGTTTTGATTATCTTATTGATGCTGGAGCATTCCATGTGAATCATCCAAGAGATGCTACTTTAATTATAGAAGAATATCACAGAGTTCTATTGGGTGTATCAAATAGTAAAATGTTTATCAGAGTGTTCGCTAGAAGAGAGGATTCTGATGAACCTATCTTCCATGTATCACAAGGTAAGTTACCAGTTTACGGTTACACTCCTGATAGATTTGAATCGATTATTGAAGACGAATTTCATATTAATAGAAGAACTTATGCACCTATGTACGGTGCTCATGGTGATGGGTGTTACTATTACCATTTGTCACGCAAAACTTAAATCATTATAAAAAACCCTCAATTTATGAGGGTTTCGTTATAAAATAGTGTGTAGAATTCAACACAATACAAATGTCAGGCGATTATTTCACCCATGAGAATCAACAACCGTGTAAAGTATCAAAGGCGATGGATGATATAAAGGAGTCAAGATGGCACAACACAAACTATGTCTTAGAGTTAGAGACCATGATGGTTAACGCACGGTACAGGACAGGAAGTCCCATGCAAGACTGATATATTATTCGATCTTTGATTCCCAGGAAACCCCGAAAAAAACTCGGCATATTTTTTGCCTGTAGGGGTTTTTTTATTATACGTTAATATTTGAGGAACCTGGTCCGTTATCATATGATGTTACTGTGCCTAGTTCTACTTGATTACTAACACTAGCACTAATGTATCCTCTTGTGTCTATAAATCTTTGTGCTACATTCAGTTCTGTCTTCTTATTGTTCTGATCGTCTAATTCTGAATGTGGTTCATATGCAACCAAATTAGCAAATTCGTCTGTAATCATATTTGTCAATTGACCTGTAGGTATTCGCATAAGTCTCTTCATATCGTTTTCATACGATTCGTGCTCATAATTACTTACTGGATATCTTGATTCCTCTGCTGTCTTAGTTGTTCCATCTGGCAATATTGCTCTAAATGTAGAATTGACTTCTATACCCTTTTTGACGAAAACTATATCATTGTATAGAACCTCATTACTTTCATAATGGTGAATTCCATCAGGATCGTCATAGATCTCCTGACAGTAATCCTGAAGCATCCATTCATCTTTTGGCCATTGACTATATACGTCCGTAATGTTGTTTACGATAAGTATTACCCAATCAAGAGTTGTACTTCCAAGAACTGCTAATGCGAGATCTGAGGGTTTAGTCCCATCTGGGATAGATGTAGTTTCAAAGAGTGTTGTGTATTTTTCAAGATCATCTCTTATTTTACATCTTCTGAAGATATTCTTGACAAGACGATATTTGAATGCTTCTTCATCTGTAAGACCTTCACCAATATAGGTATTTGGTAGTTGTGAAAAATATGCCATATTTAGTAACCTTTCGCTATATCTTCGGTTGTGAGTAGTTTAGTCTCTGTAAATTGAACGTTCAATACTAATGCTGGTACATTTAGCACTGAATCTCCACCTGCTCTTTTTAAAGCATTATATTGGTTATCTGGAGTATAGTTTACTGTCACGTTTGTGCATACTGAAGGATGAATCTTGAAATGTAGGTTACGGTCCATATCACCACCACTAGATACTAGAGATCCTTGAGAGTCAAAACGACAGAATTGAATATCAAATTTTCTTGGTACTTGGAAATATCTTTGCCCTTCAGCAGTTGTCATTAATTGACCTCCTCCTGTCCAAGGGTCATCCTCACTGTTATTCCATCCAAATAGGTTTTTCAATGCATCGATGGTTTCATCAAATGGTTCGTATTTTGCTCCTTTTTTACCAATTTGGGATTTCTTTGCTCGTACTTTTCTTGCTAATTTACCAGATTCAAATGTTGGGTGAGAACCCATCTTAAACCATGTACAAATATTGTGTATATTCTCTGCTTCTGTAGGGTTTCTTGCAAGCATCTTAAAACTAAAGTTATGATTACGGAAACTCATGTTATTGAAGACTTGTTCCGTATAGGGGTTAAATATTCTCCCCTTTGTCATTTGCTCTAAACTGTTAATATCAACACTACCTTGTAATCCTAAAAATCCACTAATACTGTTTGCTGCCTGTACCATTGCACTTGCACCAAATTCAGGGTTTGCTGCTTTTGCAGCCATTTGGATTGTTTCTGCTAATTTATCAAAATTTATTTCACCTTCTACATTTGCTGCTGCGTTAGCAAGAGCAATACCACCAACTCCGAGATCTACGGTTCTATAGTTTGATTGGTATGTTGTTGATAATGCTGGTGGCATATTAATGTATACCGTATCATTATCATATACTCTATCTGCTTTAACTGAACCTATATTACCACCGTAAAATGCTGCGTTGTCATCTTGGAATGACATTTGAAAACTTTTAAATCTACACCAGTCGATTGCATAGGTTGCACCATCAGCATCTCTATGGCGTTCTCCATGTGATACAGGAGCTCTATATGGGTATCTAAAAATTGACAACTGAACTACCTAAATATTAACGTGACCTGTATTTATTTATGCGTTATAAGCGAGGAAAGTACTTTCCTAAAAAACCTAATAAGTATAAGGGTGATTATCATAATATAGTCTATCGGTCAGGGTGGGAACTTAAGTTCATGAAATTCTGTGATTCTAATTCTTCTATTACCGAATGGGGTAGTGAAGAAGTAATTATACCCTATACTTCACCTGTTGATGGTAAACGTCATAGATACTTTCCAGATTTTTACGTTAAATCTAATGGAAAGAAATTTATAGTAGAGGTTAAACCATTAAGACAGACTAAGGAACCGAAAACACAGAAGAGGGTCACCAAAAAGTATATTAATGAAGTTGTCACTTGGAGTGTCAATAATGCGAAGTGGAAAGCAGCAACGGAGTTTTGCAAAGATTACAATATGGAGTTCATGATCATTACAGAAAAGGAGCTTAGAGTATAATGCCTTGGCGTTCAGACATACCACATAAACAGCAAGCTAGATCGACATATCCAAGTTTACAGGAGTTCATGTCCTTTGCCTTAAAGGATAAGGATTATTCTCCAGCGTCTAGTAATCTATTTTCAATACATATCGTACCACCAGCAATCTTAAAAAATTGGACTGCACGTGATGGTATTAACGGACATGTAATATCAGATACTATTGGATATAGAGATTCAACATTTATGCCTGGTTCAGGTGGTAAAGGTGGAATGTTAGGTAAGTGTTTAAATTTTTATTGTCAAACTATTAGTACACCAAGTAAACAGGTTACAACTGGTTCACTTGTTAATATAGGTACTGCAACCAAATATGCTACTGGTTCTGCTTTCAGTCAGATCTCTGCAACTTTTATTACACCCAAGTCTCAACATAGTAGGAATTTCTTTGAAAGATGGATATCATTAATGGCTCCTGATGCTAATCAGTATAGTGATTATTATGATTATTATAATGCTCCCAGAATGATGATTTTTAAATGGGAGAAAGGTGGACAACGTGAAGAACCTTATACATTTGAAACTAGGAATCAGAATGAAAAGATAGAAGGTTGGAATCCTAATGATAGACATCCACAGAAAGCATATAACTATAAATTGACCGCAAGTTGGGAGATGCAACAGGCATTTCCTTATAATCTAGGTTCAACTCAGTTAAATAACCAAGCAAATCGTCCTATGACGTTTACAGTAGGATTTTTCTTTGAACGTTACAGATTCTACACAGGAGCAGATTTTGATGAACCAGGTATCAGGACACAAATTTCTATTCCTGGACTGGGTTCAAGAGATGATGATTATTATGATCCACTTGTTGATGCTCAACAGATATTTGCTTCTGTAGATGCTACACAAAAATCACTCGGAATATGGTAGAATGAAACAACCATTACACAAATTACCACTCGATACGTGGTTTGATGATGTACCTCACCCCTATGATAGTTGGCCTATGTCAAAAACAGATGAACCTCTAGATCTTGCACCAAGTTCTGTAGAACCGCAAGATGAAAAGAAAGAAGAAACACCACATGAAATAGCGTACCGTTTAGCGGTTGAAAAACATAGTCCTTGGAAAGGTGGAGGTTCCGAGAACTTCCATAAATAATTTTACTGAATTGAATTCACAATGCCATTACCTACATTAAATGTACCTAAGTACAAAATGAAACTGCCTTCAGACGGCAGAACTGTTAATTACAGACCATTCCTCGTTAAAGAAGAGAAGTTGCTTTTACTAGCAACAGAAACAGGTAGTCAAGAAGATATCGTAACAGCAATTAAGAATATAATTGTAGAGTGTACAGATATCCATGATATTGATGATCTACCTACTTTTGATATTGAATTTGTATTCCTTCAAATCCGTACCAAGTCAGTTGGTGAGGCTGTTGAAGTTAATGTGACTTGCCCTGATGATGGAGTAACAGAAGTACCTGTTAAAATACCTTTGAATGAAATCAAAGTTAAAAAAGACAAGAAGCATAAGAAGGAGATTAAATTGGGTGAAGATATTATCTTAACTATGGGATACCCTAGTTTGGATACATTCGTTCAAATGAATTTCCAAGATGAAGAACCTACTGTAGATTCTGTTTTTGAAATGGCAGCAAGTTGTGTAAAACAGATTGCTGATGCTGAACAGGTATATGATGCTCTGGACACTCCTCAAGAAGAGATGATTAATTTCTTTGACCAATTGAGTAGTAAGCAGTTCCAAGAAGTACAAAACTTCTTTGATACTATGCCCAAACTTTCTCATACTGTTAAGGTAACTAATCCTAAAACTAAAGTAGTGAGTGATATAACTCTAGAAGGACTATCAGCTTTTTTCGGATAGCTCTACTCCATCAGAGTTTACAAGCCTTCTATGAGGTTAATTTTGCTCTAATGCACCATCATAAATGGTCATGTGAATATATTGATAATTTGATGCCATTCGAGAAAGAGATCTATATGCAACTCTTAATGAATTATCTTAAAGAAGAGAATAAACGAATGGAGGAAGAGCGAGTCAACCAACAACGTAAATAATAGTGGCAAATAAATTTACACATAAGTTTGTAAATGCTGGAGTAAAGGGTAAAATTACACCAGCACTTTTTGCTGCAAGAAAATCTATTACTGCTACTAATAGATTAGGTAATACTGTTGCTAGTATAGGTAACGTTGTATGGGATATGAGACAAATTGCTGTCAAAGGGGCAGCAAATAGGATATTAGCAGAACAGGCACAACGTAGAGCAGAACAAAGGGAACGAGATCAGGAAGCTGAAGAAGCAGCAGAATTAGATAAGTCATTAGGTGGGAAAGGCAAAGCAGTTAAACCTGATGGTAAACAAAAGGGTCTCGCTAAAAAGCATTTTGGATGGTTGAATGGGTTTCTTAGACCTGTAGTAGAATTTTTTGGATGGTTAATTAAGGTTACGGTTATTAAGAATATTCTTAATTGGCTGGAAGATCCGAAGAATA
>Ga0098041_1000787_pt1 | contig 12519 bp, 8 predicted proteins | sample 8_EtaG_FD_77066 | JGI IMG/M metagenome (GOLD analysis project Ga0098041, IMG submission 77066) | Marine viral communities from the Subarctic Pacific Ocean - 8_ETSP_OMZ_AT15162 metaG | ecosystem: Environmental > Aquatic > Marine > Oceanic | place: Pacific Ocean | collected 2015-01-08
AGACGCAGCATCTACGATTAATGACCATTTAGCGCTATCGGTATTTGTTGTTAGCGGTTGAGATCCGCTTGATGTATGGGCAGTCAGCGCAATAAAAATATTATTAGTGCTTGTATCTTTAACCAGGTCACGAACGCCGTAGGTTGTGCTTGCTCCCCAGTTGCCTTTAAAAGTACCGATAGTCTGCGTAATGTCTATATTACCTGACGCATCAAAAGCAAAGACTTTGTTTGCTCTGGCTGTAGCGTCTTCAGTAAAACTAGGATTGGCTATAGTAGTTGTCTTAGAGCCCTTAATAGATCTGTTTAATTCTTCTTGATGCTGCTGCACCATAAACGTCAGTTTATCTAATTGATCTTCAAAACTTGCAGCAGGGAATGGATCATTAGCAACGAGGTCTAAACCTTGTGTTAATGGTTGCTCACGAATGATTGTTAAGCTTTCACCGCTAGCTGGCGCAGTACCCATAGTAACATTACCACCACTAGCATTGCCTACACCGCTTACAGTGTAATTTGTAGAAATGCTTTGTGTAGTCTCACCACCACTTGCATTACGTAAAATAACAGTAAGATCATCTTGATCAAAGATCTTAAAGCCATAAGCAAAAACTGTTGTTGAGCCGTTGCCATTGTAACTAACTTTATTTGTTGCGCTACTAACTGTCATCTTGGTAACATACCTTTTTCTTTAATTTTGTTGCTAGCTGCCTCTCTATCATCAAAAGCTTGCCGTAGTTTAGCATAGTATGGAATAGATTGATAGCTTGGATCTGTCATTAAAACTCGCCATGCTTTATCGTAAAATTTCTTTTCTAAATCTTTAATTAAATAAAACCGTTTAGCATCCATGCTTAAATCACTTTCGCCAGTTTTTCTCATATCATCTGAATACAACCGGCCTTGGCGTGTGTTTGTTCTAGTTGTTAGATTTTCTAATGCTTCTTGAAAAGTAACCATACCACCTAAACCAGGAATGTTATCTCTTTGTATATTCTTAGCTTCATTAACTAAATCCATTTGCGCTCGAAAACTTAACTTCATCCCATTGTAACTTTTAGGATTTGATAGAGCCCAAGCTTTATTACTTTCATACAGACGCATTAATTCTATTTCAACATTTGTAGGTTTTTCTGATGGACGCATACGAATACCAGTAAAGTTATTCCATAAAGCCATATATGGATTTGTTGCAAAACTTACATCTTCCGCGCCATAAGCCCTACCAAGCGTGTCACGCTTAACAGCATTGTAATCTTCTTCCTCTTGAAAAAAACTATCTTTTGCTCGCATAGATTTTATTTTGTCAAGCAACATAGACATTTCTTCTGCTATATGAGGTTGACCACCTCTCACAGCAATGCCAAGTTTTGCTCTGCCTACAAGCCTATAATCTGGATCTGTACCATTTGGATGCAAATATTTAAATGTACCGTCAGGGTTTGTTTGCGTAACGTCTTCCATAGTATAATAATCAAAATCACCATATGGATTGCGTACTGTAGGATCTCCAACTCTAAAACCCATACGTTGCGCTGCTGCCCAAACATTTGGAAAACCACCAATAGTTGATCCTTCTATTGGCCCTCTAAACAAATGAGGTGCATCACGGAACATGTCAGCAAAGCTGTCATTATCTAATATTGTGCTTATGTCTGCTAGCCCTTGAAGCATTGGCAACTCAGCATAATAATTAGCAATAGAGCCTACAGCAGCTAATGCTCTATTACCAACTCCTTCCACATCATTACCATATACCGCTTCGTTAGCTGTTGTCATAAATGCAAGAACACCACCAACAGGTTCCCACCCAGAATAAGATACATACATTAATGGGCCATTAGGTATGCCCATATCATTATACAATTTATCTACACCTTCGGGCCATCCTTCGCCCTTAAAAACAAAACTGTACGGTTGCCATCCTGGTGGTAATGCTTCTCTAGCAACTTTGTCCATAGGCATTGCACCTGTCATTCTACCTTCAGCAACTTTGTTTTGAACATAAAAGAAAGAAGCCCCAGCCATTGTAATTTTAGCCATAGCTTTTTGTTGTTGCGCTGGAGTTCCTGTAAGCATATCTTTATAAACTTGTGGATTTATACCTGACATTTCCATTGATTTAATAGCAGCGCTTGTTGGAGTTTTTACAAACGGCATTAACCATTTACCTACTGGAATAGGGCCAAGACTTATTTTTTGGATAGCCGTGCCTGGAGCGCTTATATCTAAACCAAAAATTTCTGTATCATCTTGCAATGTATTATATTTAGCTGTTTGGTCTAATTCTTTTGCTACTGAGTCTGGATCAAGCAAAACCATACCTGCTTCGTCCATCGCTTCTGTAACATCTTTACCTTCATACAAAGCTTTTCTGTACGCTCTATTTGATTGCACGTACAATTCACCACGTTGTGAAATTGTTTTAAAAAACTCATCGCCAAACAACAACGCTCTAAATGGCAACCTAACGCCTTTAAATATAAAATTTATTGGCCCTGACAATGGTGTTTCATCTGCAAGTCTAAAGCCTGTTGAGTAATCTTCTATTTCTGCTCTTGCTTTAATAGACGGTTTTTCTGATTTAAATGCTATAGACGCTACCTTTAAAGCGTCACCAAAACTATCCATCCAACCTTTTACACGTAACGCTGTATCTTCTATATACACTTGCTCTGGATCTATTGGCAAACCTCGCGCCTGGCGAACGCTTCTAGTAGCTGTTCCATAAATACCTGCAAGTGTTTCTGTTGGTAATTGATACGTCATCCACAGAGCGTTAGAAATTATGTTTTTAAAATTTGTTGCTGGTGACGTTAACAAACCTGCCATATAAGCTTCTGCTATTGCAGCGCGTGTTTTTGCAAAAACAACTTTATTGATAAATCTGTTAAGACCCTTAAAACCTTTTTCTTGCACAACACTAGCTGCTGCTTTTGCTATGTCATCAGTGATCCCTTCACCGCCACCTAGCTGCTCTAATGCTTCTCGCGCTCTACCGGCTAACGCTAAAGCGCCATCTTCACCGCCTACTTCAATTGCAAATGATTGTAATGCTCTAGCAGTTTCTGTTTGAAACCCTTTTAGATGCATATGAAAACCATGATAGATTGCTAACTGTCTACGAAATTCTAATTTTTCACTAGATGTAGAAACACCGGTATTTATTTTGTCTGCAAGGTTCATAATTTTTTCACCCTGCACAACAAAAATTTCACGCGCAGCAACAAGCTCTTCACCTAACAATAAACCGTCTTCAATACGTCTATTTAAAAATCTTTCAGTAAATCCAAGCTCGTCAGCTAAAAGTGCAGCCGCATTTTCTTTTGTAACATTGTTTGGTATTTTAAATCGTTTAGCTTGACTTATCTCTAACTTACTAACCTCAGAAACAGCAGTAATAAGTTTACCAACATCGTCTGATGTTTTCATATTTTCTAAATTAAAATCGCCACCTTCTGCAATTGATTTCGCTTCTACTTCAATATTAGGAAGAACCACTTCTTCTAAGGGAGAAACATCAGGTATTTCTCCTTCTATCGCTTTGTTAGCGTTATCAATTACTTGGTTATATTCTGGTTTATCAGTTTGTTTATTTATTTCATTAACAGGATCTAAATCTGCTGCTCTTACTTCATCAATAGCTTCTTTAGCAGCACGAACTGCTTCTGCTGTTTCCGTTGGTTTTGCAGTAAACCCACGTTTTTCAAATTCTTCGTATCCTTCTGGCGATAATGTCTCAGCAGCTTTTTCTTTTTTTAATTGCTCTGGATCAACAGTCTCATCAAGCAAAGGTGTTTCTTGCGGCGTTTTAATTATACTCTCTACTGGCGGCGGTGGTTTATTAAATTCTGACATAATGCTTTTCATTAAGTCTTTACCAAACCCAGCTATTTCTACTCCGCCTTCACGCTCTGGTCCTTTAGCAAATTCAGTCGGGGCTCCAACAGCAGTAATGCGTTCTTGCTGCTCTTGTTGTTCTGCTATGTCTGTTGGATCGATTGCCATACTAAATCACTTTAATTGAAATTGCTCTGGAAGACTTGCTTCTTCTTCTGCGCCAAGCTTGGGTTTATCTCCAAGAAATGCTAGCTCTATGTATTGTTCTCGTGTAATAGGCAAATTAAGTCTTTTCATAAGAGTTAACACACCGTCATTATTCCCAAGTTGGGGGGTTAATTCCACCGGCTCTTTCATCTACCAATCTCCTTGTTTCATTTAAATCTATTTCACCGCTCTTATATCTTTGCCATATTGCGTCAATATCTGCCACATTTTTTGCACTTTGTTTAAATTTATCAGTAAATAAACCTCTTACGGCTTCCCACGTAATTGATTGCATTTGTCTAGGTAGTATACCACGTTCAGCAGCAGCGCGTCTATACGCCTCTGCATATAGTCCATAATTACCAGATATGCCTGATACAGAAGAACCTTTTGTAGTGCCTCTACCTTTAACACTCATGTTTTTAAAATTATGATCTACCTCTAAAGAATTACCCGATAATGGACGTAACAAAGCACCAGCAACAGCATGAGTATCTATAGTTACATCGCCAAATAATGAATTAGGGCTGTATATATTATTATAAAAATTTCTAACCTTATGACGTTCACCCATTAAAACAGAAATAGTATTTACATCTCCATTTGCATCTATAGACGCAACAGCTTTTCCAATTTCATTAAGAGAACCCCAAGCAGCTTTACTAGGTGAACCGTCTGCATTTGTAGCAACATCTAAGAAATCACCTTCTGGACCTACAATTTGATAGTCTGGCTTGTTGTAAGTTTGATCGTATAACCTGACAAATAAACCTCTTAATGTCGCTTGCACTGCTGGATCGTCATCCACTATCTCTGAATATGATTTACCTTTTATAAGATCTAATAATGGTTCGTATTTAGGTTTGTTTAATGATGGCAAAGATCTAAACGTCTGTTCCATTTCATTAGCAAATTTAAAATCTTTTTGTTTTATAGCTACGTCAAGAACACGTTTTGCCAAACTTACGTTTTGATACCAATCTTTTTGCGGAGATAAAGCAGCTAACGCGCCAGCAATAGATGTATCAGGAACCCCATATTCTGTTGACCAATTATCAGTAATTGCTCGCGCACCATCGTACCATTTTTGGCTACGAGCCCTAGTTGCATCAGGCACTTTATCATGTAAATAAAGTAAATTATCTTTAGCGTGTTCTATAAATCGCTCTGCTGTTTCATCAACAGTTTCATTAGGAACAGTCAACATATTAGGATAATCTTTAGTTATGTTAACATTAAATTCGTAAAGTGTTGGCTCTAACTTCATTTCATCTAAACCAACAATTAAATCGCCTGTCATTGCATCTTCGGTTGATGCTTTAGCTGTTGGAAGTCTTGTTGATATTCTGCCTGGAAAACTACCGTCTGCATTTGTTTTATTAGTTGCAAACATATTACCACCAAGACTACCCACTGTAGGCATTTCTCCAGGTTGATTTAATCTGTCTTTTACAACACCAAATTTTCCACGGAGATACTCAACTAAACTTTTATCTCCTTTTACTTTTTTGAGACCAAAACCTAATCCTTTTATAAGACCATCTAGAGCGCCGCCAACTAAAATACCTTCAAAAGTATTAGTAACTCTAGCGCCTAATCGTTCTAAAGCAGATGCCTCTTCGTCAACCTGACTATCTAAAAATTCAAATATTGCATTATCGATCCCATATTCCCTAGCTAGTGTTGAAATATTACCTTCTTCTGGATCTAACAGCGCATCCGCAAAACCACCTCTTAACATCATGCTTAGAAAATTTACGCCTTTAACCGGAGCAATGGACATTCCAGTAGCAAACATCATAAGACCTCTTGCTAAAGATTCTATAGGCCCATCACCTTCTGGAACTTTAAGACCAATATTTGCCAGCCCATTTTCAAAAGCTTTGTCTGCTCGCAAATGCCCTTCTTTTTTTTCACGAGAATATTCTAAACCGTCTGGCCCCATGTAGAAATAACCAAGATTTCCAATAAGTTCACCTATATCATCAGCACCACCAGCAAGACCTGCTACTGTATCTTGAATACCACCGGCAACAACTCTTCCTGTAGATGCAGCTAAGTCAGCAGCTTTTTGACCAAATGTTATTTCTGGTGGGTCATAAACTTCACCACCTTGTCTTTCAACAAACATTTTTTCATATTCACTTAGGGGCTCTGTACGTCCACCACTTGTACTTTCTATATCTAAAAAACCAGCAGATTTTATTTGCTCATCGTCAAAACCAGCAGCATAGAAATCATCTGCTGTAGGCGTAATACCTTGCTCACGTAACGCAGCATTGTACCGCATAATTTTTGCTTGCGGTGTTATTTCACGTTCTGCAATTTTGACGTAACCACCATTTGGCATTTTTGTAAAAACTTCTTCTACGTTTTTAGATGCATTAAATGATGTACCATCAACCATTGATGGCGTGTCGGGAAAATTTGCGCCTTTAAATCTTGCAGCTTCTTCGTACTTATCAAGCTCTTCATCAATGCTATAGTATTCTGAGTTCATCTTGCTAGACCCTCATATCTTTTCTTCAAATCTAACATTTGCAAACGTAAAGATTTAGACGCATTTTTTTTATTTTCAGCAACATTTTCTTGCTCATTCATTTTATCAATTAGTTTTATCATTTCTGCTGGGCGTTGTTCTTGTGGAAAAGTTTCGGCTTGCGTTATAATATCTGACAGTAAATTTTGAAATGTAGCATCTGTAATTGCATTTTCGTATTGTTCATCAATAATATCTCTAATACCTGGAGCTTCAGAAATTAATTTATTACCTAAATCAATAACTTGTTGTTGTGTCATAGGTTTACCTTCAGCCCTACGTCTGTCAACTTCAGTATCAAGTTGCCTATATATATTACTTATTTCATTAGTTATCTTTGCAGCAGCATCTTTATCCATATTTTTTATTAAGTTTGCATCGTATCTCATTGCATTTTTTATATTAGTTTTAGCTTTATTAACGCCAATATCTTGATTGTTTCTTACTGCTGTAAAAAACCTTAATTGATCATTAATTGTTAAAACAGCGCTAGCATTATCAACATCATCAATAGTTAATGTTCCAAGTATTTCTTTTTGAGCTAATATTTCCATTGTTAGTGGATTAGATATTGTAGGTCTTAAATCTGCACCATTTATTCTAGCTATATAAAATTTGTTTTTTTGTTCTGTTACATCAAGATTTTCAAAAGCCCATTCTCTTAGTTGTGTTAAAATCATTGACCCATTAACATTAACGCGAACCATACCCTCGCTTGTATCTACTGAACGAAAATCAAAATCTTCACCTAAAATAGATTTTGCTAGCTCGTTAGCCTCATCAACAGTAAAAATTTCTAAAGGATCAATTCTTAACATTAATTCATCAAGATCTGCACTTTGTGATTTTAACAATTTTTCATTTGCTTTTTCGTTTTTTTCTTGCGCTTCATCACGTAATTTTTGAAAAGCAGCAGCTTCAGTTAATGCGTCTTTAATTATATTATTTGCTTCATCTCTTGGTATGTTTTGCAATGTGTGTAAAACATAAGATCCGCCAGGCAAGTTTGGTCTATCCTCAACGTCAACTTCAATTCCAGCATCTAAAAAATCTTGAACTTCTAAAGCTTCCAGTAAACCTAAAGCATAGCTTGGCGTTGTTGAAACGTAAGCGCTTGTAACATTTTTAGCTATATCAATTTTCATTTTAGACGTAACTATTGCGGCGCCGGTTTCACTATATCGTTGTTGTTTAACGCCTGTAGCTATATCACTTTCTATGCCACTTACTTTTTGATTATATGAATCAATCATTGCACCTGGATTACCCATGCCTACCTGAGAAAGCTCTGTAACTGTAGTTTCTTGTCTACGTGCAAGACTAGCTTGTGCCGCTGCTTCTATCTTAGTGTCAATAACATCTTTTAATTGAAACCTACTAGTAAGTTCCATTTGATCAAAACGATCCATAAATTTTTGACGTGTAAATCTGTTAGTTCCAATTTTATCTAACACTTGTGTACGCAAATCTTCTGTTTGCGATTTCCACATATTGTCACCACCAAAAACATTACTTAATTTTTTTTCACGTTCAAGATCATAAGCTGCCTGGCGTATGCCTTCTTCTGCTTCTAACAACCCTTCATTTAACAACAACTCTTGTTCAGCGTTGTAACGCATCTTAGCGTATGCACCGACTGATTGAATAAGCGCAGAAGCTGGGGCGCTTTTAGCTAGCTCTGCTTGAGCAACAGCGCTAGGAGACATTCTTGCACTTATAGATCTACCAGGAGCATCTGATGTTGGAGATAGTTGCGATGTGTATTTTGGTATTCGTAATGCCATTGTTAATCCCCACCTATAAGACCAGCTTCATAACCAAACTTAGCTGCATCGCCTAGACCACTTATTAAAGATGCAGTGCCTTGAGCGCGAGCAGAAGCAGCAGCCATACCACCTTCCATACGTGACAACTCAGCATTTAACTCCGCTTCTTCTTGAGCATCTGTAATCTGCATGTTTGTTATTTTATTATTAAACTCACGAATTTTTGTTTCGTAATCAAACTCACGAGCATTTTGTCTTAAAACCGCCATAGGGGTTCCTTGGCTCATATCAAATCCAGCATAACCAAAACCTGCTTTTGCTGACCCTTGAACATCTCTTTCAAATGCTATTGCTGTTCTTTCTTGTTCAACAAGATAATTTGAATTTATAATTCCTCTTTGTCGTTCAAGTAAATCAATGTCACGTTCAATAATTTTTGCGTTAAATTCACCAGCACGTAACGCAGCAGCGGCTGCTCTATCACCTGCTTTTTTACTTTGAATACCTCCTACAACTTGCATTCCAGTTGATATAAGAGCTAAAGGATTACACATAATTCAAACTCACTTATCAAATGTATTCATGCGTGGGTAGAACGCAAGAACGGTCATTGGTAAAGGCTGACCTTGTTTTATAAATACACGATCATCGTCATCAAATCCACCTGGAAACTCTATATCCTTGTCACCAGTAAACATAGGAACAGCGGTATCCATATCCATAGAGCTATCCCTAAAAAATATTCTATCTACTTCGCCACTGTCATTACCTACTTCAGCACCTACAGTTTCAAAAAATCTTACTGTTATGCCATGAACACGCTTAGGCTTACCTTGGCTAGTGCCGTCTACAGACCCTGATTCTATACGTAATGTTTGCATATTGCTATCAAATCCGTATCCAACAGCGGCTGTTGTTGATGCGTAGTCTAAAGCAACAGTGCCAGCACTTACAGTTTTGTTTGGATGCGATGCACCATTTCCTAATACTTGTAATGTTTCACCTTCTAAGTGATACAAACCAGAAAGACTATTTATTGAACCGCCACTATAAGACAACCCACTATCTACAAAAAATGCACCTGTTGTACTATTGCCAAAATCAAATAACTTTAGTTTTTCTACATATCGTTTTGTAACACTATTAATTGTTCTTTTTACAATCATGTATAATTTATCTTCGCCGGTGTCTGTAGGCAAAGTAGCAATGCTTTCTACAACAGCTTGACCACCACTAAACGCGCCACCAATAATATGCTTATGCCAAGCAACGACTTCTTCTTCGCGGCGATACGTTAAACCTAAAAGCGTACCGTCAGCCCTAATACACCACACAACGCTGTCAGGCTCTTGCTGAAACGCCATTTGCACTAGGCCACCTTCAGTTACATGCTCTGCTAAAATAGTCATGTCAGGCGCTGAATAACCGCCAGTGTTAACGTCACCAACAAATTTAAATTCTCTTATTTTTCTAGATCCGCGCTGAACAAACAAAGTCACATCTGCAACTTGTACAGGATCAATCGGGGCTGTGCCGTAATTTGAGTATTTTCTAATTAATGTCGTTGTTGGCGTAATTGGGCCATCATTAGTAGACGTAAGAACATATTCACCACCAGAAGTGCCTATTGTTAAAACTCTTGTTGCTGAAAGAAAACGAATAGCGTTAACTTGATTAGAAGCAATGGTATAAATAAGAGCATCGTTATCACCAGTGCCTACTGTAAAATTATCGTAATCACCATTTTTGCTAAAAAATAATGTTTGTGGATTATTGTTTGTGTTGCCAAAAACTAATCTTTGTTCAAAAAACGATACAACACTTGGTCTATTATCAGCGCCACTTAGACCTGGAGTTGGAGATCCTGTTATAGAAAATGTTGCAAATGTCCAGTTGTTATGATCACTTCTTGTTAAAGTTCTAATGTCATATGATGGGTGAACCAACCACATTGTGTCTGCTGACTGCACAAACCTAATATCAAATAAATCTGCTTCAGCGTAAGGAGTGGAAATTTCAAATATTTCTGTTGCTGTACCACCTGATGTAAAAGTTGTAAAATTTGTTGTGTTTACAGCAACACCAAACAAATCTGTAAGAGTAAAAGTATTAGTTGTGACATTAGCAACTTTATAGTTTCGAGTGTTTAGTTCTGTCATGCCACCAACACTATCAATAAAAATTTCATCGCCATTGCTAAAACCATGACTATTACTTGTTAGAACACCTGGGTTAGCTTTAGTAATAGCTGTTATTGTCTTCGCTGAACTTGCCAACACTTGTAAATCATTACGAAATACACGCATAATTTGATTGCCAAATTCAAGTATATAAGTATCTGATGTTTTAAATTGAAATGGTATCAACCTTGTTTTAACAGAACTACTTTTAACTTCTCCAAGGTATTCTGTGCCTGGTCTACGTGTTACACCGCCATGAGGCATAACAATCATGTTTGTAAGGTCTGATAATCCTTCACGGTATTTTTCTATATTTGTACGGCCTTCTAACTTTGGGCTAATCTCACCTGCTGTAAAAGAACTAAACGCTGGTGCAGAACGTGCCATTAGAACCTGCTTTCAATAAAATCACTTGCCTCAAGGCGTTGCGTTGCACCTTCTGTTGCATCATTAAATCGTGCTTCAGTAATTTTACTTTCATACAATGATGTTTGTATCTGAACCATACTAGTTGAGCCTGTAATCGCGTAGCATATCTCAGCAGACAACCTAGCAGCCAAAGCCTCAATTAGACTTGCATCATAAAGCTGTGTATCTGTTACACGCCCAATATATTTAATTTGTGCGCTACCTTCATCAGTAAGAAGCTTGCGGCCCTCTATTACAAAAACTGGGCCACCAGAATTATTTGTTATGTTGTCTTGCGGATATGATAGAGAACCATTGCTAAATTCTAAAACACGCAAGCAAAAAGGATCTGTTGGTAGTGAATATTGAAATGCATAACCATATGCTGGGGAATTTGTTTCTTGAGCTAGACTTGCCCTACTTGTTAAGCAGTTCCAAGGGTGAGCCCTAAAAACAGTATCCCTAACCGATTCGTATCTTTGATTAACAACTCGCGCCGCCTTACTGTTCTCATCTAATGAAGTAATGTTAGAAGCGCCTAAATTGTTAAGCGCAAAGTTTGCAATATCAACTGTACTTGCCATGTTTACCTATCCTGTAAAAGAAGGGGCGGCGAACCGCCCCGACTTAATTAGTCAACTACATACTTCATAGTAACTTCGATAGTGCCTGTACCGGCAGCACCACCCATAGTTGCAGTGATAGTGACACCATCCTCATTAGCATCTAACTCTGAGCCTGAGCCTAGAGCAAGTGTTGCAAGGATGTCTACCTTCTGAGCAGAAGTTGATGCAGCAGCAGCTTTGTACGCAGCAGCAGCAGCAGAAACTGCTGTACCTGCTGAGTTTACATAAGCAGCGTGACCAACTGACAAGGTTGTTGATGAACCCATAGCATCATGTGCTAGTGACCCTTCGAGCAATCTTGCGCCGTTAGGTAAAATAAACATCTCAATTACATCGCCTGATGCTAATGCAGATGCCTCGAATGTGCCATGAGCTACACGGACTCTGCCGCCAAGCTCATTTGCTTTGTTTTTCACGGACGGAATAGCCCGTGAGTTAGTGCGTTGTGCTGAAAAAACAGTTGCCATTAGTCAATCTCCTTATTCGTTACACGCAATTTCTACTACTTTAGCTTCTTCCATACGAGTTGCCCCGATGGTTTGGCAGTAATAGACTTGCGTTGAGTATGACTTGTCAGCACGTTCATCAATACGTGCGGCTGGCTCTTTGCCAACAGCAAGCTTCAGACCGTCTTGCGCGAACGCAATGACCTGGCGATCAGAGTTTGAATCAGTGTTTAGTCGGTTACTTACTATGAAGTTAAACCCTACAAACGATGAAACCTCACCTTGAGCCAGAGCCTTGACGGTGTTGAAATCCGCTGAAGTCACGGTTGTATTGTTCAACAAATCAGAAACCTGTTTCGGCGAAACAATGATGTGCCGTGGAATTGATGGATCAACACTTGCTGCATCTAGTAGCTCTTTAGCAGATACTAGTTTAGCAATAGTTAAGCCAGCAGAACCATGAGCAATTTTTTGTCCAGCAGGTAACGCTGTTGTTGTTGAACCGTCT
>Ga0098041_1000792_pt1 | contig 12505 bp, 4 predicted proteins | sample 8_EtaG_FD_77066 | JGI IMG/M metagenome (GOLD analysis project Ga0098041, IMG submission 77066) | Marine viral communities from the Subarctic Pacific Ocean - 8_ETSP_OMZ_AT15162 metaG | ecosystem: Environmental > Aquatic > Marine > Oceanic | place: Pacific Ocean | collected 2015-01-08
ACATAATAATCTCCAGACTCATCATATGTTCTACGTGCAAGTTCATCAGAAAGACCTTTATATGCACTAGTTTTTACTTTAGATTTAAGAACACCTTCAACAACTTCTGCTTCTTCAACAAAAGCATTATCATCAAAATCATCTAATGGTTTTTTGAAAAGACTAAGAGTTATCTTTAATCTATCAGCACCTGGAGCAGAATAATTATTAAATCCCTGTGAATTGTCATTCAGGGTTTCATCCATATCAGAGTTTATAATCTCTTCATTTACTGCTAAACCAACTCTATAGTTTGCTTGATTATTATACTGTTCTAATATAAGAGTTTGTGATTCTACCTTAACAAATTGCCCTCTAATAAAATATACACCTTCCTGTATTTGATAGCAAGACCCTGTGGCTGCTGCGTTATTGGCAACTGTTATTGCAAAAGGACTTCCTGTAGTAATACTACTATTACCCAATAAACCAGAACTAATAATAGTATTGGTGGTTAATTCTTCACCATCAGCAAATGTTTGTGTTGAATTATTTGAAGTACTTGAACCAATATAAGCAACATATAAAGTTAAATTCCCTCTTTCAGAATCTTCTGCTAATAAAACATTATCTACAACTGCAGTTACACCAGATGTTCTTCCTGTTATTTGTGTTCCAACTAATTGATCAACATATGCAGATACAGGCACTCCTTGGAAAGTATTCTGCAGTTGAATGCAATAATATAGTTTATTATATCCAGTATTACCAGGTATTACCTTTGCACCTTCTTTGAAAAAATGTTGCCCAAACTTTTCAATCTGATTTTGTAAAATAGATTGGAGATTATTGAGTTCTCTTGCCTGAACAGGAGATCCAGGTTTAAACAGCACCTTATGATAACCACTATTATCAGAATAGTCGTCAAAATATGGCGATACGTTTAAATTCGTTTGCTGTGGCATGATTTTTTAGAACTGCAAAATAACTTTGATATCTTCTTTTTGGTTTAATGACCTTGTTATAGAAGGTCTATTATCAATGTAAACAATATTTCCAGAATACTTTTTAGATTCGGGATTGGCAATGCCATTATTAAATGACTGTCCAAGATAATACGTCTTACTATTTATTACGGTTGAGACACCTGTGAAGGACGTATCTATCGCTAAATTAGATCCTGTAGATGGAACAATAGTAAGGCTTCCATTACCACTTGGAGTACTGGTAAATTGATTTAAATTATATCCATAAGGAGGATTTGTTTGAGCAGTGCCTACTGTATTAAATCCTGCCATAGTCCTGTCTTGCCAGAACTTCAAAACTCCTGTATTTTGATCATAACTAATAACTTTTCCAAGAGCAGTAGAACCTGTTCCAATAGTTTGCTTAATTAAAGAATCTGCATTAAATGATGCAGAACTATATCCCGCACCAGTTAAACGAAGAGCAGGAACTGCACTTGCTTTGTCTAGTGTTAATAAATTATTAGATCCAAATCCTTTAGGATCTTGAACAACACCAATTCTTGCTATTTGATTGCCTGTAATAAAATCTGGGTTTTCTGTATCATTCTCTATTCTAGAATAGAGTAGAACATTATATGCACCCAATTCTTCATAAATGTCAGAACCATGCCCACCTTGAGGTGAAATAACAACATCAAATGTAGGAACTGTTGTTCCTGTAGGAACCCCACCATTAACTAAATCTACATTACCATAAGAATAACCAGATCCTTGACTAGAAACAGTTATAGAATCCACTGTTTGATCATTAGACATGATAAGAGTACATTCAGCACCAGAACCATCTCCTTTGATTGGAACTCTCGTATAAACAGCACCAGCAGTTCCTAAACCAACTCCTCTATTAGTAATAGTAACTATTTTAATAGATCCATCTACTGCATTATCTCTTACGGCAGCATTATCTGCATCTGTATCCCAATTTGGAGGAACTGGAATAAAATCAGTTGATTCAAATTTTACAATATCACTTGGTTTAATAGTATAAAGATACTTCCATACATATCCATCTCCACTACTTCCTGCAACCTTTGGTTCTAAATCAGTAAATGTTGGTTCATCTAATGATGGTCTACCATTAGGATTTTCGGGATCAGTTCCGTTCTGCAAACACTCATATACTCTATAATCACTATTCAATACATAATAACTTGCTGAATATAAATTTGTAGCACCTGAAACATTAGCAGTATTTGACCTTGTATAATCTCCACGATACATATCATACGTCGTTCCTGAAGTCCATAATCTTTTTTGAACTACCTGTCTCACATCTGAAGAATTAATTTTCTTCAAAGCAATCATAGTATCCCAATAACTATTCTCCTGGTCAAAACTATCTTTAGGAGAAGGGGGAGAAGTATCCCAATCAGATTGTTGTTCTGTAGGATTAGGTAATCCAATAAAAGAATAATATGCATTGCTAGTAGAATTTACACCAGCAATAAAATTCTTCGCATTTAATATTCTAATCTTATCAGTTATGATTGCAGCCATTTGACGGAAGTTTTTATTTATTTATTAAGGACACCACGGGGATATTGTTGGCCAACCCAAGGTCTTCGACCTCGTAACCAACCTTCTCGTGTATTTGATACTATACCAAGACCAGCAGCATTAGTACTTAACCCTACAGTTCCTGTAAAATCAGAATTAACTGTAAAAGCAGCAGTAGATGCTACACCATAAGCAACAGTTGACGCAATGCCCACCGCAGTGGTAGGCATAGGTTGAAACGTTATTGCTGCCATTAGGTTGTCCTCGCACAGAAGAGAATACCATTAGTAGATCCTGATTGATCATAAGATCCCTGAATTACTGTATACACCTCACTACCACTTATAGTAACAGTATCATATTGTTGAATATTTGCAGAAGGTGCATTATGATGGAAATCAATTAATACAAAATCATCAGGCATATAATAAGGAGTAGGTATAAACGCTGCTTGTAAAGGAATTCCTTTTACTACAGCATTATAGTTTGTAGAGTCTGGTAAGTTATCTGAAAGATTCCACCCACCATCACTACGGTTAACATAAGGATCGTCTTGAGTGTTATTCCTCACATACATCCCAACATAATGATTATAATTAGAATTCTGATTATTAGTGGATTTATATACTGTATTCATATATCCGCTACTATTCATCTGACCAGATTCACCACTACCCCAAGACATATATCCTGCTTCTGCAGAACGTTTAGATGGATAGTAACTACTCAATTTTCTTATTGTTCCGCAAGGATATGTTCTAAAATCCAAATGAGGCTGATTATCATCACCTGAAGGATGAATAGTTGTAATTCCACCAAGGAATTGATCATCCAAATCCCAAAGATCACCAGTATAATTATGAAGAATATATGTTAAAAATGTATTATCACGTAATTTTGTAGAAGATAATGTTGGTTGTCTATAAGACCAAACTACAAATTTAGGATCCAATCCAGATCTAAAAAGATTTAAATCAAGTTGATATGATCTAGAAGAACAAATAGGTTCTCTTCCGTTATTAGATGGTCCCCAACATCCATAATATTGTTGTCCTTGAGAGCTAAGATCACTCCTGAAACGAGAACCACTATCTGTTGGAGGCTGCATTGGATAATCTAAAAGGAAACTTCCTTCAAATCTAGGACCATAACCAGTTTCATTGGACCTTAAAGCATTATCAGGAGACTTATATGGCATAAATCCACTTCCAACACACATTTCCATTTGTGTATCATCATACATTTGGAAAGTTCTATAGGTATTCCCATATTCTTTCGCTTCATCAATTGTCAATTTTGCACATCCCCAAGGCTTTCCATTATTTGCAGTTGTAGGATTTTCCTTTGTCAAAAACTTATTTGCTCCTCCGTATGTACCAATACCAGCATCAATTTTTAATGTCAGTATAAGATCAGTAGCACCATTTGATGTTCCACCTATCTGATCTGCTTTTATAGTTACTACTTCTCCTGTTGTATATCCAGTTCCCGTTCTATTAACATATTTGGCATAGATAGCACCATTATTTCTAAGAAGGTCAAATGATGCACCTGTTCCAACACCAGATGTTATATTTGCTCTAACATCATAATAAGCAGAACTAGCAGTGCCGACTGTTCCCCCACCACCTACATTAGTTGCTGATATGTAAGTAACAATACCAGATTCTGCTGCACCATTCCAAGAAATAGCAGTCCATGCTTTTTCTAACTGATCAATAGTATCAGTTCTTGCCCAACCAGCATTAATAATATACTGCGAAGTTGTAATTGCCATCTTTTTCTTATACCTCTAATTTAAGTATGGTTAGGTTTGCAGAAATTGCCTGAGTAGTACCAGACAAGTTAGTTACAGCGATATAAATTTTATCGCTAACAGGACTATCTAAATTGCCCCCAAGTGTGAACGGAGTAATATTTTTAGTTGTTGATACGCCAGTAGTGACTATATCAGCAATAACTCCATCACCAGGTGTAGGATCTTCGCCTACACTTCTATTTACATCATTAACACGGGCAGCGTTATCAGTATATATGCGTAACCACCCCGCAGTTGATAATCCAACCTGAATTAAACCATAAGATTTAAATCCTGTTATATCAACATTACCAATAGCATTATTAGCAATACTTCCTGTAGATCCAGTTACAGTTGTTCTCGATTTAAGAACATTAGAACCATCAAAACTAGTAGCAGTGATAACACCTGTAGTATTAACACTCTGATTAATAGCTGTTGCAGTATCACCAACAACTAAATCACCACTTATAGTTGGAAGAACTGCAGTGACATTACCAGAATACTGTGCATGTGGAGCAGCCTGTATTCTAGTATAATGTGCATTACTTACTTCACAGTAATAATCTAATCTACCTGGTGTTCCATCACTACTTCTTAACTGAACATTATTTGTAAATGTTGAAAAACCAGTGGCATTAACAGCAGTTACATTTACACTTGGAGTTCCTGATAAACCCTGAGCATTAACTGCTAATGTTGCAGATGAAGCATTACCAGTTACATCTCCTATTACAGCACCCCGAAGAGTAGTTGCAGTTAAGAAACCAGTAATATTTGCATTACCTTGAACTTCCAACTCATAGAATGAATCAGCAGTAGTTGTTCCAATACCAACTTTTGCAGATGTATTAATACCTGCAGCATTTGATGACCAAACACCTCCACTTCCACCACTAGCAGTAACAGTTACAATACCTGCTGATAATCCAGATACTGCTACTCCAGTTCCAAAATTAATTGTTCCAGCAGCACCCACTGTGCTACCATCATCTTTAATAACAACTGTATTACCAGAAGCACCACCACCAGAAGCAGAAACAGTAACAGAACCAGTTCCACTACCAGAAACGGATATATTTGTTCCAGCAACAATACTAGTTACAATTCCAGTTAACGATTTACCATCAATAGCAGGAAGAGCACCTGTTAATTGGGGTGATTGTAAAGATGTTAGACCTGCACCTGAACCACTAAAATTAGAAGCAGTTACAATTCCAGTTACATCTATATCACCGCCAGTTACCGTTGCAACTCCAGATACTAAAGTAGATCCATCACCTAAAAGAGCATATAATTCATTAAAGTTATCATTAATCGCATTAGCACCAGCTAACAGACTACTACCGTCACCCGCATTCGGGGCCGAACCTGTATTTATCCCTACTTTTGACATTATTGAGACTCTGGGTTTGAAATATTTAGAAGATTATTAAGTATCATAATTTTTAGATTTTAGTTCAGTAGTTCTAGTAACTAAAGCAGAAGTTGATATTCCAAGCACACCGCCTTCTCCATAGAAAGGATATGCATTAAGTTCAGATCTACCTTGAAGTTCTATTCTACCCCAACTAAAGTTGCCCATAAATGGACGGTTAATAAATCCACTAGTATACCCAACTCCTTGTGTAATAGCTTCACCGCTATTATCGAAAGTGTATACTGTAGAATCCCAATATGCTTGACTATTAGAGAAATTGAAAGTAGAAAGACCACTTATTCTAGTTTCTACCCTAACAATACTAGTTAGTGCTGTTCCAACTGTAGAAATACCAATATTAGTATTGGCAATACTTACAACAGTTGCCGACTCAACTTGATAAACATTATCGAAGAATGATATACCAGTTCCAACAGCAGCATTATCAATTCCTCTGGATACTATTGCAGTTTCCGCAAATCCTACATTAGAATTATTAATTACGAAATAATCACCTACACTAATTCCACTAACAGTTATTGCAGTTCCTACAATATTTGCATCTCTAAAATAGGAATTTTGTGGTATATAGAAGTCAAATATTAATTTATCAATGTTGGAAGCAACAGTAGTTCCAAATCCAACAACAGTACCAAAATCACCATTATATGAAAGAACATCATCAGTTTCAGAAACTAATGGTGGTGGATCAATAAGAACCTGTGGAGCAGTTGTATAACCTGTTCCACCATAAGATACATTAATTGAAGTAACAGTGTCATTGGTGACTACTGCAGTCGCTGTAGCAGTTGATCCAAGTCCAACAGGAGTCTGAATCGAAATATTAGGAACAGATCCATAACCATCTCCAATATTAGATAGTGTAATGGAATCAACTGCACCATTAGAAATCGTTGCGGAAGCAAGTGCTCCAACTTTAAGATCTTGGTTAACTATCGTAATCCTGTCCTGTAAAGTTGCACGAACATTCTGATCAGGATTTTCATTTGTAGGATTAAAGAATGGTCTTACATTATCAACATAAATGGTTGTTGATCCAATTCCAACTGATTTTATAATAGAAGCAGTAGGGAATATATTTGGTTCATACAACTCTCTATCCTTACCTACCTGAAGATCATTAATAATCCTATCTTCAGTTTGTTTACACCAACTAACAGGTCTTATTAAAGTTTCATCTTCAGTATTTCCTGGTCCGAAGTATGGATTAGTAGTAACAATATCAGTAGAATCTACTCTTAATACTGATCTTTGATCTTCTTCTAACCAAGGTTGTTGTCCTTTAGAAGAATCATAAGTTATTTGTAAATCATCACCAATCTTAACTGTCTCAATAATATTTCTAGATTTAACATCAATACCACCACTTCCCTTATAGAAGATGACCTTACAAGTATCACCTGCTTTAGGAGGTTCAGTAAATGTAATAATACTTCCACCTTCAAATGTATATCCTTTACCAGGAATCTGAAGAATATCATTTACAAATACAAGAATAACATCTTGAACATCAATCTTAGATCCTTTAGCAGCTCTAATAGAAATAATATTATCATTTAATTTCAACTGGAATGCCATTGTATCACCATCAAATTGACCTTGTGGTGTATCCAATGGTTGTAAAGTACCTACAGACCATCCTGTAAATTCATCAGTGAAAATTTCATCTATAGTGAGTTGGAATTGATGATAAGTTGTTGTTGTAGGTATTCCAGTTGCTCCTCCAATAGGAAGCGTTAGGATTTCATCTACTCCATATCCATACCCTGTATTCTGTATACTAAAGTCTGTTATACTGGATCCTTGACCAACGACAACATCAACTCTTGCACCAGAACCAACACCACTAACAGAATCAGAACTATACTCAAGAGGAATATTTGTATAAGAGAGAGGTTCGTCAATTATTACATCTAATGGTTTTTCTACTGTTCCACCTCTAGCATAGAAGTGTTGTGATGTTGATAATCCACTATTAACAGTGAATGAATAATTATCAATAATTCCTAATACATTTGTTCCTTCAGCAGCAACATCACTTGGTCTAGGTGCAACAATAACACCCTGAACCTTACCACCAGACTTATAAAGTGTAGGAACAGTTGAAACTCCAACATTTACATCAAACTTGGTAGGACTATTAACACCGATAACTTTTAATCCATTATATCCAGGATCACCTGATCTAGGATATTTGTGTTCGGTTGCATTTCCATCTTTAGAACATGTAAATACCAAAGATTCTTTTGCAAGTTTAATACTTGTTCCTGCAGTTAAACCATGAGCACCAATTGTTAAATCTAATTGTCCTGTTGCTGCATTATAAGAAGCAGCACTCACATTATAATTAACTTCAGGTGATGCTCCAACATTAATTGAAAGAGTATTATCAGTTGTAGAAGCAATAGAAACAGCAGTATTGGATATTGGGTCACTACTTCTTGGATATGTGTGTTTAGTGCTATGTGCATCCATATCACAAGTAAATGTCAAAGCATTGTCTGGTATTCTAATAGAAACACCAGATTTTAGACCATGATTTGGACTTGTTAATATTAAATTACCATTTGCAGGATCATAAACAGCATCTGTAACATTATGAGTTACAGTTTTAGATGATCCAACATTAACAGTAATTGTATTATTGGTTGAAGATGTGATTACTGTAGAACCTATTGCAACGATTGGATCAGTTGAACGTGGATATGGTTTATTAGAAGTATTTCCATCCATTTCACAATTGAATGTTATTGCTCCAATAGCAAAACTTACAGCAGCACCAACTATTGCTCCATGACCAGGAATGGTTAATACCAAATCTCCTGTATTTGCATCATAAGTTGCACTAGTTGGGGTAGTAGTACCAACTCCAACTGTTACACCACCAGTAGTAGCACTAACAAATGTATGATCATAAGCACCACCAGATATAATTGCATCATCTGCAGTTCCTATAAACTGATGATTATAAGAACCACCTGTAACCACTGCACCTGTAGATGCACTTACAAATTGATGTGTATATTGATCTAATCCTTTTGCTGCAGTTACATTAACACTAATGGTTGTATTAGTTGTTGAACCAATAGAAATAGCAGTGTCATATACCCTATCTCTATTTCTAGGATAGTAATGATCTGAAGCACCATTATCTAATGCACAAGTAAATGCAAGTCCAGTTAATATTACATCCTTACCTACTGACAATCCATGAGGAGTTGCAGTAGTAACGGTCATTGTTCCATTACCATTATCATAACTAGCATACTGAACATCTCGTTCTGCTGCATTAGAGTATACGCAAGTAAATGCAATACCTGATAACTTAACTTCGTCACCTAATGTTAATCCATGAGGTGTAGCAGTTGTAATGGTTGTTATACCAGTTACATTAGTATAACTAACATCTTGTATATCTCTTGGTTTGTAGAATGCAGTCCAATTAGTAACCGCAATACCAGTTATATGTCCACCAGCAATAGAAGCAGTTCCTATAGAAGTTATTGATGTATCCTCTACATCTCTTTGCTGAATAGAAACACCTACTGTTTGAACACCTGAACGATAACCAGATCCAGTATTACCAAGACCAATCGAACTAATAGTTCCACCAGCAGATACTACAGCAGTTCCACCAGCAGCAACTAATGGTTGATATCCAAATCCTTCAGTTGAACCAACGGAAAGAATAACACCACCAAGAGGTAAAGATGTTACATTTGCATCTGTTGTAGATGAAGCAGCACCAGTAAACTGAATACTTGTTATTCCTAAATTCTCATTTAAGTTATAATTGAGAATTGGTCCTTGGAATACGTCATTGATTAAAATAACAGCATTTTCAGTTGCAATGCCTGTAATATTGTTACCATCAGATTTTAAATCAAAGTCTTTATTAATTCCATTAAATTCGGCAGAAATGTCATCAAATACAAGGTTCTTATAATAAGTGTCATTAACAGTATTAGGAACACCAGATCTCATAAAGGATCTTCCTTGGAAACTAGAACTTGTTGATATTCCAGTCCAATCTCTAGAATCAGGTGGATTAGTAGTTGTACTTAGAGGGATCTTACCATAAGGTGCTTCAACAAAATTAAGAACATTTTCTACAATATTATAATTACCATTAACTTTAGTTACCAATGAATCGGTAGAATGACCTGCTAGAGTAGTTCCCATCCATTGTCTACGAACCCTAAGAACATTAGTGCTTCCTATGCCAACAGATTCAATCTTTACAATCTCCTCACCCATTCTTAAAAGATCACCACCAAATATAGATGTTATTCCACTGAGTTTTATAAGATCATCAGTAGTAAACATCTGTCTCGCAAGAGTAGTTGTTACTGCAGTTGCTACAATTGGTGATTGAACAATATTATCCAAACAAAGAAGAACTTTAGCATTAGCATTTGTTGATACAAATCTATGAGAAGTTCCAATACCAACATTAGTCAAACTAACAGATTCTGGAACTGAAAGAAGAGCTTTTCTAGCACTATCAGTAACTTTAATCGTATTATCATCAACTTTAATTGCAAATATATCTTTAGGTAATTTTGTAGTCCATCCTATACCAGAGAACCCATTAGTATTAGCAATACCAATTGCTTGAGTAGTTCCTGCACCAGCATGAACATAATTAATCTTCTCACCACTAACAAAGAAGTGATTAGGTAATTCAATAGTATCATCAGTTGTGTTGATGATAGTAGAATCATCACCATCAAAACTCTTATCAAAAACAGGATCTTGATTATGAGTTAAATTAAATGCCCTCTTAATGTCTCTATCAGTACCAGTATAATCAGAAGATCTTACCTGAATTGAAGAGTTATTAAAGTCAATATTAGTATGAGCATCATCTTGATACCTAAACGCATTCATAAAGACTTTAACGTTTGTTGCAACATTAGGAAGAGGTGTAAAGATCAATTGAGTCGTTCCTGCAACTCCAACTGCACCGCCACCAGCAACAACGTTATTAGTAGAAATACCAGTATAGAAAGTTCCTAATCCAGCAATACCTTGTCCCCCAGATGTAGTAACTACCGCATATTCATCTGTATCATAAGTCTCACCAGTTCCATAAGTTATATCATAATCATCAACAACTATCAATTCTGATATTCCATATTCACCATTACTTGTATCAGAAACTTGGATTACAAAATATGCAGCATCATATTCATCAGAGTAATCACCAACTACCTGTGGAGTAGGAGATCCTGAAGCAGGTATATTGGTAGATCTACTTTCTAGTCTAGCGTGTTTTAAATCAATACCAGACTCTGATGTAGTAGACTCATTAGATTGTGCTACTACAACGGCATTAACAACTGCGGTAGTGCCTATTCCAATTGCATTTGGATGGAAATCTACTTTAACATCTGAACCATCAATATATGCAGAGAATGTACCAAAACCACTTACATTAGTATGATTTAATGAAGTTGTCATTTCTGCATAATCTAACATATCAACTTCTGTTCCATCATGAACTAAATTAAGTTCAACCATTCCAAATTCATCATATACTCCAACATACTCACTATCTGCAGTAACCTCTACAAGAACTTTTGCAGACCTATAGGTATTAGCAATAGAAACAATATTAGTAGATGCATCTACTTTAGGTACATTTACACTATGAGAATCAATTAATGTAGTTCCAACTGAGGTAGTTCCAATTCCTAAAAGATTATCATCAAGGTTATAAGATAATGCAACAACCTCGTAATCATTTACTGCAGATCGAGTTGGATAGAATAATAACTGTCCTTCAGATCCAATGATTGAGAAATCAAATGAACCCTGATCGTAAACTGTTTCAACTCTTCCATATTGCTGAATATATCCAAAAGATCCATCATGAAGCAAATCAACAACCATTAATTGCCTTTGACTATAAAATCTCTTGTCTCTAATATAACAAATATATTTCTGTGCTCTATGTTCAGATAACTTAAATCTTTCAACAACACTGAAAGGAGTTGCTCGTGGATGACTGTTAAATGATCCACTCATATCATCAATTGTAAGAACCCTATTACCTATAGATTCCTCATAATCTTGCAATATTCTACTAGAGAATATAATTTCATCAGAAAGTATATGATTGGGAACTACTAATGAATTTTCTTTAACTAAATCAAAATCACTAAAGCAATTTAGATTTCCGATACCAACCAAATCATGAACAGGATCAACTTCCGTTGTTGCTGTAGTTAATCCAACAATCATAGACTGGGAATCATCTGCAGTAGAATCTAATTGATAATCAGAGAATTTCTTATATCCTAAAGTATGGTTTAATGAACTTACAACATCTTCCCAGACATTAAATGATACAGCAGATCTTAATGCATAAGAGAAATTCTGATAATAATCATTATCTTGCAATCTCTGCTGTGATAAGTTAAGAACTCCTGAATCTGTCTGCCATCCATTTTCAACTCTAGAAAATGCATCTATATTTAAATCAGAATTATATGAAGATATTGAAGATGCGATACCTTGAGTATTAGAAGAATCGCCTTTAATAATTTCTCCTTCAGAGAAACCGCTAGTTCCTGAAACAACTAAAATTTCATTTTCAACATCCCATGTTTCTACTTGTCCTGATACATCATAACCTTCTTTAGTTTTTGATGTAATAGTTTCTCCAACCAAATATTCATTTGAAGATAAATTTACAATAAATGATGGGAAATATTTTTGAGGTATTATTCTAGCAGCAGTAGAATTAAATGGATTATA
>Ga0098041_1000796_pt1 | contig 12470 bp, 9 predicted proteins | sample 8_EtaG_FD_77066 | JGI IMG/M metagenome (GOLD analysis project Ga0098041, IMG submission 77066) | Marine viral communities from the Subarctic Pacific Ocean - 8_ETSP_OMZ_AT15162 metaG | ecosystem: Environmental > Aquatic > Marine > Oceanic | place: Pacific Ocean | collected 2015-01-08
AAGTAAACCATTGGTTTTCTAATGGTTTTGTTTCTTCAAGTATTCGTAATACACATAAGTTTTCAGCATCATGTATGCCTGCTGCTTTAGCAGCTTCTTTTAATTCTCCTCCATCTTCTAGTTTTCCTACCATAATGTTGCCGACTCTTTCTCCTGCTTCGTTTTTAATCCATACATTATTATTTGTTTTACCAAACACTTCATCCATCTTCCACAGCCCTGTCCATTCATATAGTTTCATTGCTGCAATACTTGCATTTTTTTCTCCTATATTTTTAGCTGCTCCTAATTTTTCCATTAATGTCCTAGCTTTAGACATAGGGTTTCCTAATCTGTGCACTCTTCCTAGAACATTAGACAATGGTCTAGGTAACTTATCTACAGTTCTTCCTAGTTTACTTAAAGCTGTTTCAGCAGTAGCAACTTCTATATCAGATACAATTTTAGTTGTATCTACATCAGGCATAATTAAATTATCCAAATCATCTACAGTATTTATTTCAAGCTCATGCGGGTCTTGATAAAGTTGTGACAATAAAGCTCTTGCTTTTTGTTCATTTAATTTTAATTCTTCCTCTGCTTTTTCAATTGCTTTTTTAAAATCGGTATCTTCAGTTCCTTTTTCTCGTATTACTTCTGCTTGTATATCTTGTCTATTAAAAGATTGTCGAGTAGAGCCATCAGGATTTACTATCATTACTCCTGACCTACCTAATCGATTAGTTAAATCTTGTCGGTCTTTTGTTATTTTCTTTAAAGCTTCTTTTTGTAAATCTTGTCTGTCTTCAGTAGATATATTTCTAATGTTTAAAGCAGATGCTGTATCAGTTTTTTGAAGTAGTGGCATTAATTGATCTTTTATTGTAGGCCTAACTAATTCAGGAAGATTTTCTTGGATCCATTGAGGAGGTTCATAATAAAGCTGTCTTTTCCCTACTACAGTTTTATTCCAAAATGGCAAATCAGTTTCAACTTCTATAGCTCCAAATCCAGGTACAGTTATTTCTTCTCCTGTTTGTTTTGCTATTTCAAACTGCCTAGCTGTTTCTTTTTGTACTACTTCTTTAAGTTTCTTTTTAAGATCTTCTTCTGTTGTATTACGGACAGGAACAAATTTATCTGATTCCATCATTGAATATAACCCTGCATGATCTTTAGGACTAAGAGAAGATCTTCCTTTTAATCTTGCTATAGATTTCATTATTCCCACAGTTCCTAATCCACCTGCAGTCCCTCCAACTAATCCACCTGCTAACCCTCCTACTATAGCTCCAGGTAATCCTCCTAAATCTTCTCCGTATTCTGCAGCTTCTTTTCCTAGAAAGCCACCTCCTGCAGTAGCTCCTGTTTCTGCTAATAATCTTAAAGGCAAGGAAGTAACAGTTCCAGGAAACGGATCAAAAAGTGATCCTAATACTTTAGGAAACCATTTTAATCCTTTGGGAAATTTAGATAAAACTCTAGCTCCTTTTAATCCTGCAGATATCGCAGGCCCTCCAAAAGCCCATGTGGGTACCATGGCTAAATCAAATGGACTACTAGTATATTCTGCTATAGTTCCTAAAACTTGTCCGACTGGTTTTTCTATAGGGTCAGGAAGCCAAGAATCTTTTACTCCTTTTTGAACAGCTTCTTTAGTAATCAAAGGATCAAAGAACCCTCCTCTTCCTTTTCTTGGTGGGGCAGCTTGAGCCACTTGTTCTATTGAAGTAGTAGGTTGTGGAGGAGGTAATAGATTACTAGTAGAAGGAATCGATTGAGGAGTTCCTCCTTTTTGAAAAGAGTAAAACGGATTATGTCCAGGTTCATGTGGCATTAGTAATAAATAAATCTAGTTGATGGTGAAAACTGTTGACTGTAAACTCCTTTTTGCATTGGAGTTAAACCTGAATATCTTTCAGTAAACGGATCTTGTTCTAAATAATCTGAGAATCTTAAAGGAGATATTTGTCCTTGCCTAGCTTGTGCTCCAAGCTCTCCAAGATATTGGTTATAAATATCTTGGAAACTTTGTTGAAAAAATCTTTGCCTGTTAGGAGATTGTTTAGAAAACCCTGTACCTACAGGCGAACTATAGTAAGCTGCTGTAGGAGTAGATTCTAAAAAATCTCTTGATAGCATAGAAGATACTTCAGGGCTATAAGAGAAATCTGAAAATGTACCAAAATAATCGTTAGCCATTACATTGCACCTCCTATCATAGGAGCTTGCCCTATTCCGTAAGCAAAATTATTAAAAGCTTGCAATTCCTCTAGATCATCTTCTTCTTTTTTTCCATTAGGATTTACTATTCCTTTTCGAATGTTATCTAAATCTTTAAATGATTTGGCTGCTGCTACATCTTTCTTCATTTTTTCCCATGCATCACCAGGTGCTGTCATAAGTTTCTTTTGTTCTGTAGTAGGCTCCGTTCCAAAATTCCATTGATCAAATGTTGAAGGGAAAAGACCTCCTGCTCCTGTATCTGAGTAACCTCCTAGCATAAGGTTTTGGTATGTATTAAAATCCATTTGTTTCAAAGGTTGTTCTACTACGGGTTGAGGGCTTGTATCTACATCACTAGCTCCTGATTGTCCTACAAACATAACTTTGTAAGGAGCATCATCATGTGGACTAGTACTGTCTTTCTTTAGTCCAAGAGATTTTCCTGTTAAAGGATCTGTTATATAAACTGTATCATACCAAGGAGTACCTGTTGCTGCAGCTTGTGCTTTAGCTTGTTGAGATATTTTTGCTTTGTTAACAAATGTAAACACATTGTTTCCATCATCGTCAACATAAAATATTTTATCATTTGCAGTTTGATCTACTCCCATAGGATTGTTTCTTATAATGTCAGCAGCACTAAGATCTAACATCGCAGTATTTCCTTTCATGCCTCCACCTGGATTTATTTGTGTTGCCACTTCATCATCATCAGACACTTCTACATTATTCATATTTAGTCCGCCTTTTGCAGGACTTGCTGGTTTATCAACATCATCAATTTTTGCCAATAATTCTCTCATTAAAGCACTACTTCCTCCTCCTGTACTCATAGCAAAATCACCTCCTGCTCTTCGGTCAGCATCTGCTTGAGCTTGCATTCTATCTAAATTTGCTTGAGTTGCTGCTGCCATTGCTGCTGCTTGAGCTGCGGTTTGAGCTGCGGGTTCTGTATTTGCAGGCTGACTTAAAGGTGTCTGATTTGTTGGTATCTGATTTGTTGGTATCTGATTTATAGGTGTCTGATTATTTATAGGTGGAGTTCCTCCTGCGGGTATTTGTGGTACGGGTGTTTGTGTTCTTGTAGATGGCGGTGGTGTTGGTGTGAAAGCTCCTGTGGGAGGAGTATATTGAGATGCTTGTGCAGCTCCTAAAGTTCCAAATCCTCCAGGTGTCATGGCTAATTGTCCAGGTGCCTGTAGTTCTCCCATAGAGTATGCTCTATCTAGCATCGTTCTTCTTGCCCGTGCTGTTGCAGCATTAGGTGAAGTTAATCTTATTAAACTATCTCTTATTTTATATTCTGTTTCAGGGTCTGATATAACTTGCTGATAAAGTACCAACTCTTGTTCAGTTAATCCTGCTACTGTTCCACCTGCTGCTTTTACTTTAGCTTTTACATTTTGTATACTTTGCAAGTCTTGTTGTAATCCTTGAGCAATATTGCCACCTGCACCTTGTGTAAATTGAGCAAAGCCAACTCCAGGTGCTTGTATGTCAGTACCTGCTACTCCTTGTCCTATGGTAGGAGCTGTTAATCTTCCTGTTTGTAATGCAAGATTATATGCATTAGCTAATCCAGGGTATATATTTCCATAAGCTGCTGCTAAGTTTTGATTAGCATATCCAGGTAACATCCCTGAACCTAAAGCAAAACTTGCTGCTTGTCCAGGTGTCTGACTAGCAAAAGCTTGTAATGGATTAATTCCACCAAACGGCATATCAACTCCAGGTATTCCTTGTGTAGCTGCAAAGTTTGGAGATCCTGCTGCACCTGCTTGTCCAACAACTTTACCACTTTGGTCTACAACTTGTCCTTGATTATTTACTGTAGTACCTCTAGTTACATTTCCTGCTTGAGCATTCTTTGCATCGTTTTGTGCTTGACTAAGTGTTTTGTTTTCTGGAATTATGCCTGCATCTTTTGCTGCTCTAAGTTGTGCTTCGGTTTCAGGGACATATGTTGATTGCATTCCATACCTTCCACCTTCCATTCCACCAAAATCTCCAAAGCCACCTGCAGGACTAGGCCCTTGAAATGCCGAAAATTTGTCTGCAAATCTTTGTCCTTCGCCTGCTTTAGATGAATACATACCATATTCCACTGTTTCTTTGCTTACTATAGGGTGACCACTTAATGCTGTTAAATTTAAATTACTTCTATCATTAGCATCAACAATATAATTATATTTCCCCCAATTTGTTATATTACCTATATTAGTTTCAATTTGACTTAATCTTCCATTGTCAAATTTAAATGCAGGAATTCCTGAATTAGTAATCATCCATGGAGTAAGTCTACTTATGTCATCAGGAATAACCCCTGCTTCTCCTGTTACAGGATTCATTACCGTTGTAGGTAGCATTCCGCCAGGTGTCTTTCCTGTTAAAGAAGCAATGATCTGAGCAGCATTATTTTTCAAAACACTATCTAATTCACTAGTATCATAAAGCCCTTCAATTCCTATTGTTATTTCTTTTCCTGAATTATCTTTAACTCCTAATCCTACTAATTGCATTTTATACCTCTCTCATATTGTTAAGACCTGCTCTTCTTAATTGTTCCTCTTCACTTTGAGCTCCTGGCCTAGGAGTTCCTGGAGGAACAAATGCTCCTGCTTGTGGAGTAGGTGTTGGAGGTGGTGCTCCCATCATAGCATTAGGTGCTACTCTAGGGTCTGCCGTTGGCATTCCTCCTCCTTGTTGAGCTTGTCCTTGTTGTGTTAATTGTTGTTGTAAAGCCATTTGTGTTTCTACTTTCTTTGCTTCTTTTTCTGTCATCAAAGTAAGTAGTTCACTATAATAAAATTGTGCAAGATCAGGTCTGCCTTTTTCTTCTGCTGCTTTAAGTAATGTCCATAATGCAGCTTCAGGTAAAACTTTTTCTGCTTGCTGTTCTTTGATTGCATCATCTATCTGATCAGTATCTTGTAAACCAAGAATCTTATCTCTAATAAATATATCAGGTAGCAATGGAGCTTCTCCTTCCCTTGCTATCTGAGCCATGCTCATCTTTGTCATATCATCCTGTGGCAATTGGCCAACGAATGTTATAACAATATCTCCTGCTTTTTTAATTGAAGCAGGAGAAATTTTATCTTTAAAATATTGTCTGTTCATATCCTGACCAGATAATTCCATTGCACTAAAAGCTTCTGTTAAATATTGATCATTTAACAACATACACATATTTGTGTAAGCATCTTCCATTGCTGTTATTCTTGGGGATATTACAGAATCAATACCTTGTCTAAGGGTATTGATTGCAAATCCTGATAATTGAAATTGTATATCTCCATAAAGTGTATGAGGTATAGAACCTCTCTGAGTTTCTCCTGACACTAGTCCCATGAAAGCACCTGTTTCTCTAGCTACTTCCATTAAACCTAATGGTTCTATATCTTCACCTTGTGCCAAAGATATTTCTGTACCTTCTTTATAAGGATCCTCATCAAGAGTTTTCATTCCATCTCTTGATCTAATCTTTAATCCTTGTCGTCTTGCTCTAGCTGTAAGCTCTAACATTATAGACATCATGAGATTATTCTTTTCGTAATTTTCTCTATTATGTTTAAATATACTTTCGCCATAATCAGCAATCGTATCATCAATAGGAGTCATATCATTAAGTGCCTGTATCATAGGAGCTGACCCTACAGGCCCCAAAAACACAGGCACCCTTAGTGATCCGTGTGGTGTAGGTTTCTTAGCTACTCTTCCATTAGAAAGAACAACTGTGTTCATTTCTTTATCATAGTAATCATATACATCTATCCAATCTTCGTCATCGTACTGTTCGTTTCTTGGTAGTTTAATATTGTATTGTGCCTCTACTAGTTCTTTAGATTTTTTAACTTTGTAACAAGCCCAATCAAGTCCGTCTGTTCCTGATGACCAATAAGTATGCATTGGATCCCAAGGAGTTATATCGACATAAGTATTATCTTCATCATCTTTAATCAGTAAAGCTCTACCTGCATACCATCCTCTCATACATATGTACCAACCTATTTGACTTTTAATTGAAGGCATAGATGCTTGTTTAAGTCTTTCGTCAGCACTTCTTAGTGCACCAAGAAAGAATCTTTCTTTCATATTGTTTGCATCTCTGTCATCTTCATTCTCAGATATATTAGGAATCCTGGCTACCATTTCAGATCCAACAACAAAAGATATTATTTTATCTGCATATGTTGAAGGTTCATTTGATGTGTATGACTGATATCCATCACCTGCATCATATGGATCTAATCTATAAAGGGAATAATCCCTGTCCATTCTGTTACGAAGTGGTTCAGTAGCCTCGTAATGACTCTCTACTTTATCTATTATTCTTTCAGGTTTATAACTAGCCTTTGCCATTTACCATCTCCTTACACGGATTGATGTTCTATTTTCTATATGTGCATAACCAAAATGATTAATCAAGCCATATATTACAGCTTTCACACCATGATTATACTTATCTTCGGGTTGATTGCCAACTATGTTTCCATCTCTATCTGTTTTCCACTTGTAAACAAGTGTCTGTCCATTAAAAGGATTTGGAGCTGCACCAAACTCTGATAATATTCCCTTACATTTAGGGTTAATTATTAATCTTGGTTCGCCATTTGGAGCTAATTTTAACATAGATTTTAATTTTTCTGTACCATCATTGATCTTAACTTTCTGTGAATCAAGGTACAATCCTGTTTCATTCATCCAAACTTCTGCAGGAGCTGCCATAGCCTGATGTTGATACCCTGCTACATCAATTACTCCAAACTGTACATCACTCCACCACTCTCTATTCTGACAAATATTAATCATTTCTTCTGTAATGAGGGACTTTTCGTAGACTTCATCGATAAGTCTAACTTGATCATCGCTGATCTGTATCGCTTCGATTGCATAGCCGCCTGCATAGCCTGGGTCGATCCACAAGTGGACTGGTTCCCCTGGTACATAGATAGCCTTTTCTGATATATGTCTGTCACTTCTGAATTCTTGGAATACGATTCCCGTAGGTGGCGAAGGAATACCTTCAATCCTCTCCATGAAGAAATCATCACTAGCCTCATTCTTGAGTTTTTGTATCTCTGGATCATCTTTACCTCCTGGATATAAATGTTTATTTGTATATGAAGGTAGAGAAAAAGATTTCTCGTCTTTATCTCCGTACTTCCATGCCTGAAACAACGAAGGGTACCATCCAAGGCTACCCTCAAATGTTCCTGCTAGAAACATCCATGCTGCTTTAGGTGCACATCTACCTCTTATCCTGTAATAACTTTCTAAATCTAACTGACTAGCCTCACATCCTATAATTCCATCAGGTGCTCTCATAGCTAGAGTTCTAGGATCTTTGGCTGACTTGGTTTCTATTACTGTACCATCAGCTAATTCAATTCTACCTGGGTCTACTCTCTTAGATGCCTTCTTTAATAAGCCTAGCTTACCAAAATCTTCTATTAAATATTCAAATTCTGCCCTAGTTCTGCCGTAATCTGCAGCAACTAGCCAATATAATCCTGCACCTTCTGTTTCAAATGTCTTTTTTAGCAGGAATTTACTAGCAATCATGCTTTTTCCTGCCTGTTCCCCACCTGCTACAAGTGTAAATCTTTTATCAGAGTCCAATATTACTCTCTGTTCATCAGTAGGATCAAACCCTACCTTCTCATAAAGGAAATCTGTTAGCTCATTTGTTGTCTGAGTCATTGATTATGTCCTCTGCTTCTTTAACTACCTTGGATTTGGGAGGTTTTCTCTTTTTCTTGGCAGCCATCTTCCTGAAATCTTCCATTAATTGTTTGGAATCCTCAGAAGTATTGTCTGTAGATCTGTATTTTCCAGGTAAGTTAGCATTTAACATGGTAATCAGTAACACAGGCTTAGAATAATCTTCCTTTTCAGCCATCTTGTTTACTAATTGAAAAGCTATACTCTCTAATTCTTCGCCAACCCCTAGTCTTATATCTTCAAAGTTTGCCTTAAACTCAGGGTCTTCCTTCAACCAAGTGTATATCGTTCTTCTTGGAATACCTATAGCTTCACAAGTACTGTATACAGTTTTAATTTCTTTAAATGTCTTTAAAAATTTAGTTTTCTGCCTGTTTCTAAATGCTTCCGTTGCCATTGACCTGCCCTCCTGTCATAGAATATAATAACTGAAGTTGACTTCTATAGTCAACTATCTCCTTGAAAAAGGGGAGGTTTAATTTTTATAATTCCCTTCCTCCCCTTTATCTTTCTTTTTTCTTTATATACTTTCTTTTTTCTTTTTTTATTTGCTTGACTATCTTTTTGCTATTGCAGTATAATTTGCAAAGGGGAAGGGAATAACATCTACCAAAAAGCATTGTTCTCCCTAATTAAAAGGGAGAACATTTGCTATACCACTTAGCATATAATAGCTACACCGAATCACTTTTTGCAAAAAAAATTCTGTCATGGGTATATATAAGCCAAGAAGAAGAACCCCAAGCCATACCCCCATACAGACAACATACAATCTACCAACAGGCAACAAGCAACACAGATAGTAGGTAAGTTACTCGCACCACTTTGATACCTAGGGCGATAGCTATCGCCCCCTCGCAATTGCATTGAGCAATTGCTCGGGCAAGTTTGCTAATCAAATGCAACCTGGTTGTTGCATTTTATTTGCAAACTTGCACAGTCGCTGTGCGACTGTAACAGCGAGGGGTTGCACCCTCCACTCCTTGCATTGCAACCCCTCGCAACAGTTGCTATCGCACTTGCGATTGCTACTGTTTTTTACCTGTGCTGTTTGTGCAATTATTGCTTCTAAGCCCCCAAGGGCTGAAGCAATTAATCAGCACAAGCAAATTGCTTGACAATTTGCAAGCACAGGTAAGCTTGGAGTAGTAGCCACAACGGATTGCTCAATTATTGCACCTTGCTGTGCAATACATTGGCAATCGCTTGTTGTAGGCTACGGCAAGTATTACTCCAAGGGAGTAAATGTCCAAGCACATTGTAATGTTGCCCTAGCGAATGCTAGTGGCAACAGATTCAAATGCAAATCGCTTGACGATTTGGCTTATTTGAATCGTATTACAATGGCTAGACATTTACGGAGCCACCCCTACGGGGTATTGCTACGATGGATTGCCCCAAGGCAATCGCTTGAGTAGCAATAGTTAATTGCACTTGCAATTAACTAGGGGGGCTCTGTTCCTGTCGCTTTGCGACACGGAACACAGAAAGCATACCAAATGCAATTTTGCAACCAATCGCCTGACGATTGTTGCAAAGAGCATTTGATTATAAAAGCAAATGCAAATGCCACTTAGGCATTTGCTTTTATAATGTATGCTTTCAATTGCCGAAGGCAATTAACGGGGGGTATTGCATACCCCTACATTGTGTAGTGTTGCCTTTGCAACACACACAATCACACTAGTTGCCAGAGGCAACTGTGTGGAGGGAGTATGAGCATAGCTCATACGACCACCCCCCTAAGTAAATAAATATTCTCTTCTTAGCATAGCACAATCAAAGATTGTGCTAAAATGCAAGAAGAATATTTACTTTACGACCCCTCCCCGTGTTGTTGCTATCGCAACACACGACACGATAAGTTGCTTGGGCAACTTCCGTACATTTGTAAAAAAAAAAGCAAATGCGAATGCCTTTTAGGCATTTGCTTTTTTTTACAAATGAGGGAGTGTCCCCTCCTGTAGGAGTTGCAAAGCAACTCCAAGGAGTGTTGCAAGAGCAACACGATTTGCAAATGCAAATCTTGGTGTGTTATATTTTCTTTCTTTTATCCTTTAAGAAAGGATAAAGAGAAGAAAGAAAATCTTTACTGCAACTAGTTGCTGTAAAGAAACAACACCAAGATTTATGTTTTTTGCAAGAACATAAAGTCTTTCCAAAAGCTTTTGGGTTTAAGCAAGAACACTTATTCATTTTAACTCCTAATTGCTAATTAATAATCATTATAAAACACAGCTTTGCTGTGTTAGGATTATTAATTGTTTAGCAATTAGGTAAAATGAATAGTTCTTGCAACCCAAATGCTGAAAGACTTTATTTGCAAAAAACAATTTTGCATTTGCAAATACAAGTGTTCGTTGCTCTCGCAACGACACTTCCGAAAATTTGCACTTGCAAATTAGGAAGTGTCCCCCCCACCATAAGTGCTCGTTGCACTTGCAACGGCACTTCCGTACATTTGCACTTGCAAATGAGGAAGTGATTGCACAATTGCCATGGGCAATTGGTGCAACACACCACACACGAAGTGTGTTGCATAGGCAACACACTTCTGTGAGTGGGGAGAAAGCTATTTAGCTTTCGTAAAAATCTCTATGCTCTTGAGCTATACGAACAACATTATCAAAGATGGAACTCGCTAGGAGTTCCTTCTTGTCCTGTTCAGTCCACTCACTATCATTGATAATTGCAAAATTATCAATGATCTTGTCTTGTTTGTCGTTATTTATTTTGTATTCCATCTTGGCCTCCATATTGCCAATTAATAATAATTAACTTTAACACAGCTTTGCTGTGTTATTATTATTATTAATTTTAATAGGCAATATGTGAGCCAAGAGGACAAAATAAATCGCAAACTAAGAACAAGACTTGTGAGTGTGAACTGAACCAAGGACAAGAATTGATAATGTTTTCGGCTCAAGACATCCGATTTTTCCCCACCACAGAAGTTGCATAGCAACTTCGTGTGTGCACCCCACCCCACAATCTACGAATTTGCTCTAAGCAAATTCGAGTGAACTCGCAAAAAATTGCCGTAAGCAATTTTTTGCTCGTGTAGAGTAATACAATAGCACAACAGTGCTATTGCATTACGGTTAGAAACCTTCCTGTAAATTTTCTAAGCGACCCTAGTCGCTTGTTTGCCCCAAGGCAAACAAAATTTACGAAGGAGTTTGCTGAGGCAAACACCTCAGCTAGAAGTTAAATTTTTGTCTTAGCATATTTGCTAAGACAAAAAAATTGGGGGGACTAATCCCCCCAATTGCTTTTAACTTTTAGCTATTAGATTTTATATCTTTAGCTATAGCTTTCAGAGTATCTTCAGGAATTAAATCCTTAACGACAGGGTCGTTATTTCTCATCAAAGAATGAATCACTCTGGTGGCAAAAGCCTGATTGTTTAAAGCCATAGCTTTAACCTTAAGAGCTTTTTCCTCCTGATAAAGATCAGTAAGTTCTGAAAGAGTTGGTACTCCCCTCCGAACTAAGCCAAGGATAAGATTTTCAATCTCTTCCCAAGACTTGCCCATTTGGGTTCCACTTTTCTTCCAATTCGCAATTTGATCCGAAGAATATTCTTTCATGAAATTCCCTGAACTTGTGTTGTTAAAAGTTTTGTTGTAAGTGCTACTCATATAAACCTCCAATAAATAGCATTAATAATAATTGTTCAAAAGCATATGGCACTTTCGCCATATGCTACAATTATTATTATTTTATTTAATGCTATTTATAGGGGTGTTATGAGTTGCCGTCAACAAGACTTTTAGTCTTTGCTCTTGCAAAGGCCTTGACTACACAAGTGAAGTGGTCAATTTTATGGAGGAATATTATTGGTTGCAAATTCGAATAGGCTAAGAAAATGGAACCCAAATCCTTAGCAAGTTGACGAAGAGATTTAAAATCTTTCCATTGGATTAGGCGAGTGGGAGTTCCTACTCTTCAGGTTTTACTGATCAAGGAGGACAAAGATCTTTGGATTCAAAGCTATTGCTGTAACAATCAGTGCATATTTTGCCACCCGACTGATTCATACGATGAGGAATACGGAACCTTCCTGTTAAGGATTTCATTCCGAAGATATTACATCTGAAAGCTATAGCTAAGATTGCAAAGCAATCAATAGCTAGAAGTTAAAACCATTGGGGTGTGACTTAGTCACCTCCAATGGTTTTGGCAATGCCAAAACTTTAACTTCCCCCCCCTCTTTTATTTCCATTCTAAAGAAAGCTTTAGGATCCCTGATCTAAAGTGTTTACATTAGACGACAGTATCATGGAACGAAGTTCCTTTCATATGATCAAGCCCAAGGCTTGGAGACAAAGTGTTTGTGTCTTATTAGATGATCGAAGCCGAAGGCTCTAGTTCACCACAGCTAGTGCAACTAGCTGTCAGCCAGAGGCAGTGTTTGTGTCATACGAGGGGATCGCAGATCGTGAGGCGAAGCCAGGAAGCTATGCTACTCCTTGAATTTTTGAACGAACATTTGGGGAAAATATTGTATCATATTTTTGTTCCAAAAACATGATCAAATT
>Ga0098041_1000798_pt1 | contig 12459 bp, 12 predicted proteins | sample 8_EtaG_FD_77066 | JGI IMG/M metagenome (GOLD analysis project Ga0098041, IMG submission 77066) | Marine viral communities from the Subarctic Pacific Ocean - 8_ETSP_OMZ_AT15162 metaG | ecosystem: Environmental > Aquatic > Marine > Oceanic | place: Pacific Ocean | collected 2015-01-08
GATGTTTCATTATGATTGTCCGCCTGCATTTGGACTGATTCATTTTCATAATAATCATCAAGATCACCGACATTTGTTAAGTCTGGCTCATCACTATCACCATCATCATCAAATCCACTAAAATCATTTACTTCTGATTCAAAATCACCAGAATTGCTAAATCCAGTATCTTCAGGGGCATCAACCGTGTCAGACTCGTCTTCATACGTTCGTATCGGTCCACCTCCTACACCAAGTCCTTGCGTTCCAGGCAACGGTTTCCCAGATCCACCGGCATCCTTAAGCATTTGAGCTTCTTGTGGATTGATCGCAGCAAGACCTTCACCTCGTTGCTGAAGCATTTCTGCCAACCGGCGTAGTTCCTCGTCGCTCAGTGGAGGCCGGTTTCCTCCGACACTAGGAAGTAAATTAGCAAAAGTATTCATGTCGATTTAGTCGCAGGAAGTTTAATCGGTGTAGATTTCAATCCGATTTCAAGCATAAGGTTGGTGATCGAGTAACTCTGACCCGGATCGCTGGAGGTCGTGTCAAAAAACTGGAACCGCACGGCATCACATTTCTGGTTCTGCAATCCCATCCGAAACTGAAAAACTCCGTCAGAGGTTCCGCCGTAGACCACGGAGCCGTAGGTCGGATCGTCTCCATACTCGGTGACGCCGGTAGCGCTGATAAAATTAAAGGAATGCTGCTCGTTGTAATATTGCCGAAAATTGTATGCGACTTTGGAAACTAGCGTGTGATTGGTCTTGAAGTCGCCAAGTAGCACGGCACGTCTGCACCTTTGGAATCCTTGGATGCTAGACGGTTTAATCCAGGCAGTTGTCAGTTTTAATTGTATAGAAGCATCAACATCTCGGTAGGTTGTTGGGTCTTCTTTGTAAACAAGTCCGCCGGTTGTTCTTAGATAGGTATAGGAACCATTTGCCTTCCACACCACGGCGCCGGTTGCTGCATGATTTGTCCAGGTAGACCATTTGCCATAGAGCAGATTGTAAACAAGAGCAGAACCGGCAGAGGTTGTGAATCGAACCTGACCGGTGTCTTGGACCAGCACTGCACTGGTGACGGTCTCACTATTATAGGCTTCTACCGGAGCGCCGATGTATGTCGTTTGCAGTCCTCTTGAAAGTAGATAGATGCCTTTTTTGGACATAAACATGATGCCTTCCGGTGTCAGTACCACGGCATCCGAGGACAAGGCACCAACATCAGAGGTGACCAGTTGCGGTTCTGAGAAACTATTTTGCTGACCGGCATCATTAGGTCCGTCGCCGGTTATGTAGAAGATCCGTTCCTCTTCAAAGATGATCAGCTTCTCATCCATCTCCTTCAGCGCCGTGACTTGATCGGCACGGTTCATCACGATCTGGAACACGTCTGAAAACTCAACCGGCTTCTTGGCCTGCCTCTTTTTGGAGTAATAAAGAAGTTTTGGATTCTCCGATGAGACGGCAAACATTCGATTGTTAAAGGCGCCGACAACGGAAGTCGCTGGAGGAGCAATGTTGTCAACAACTCCGCCGTCCGTGTAGAGGATTTCCTGAGATGCTAGAGACGCAATGATAGCGCCGGTGTCTGTAAAGGCGACAGTGTCTGACGTGGCATCGTTTGCAACGGAACCAACCTTGTAAAAAACGGTTCCGGCATCTGCCGTCCGGTAGATTTCGCATGTGACGGAAGGATGCTCCGTGATACGCAAAGTCGGAATGGTAAGATTAACCGTCAGATTAGAGGATGCCGTGGTCGCTGATACGGCGACTGATGGAGCAGATCGATGGATCTGGCCCCTTGCGTCCGTGGTCACATAGATGACTCGATACTGGTACACTCCTGCCGTTAGTGATCCACCTCCTGCTACGGCTGCACTAACATTTTCCGGAAACAAATGGAATCCGTGTTCGACAATATCCTGGGAGTCATAGATGGATAAGAATCCACCGGCTATGTGTAAGTTCTCACCAAGCTCTTCTGCCAGGAATGAATCGGACTTTGTGAAATCGATGCTAGAAAAGGACAGACCTTTAACCGAGTAAAGATCATTTTCTGAACTGACTAGCCTTGTCTTAATCTGCAAAGGCACTTTGTAAATGCCGGCGTTGGCTGCTACGGCACTGGACAAGGTCGAGTCTGCCAGTATTCCTCCGCCGACTGACGTGTGCAATTTAGCGACGACGAGACCAGAGTTGTCCATGAGGAAGTAGGTCGTCTGTAGGTCACTTCCATGCACTGCAACAACGTAGGTCTTTGCGTTGTAATAAAATGCCTTTGATGCCAGACCGACGGATCTTTTTAATACAGACGCTGATCCAAGAGACGATGCGCTGACATCATAGGTCCGTGTTTTGACAAAATGGTTGTAGTCTGCCGTCGCATTCATCTCATAAATGCAGACGATGTCGGTGCCGTCCGTTGACAGAGTCACACGAGGAATCACCGTGCTTCCAGATTCTATGGTCTCCGTGTCAACTGCCGTCAGGTCAAAGATCATCCTGGTTAGCTTCAGACCGGCACTTCCGGCGTCCGTTGAATAGGCAACAAAAATATCTTCGTTGTTATATGGATCTTTAAAAATGGCTAGTGAGTCTTTTGGATCTGACGAGATAGTTACCGGTGAACTGTATCCATTTGCTGGACCTCCGACGGTTCCCTCAGAAGATATGTAAGCAACCTGAACTTGGCTACTTGAGTTACGATAGGCAAAAATGGCGTCCTTGGCATTGTATTTCGCAACGTCTAATTGTTGCCCACTGGTGGCTGCATTGGACGCCAATTGCACGGCAGAGGCAAAAATCGTTAGATCAGTATTGTCTAAGAGTCGGATGTCAATGTCGTCGTCAGAATCCTCCACATAGACCACACCAAGTCTGCCATCTAGTTCTACACACCTTGGGAGTTTGCCGGTTGCTGAGATCGATGTATTGTTCTGGATCATGGCACCAGAGACCGCATCAACAACCGAGGCACGAACTCCGCCTTGTGTATCCTCCCATGCCGTCAAAAACAAACCGTTGCCGTAGGCAACATCTGGCTGGCTTTGTTCGTAGTCGTTCCGGATTAAATCCGTTGAGCCGATGGTAACCGACAAAGATCCGCCTTTGTCTATCCACTCATCACGTCCGGAAGAATAGGAATAGAGATTAGAATTTGAGAAAAGCAGAAGTTCATCCTGAAAACGTGTAAGTGCGTCGCCGGATGAAATTGTTGATCCGCCTGAAATCTGCCTGCCTAGTTTAGAATAGCCTTTGCGTTTTGTGATCGTACTGCCGGATGTGAATACACCGTTTTCAAGCTCAGTCAATGAACTTGGAAGGACCATTTTTTGATCCGTCTTGGTGTCGATTCCTCCGCTTAAATCAACTGGAACAAATGCTTTTTCTAAAGCCATTGCTACTTTTTATTCGCAACTTTTAATTCAGGCTTTTGCTCTTCTTGTTGTTGATGTAAAAGAATCTCTTCCATACCGAGAAGCCGGTGTAGTCTCTGCTCCATTTGTGGAACTTTTGCTAGTTCATTTTTTAGTGAAACTATTTCACTTTGTACTTGTTTCAATTCCATAATTTTAATTTATTGGTTGTTTATCCAATCCCCTATCTTTTAAACCTTTTTCAATATATGCGGTATATGCTTTTTTAACGTCATCATCCCAAAGCGCATTTGTCAGTTTATCAACCTTAATTTTTTCAGAATCAGGAAGATTTTTGTATGCTTGGATTTCTGCTGGAATATCTGTTGGAACTAATCCAAAGGCGTATTCATTCTGACTCAAAACGTCATCACCTTCTTTGATTATTGTATGCCCAGAAATTTGCAATATTTCATATTCTTGGACGTTTATATGATGAATTTTAATCTCTTTTGTAATTGCCATGATTGTCCTTAAATTGTGTTTGCTTCGTAAATAATTGTTGCCAAAATCCTTTTAGTGTTAGACGTACCCCATCCAGTTGTTAAACCACTTAAAAGAAATGTTGCAATTGAAGTCCCATATTGGACGTATCCTTTAGCATGATGTGCGCTATTCCCAAAATCTCTTGCCGTTGTGTTATCCATTGCATCCCCTACCATCGCATTGGCAAAATAGGATGAATTATTTAATGCGGTAAATGGTAATGTGCAATTAAAGGATGTAGCATTACCTGTGCCTGTCAAATAAATATGTACTATTACTGTTTTACCGATCCGCTTATACGCTATATAAGATCCAGAAGTGCTTGTGATACCTGTTATAGTCGAACTGGATGTGTAATTTGTCCAAGGAACAGAATAAAAGTCACCTTCTGAATTAATCACTATCCTTTCAGATCCAGCACTATAAAGACTCATTGCATCACTGTTATGGTCATAATTAATCTGACCTTTGTATCTATCACCTCCGCTAGTTCCATCAGAAAAATAAATGTGACCACTATTTGAAGTACCGCTATAAATAGTCATTCCTTCTGATCCTGATCCTGTTCCTACAACAAGATTCCTTGCATTAACATCTGCATTGGCTGGATCAGTCCCAATCGCAACATTTCCAGAGGAATCAATTCTCATTCTTTCATCAGGGGTATCACTTGCATCTGAAGTCCAAAAGCTAATAACACCATCATCTTTGTTACTCGTATCTGCTCCTGACTCAAAAACAATTTTTGCAACTGGAGAAGAATCGTCATCCCAATTACCAATAATTTGTCCTAGAAAATTGTCTGCGCTATTTGTTTTTCCTTGTAAAGTAATTATCGGTGAATAACCAACGTCTGTGTTTACTAATTTGAGTTGTGCATTTTGTGTCGATTCTAAATGTAAAAGTGTTCCAGGCGCTGCCGTTCCTATTCCTATCCGATTATTTGAGGCATCAATTGATAGTGTATTGGAATCAAAATTAAGAGCATCGACTGCACCGTTTAACGTGACATCTACCGTCTGATCGGACATATCAATATGGCCTGCAGACAATTTAAAATTGGTTCCTGTCACTTGTGTTGTGGTGCCGTTAAGATTGATTATTCTGCTTGAGGCTATTGTCAGGTCCGTTCCATCTCCTTCAATCTTTTCACCGTCATCTCCAAAAACTAAACCAACATTATTTGGAAGATTAACGTCTGCAGTTGCAGTCAGATTAATGTCTGCACCAGATGTCAAAGTCAGGTCAGTGTTATCACCTTCTATTTTTTCACCAGTGCCAAAGGTGACTCCAACATTTGCAGGAACAACAACGTCCGTGGTTGCGGTCAGGTTTAAAGCTCCACCAGATGCAACCGTCAGATCAGTCCCATCTCCAACTAGATACTCACCTCCTTTGTCAAAAAAGTAGAGACGCCGGTCATCTGCCATCCTGACAACCTCGTTGCCGTCATACTGCTTAAAGATGATGTCCTTGGCGTCTACCTCAACCTCTATGACTAGATCAGAAGAGGAGTTGCTGATCTTGCCGATTGCAGTTCCGTTGTCCTTGAAGGTCAGGATTCCAGAATTAGAATCTAAATTGATATCGCCTTCGGCATCTAATGTAATTGTGTTCGATCCGCCGGTGGCAGCAATGGAGATGTTTCCACCGTAAGAGGTGGATGAGGTTAGCATTTGACCGGTCTCATCTGGCACCGTGATGTTGTTGGAACCTTCTGAAGAGCCGGTGTATTTTAAAATGACATAGGCATTCGATCCGCTACTGCCGTCATACTTGTAGAGCAGGATGTCTCCATGAGCCATTTTTGCTCCAGTAAACGGCGTCTTTGTGGTGTCAAACTCAAATCGGTAGATGCCTGAACCATATAGCACTTGAGCATCAGTTCCGGACATTCCATCAATTGATCCGCCGGTTGTTTTGACAACATCGGCATTTGTTATTTGAACTGCTTGTCCTGAACCGTTGTACCAGTAGAGGTTTCCGCCAGACTGATAGATGGAATAATTAGTGCCGGAGCCGGTTGCGCTTGAGTCAAAAGTCAGACGTTTTAACTCAATGGCAGCATTTCCGTTGAATTCTAGATCAGAATTGATGTTGAGCGCCGATGGAGTAAGCTGGACGCCTTTTCCGGAGGTGTGGTCATGCTGGTCAATGGTCGTAAAATTTGCGTTTACTTCCGTTGCCCAATCCGGTCCTGCCGTTTGTCCGACACTCGGTTCATTCAATGACATGTTTGTTGTCGTCATCGTCTTCCTCTAGTAGAAATATATGTCTGCCGTCGCCGTAGCACTGGCTTTGAGAATAATCTTCCGGTCCTTAAAATCATTTGCCGTGTCGCTTTCAAAAATGACCGAATTGGTTTTTAAGCGTGTGATGATAAAACCTTCGTAGTCTCTTCCAAGTTTGTGTTCCACGAGTGTGTCAGAGGTTGCAATGCTGAGATCCTTGATCAAGACGCCGTCTGAAATCGGCAACTCCAGCAAAGGATTCAGCGTCGTTTTGATGTGCGACTGTAACCGTGTGACCTCCTCGTTGGGACTCCATATTTGTGTAAAATTGACTCGGCCCATCAGTACATAAAATATTGCTCGTATGCTGCAACATTGGTGACTCGTGCCGGTTCGCCTGAGTCTCGATCCTCTGCCATGATTTCAATCCGTTCCAACAATCCTTGCTTCACATACACAAGACCGGAGATATCGCTTTCTTCCTTTAGCATCATCATGATTGCCGAGTCCACGGAGACATACTGGCGCCATCCTGCATTCACAAAGTCCTGCATCGATTCCAGTGTACCGTAGACCGTCGGATCTGATAGTGCCGACGAGTTCAGGTCCGTCACAACTGTCGTTGAGGTGACACTGCTCACGGTTTGCTCGACGTTGTAATTCGTTGCAAAGAAACCGATTGCATTGATCTTGTCACCGGCAACAAATGAATGAGTCGATGGCACGGTCCAGGTTGTGGTTGAGCCTCGACTTATTGCAGTCGGCGCTACCGATTGGAGTTTCCTTGGATGCGGAATGTACCAAAGCGTCGCCGTGTTATTGCTGGGACTTGGTGCAAAAACAATGTTGTTAGCTTGAATGCGATACTTCACATCTCTTGCGTACCGGACCAGTGAATCACGAGTCCGGTCTGCAAAAGTGTACCGTTGAAGAGGCGTGTTCTGATTAGTATTAATGTTCAGATCCACACCTCTTGCTTTGTAAAAGTCAGATGGTAATGAATAGGTACTTGTGCCACTCGTCACCGTGATCGAGGTCGAGGTTAAAAAATAATCATCCTGGTATTTGCTCACGAGAATATCGTAAAGCTCGGACCAGGAATTATTTAAATATCCGTTCAACTCCGCATCGGTAACAAACTCCGAGTTGACTTGATCGGCACGTTGCCGTGCCTCGTCTCTCAAAGTATTAAGTGCCACAAAATCAGTCATCAGTAATCCATCTTATAGGACATCATGATTCCGTGAATCGCCGTCAGAATGTCATGCTCGTCTCCGCCGTCTAATGCACTACGGAGTTCGCCTGCCATCATCAGTTGATCATCGGAATATTCCATTTCCATTTCTTCGCCGTCATAATCCTCTTCCTCAGAGTGGTGGCCTTTTTTCTGACCACCACCTAATCCGAGGATCACCATAGCAGCGTCCTTCGGACCCTTCATGTTATGCCGTCGGGAAAGTACAGTTGTATCCTGGCGCACGGCACCCCATTTGGTAGTATCCGCCCATTCTCACCTCGACTCCGTCGTAGCCGTTTTGCCGCAACATACGGTTTCCATCGTGGGAGAGAATATCAACGGCATTACCTATGGAGTAAAGCGCCCAGGTATCCATCTGCATCAAGTAACCGGTTCCGGTAGGACAATCCTTGTCGGCAACAACATCAATGATTCCGTGCGGTCCATATACTTGGAGAGTACGGAAACCAAAGTTCTGAGCCGGTCCAGGTTGTCTGGCACCAGTGACTTGAGCATCCAACGTGATTTCAAGAGCAGCGAAATCTTCAAAGCTCAGAAAACAAACGTCAGGCTTTCCACCTTCTCGTGCAGTTGTGGCTGCAGCTTCAATGATGGTCTGCTTAATGCTGGTGTCATAGGCAACTCGTTGTCCGCCTAGACGTGTGGTGTCTTTGGTCCTATCCTGACCAAAAAATGCTGCGGATGATGGAGCAGATGCTGGAATCCAATCCTGCAATCCTGCCATAACAAGGTAAGTTCCTGGAGTGACCAAGTCACCTTCTGGAACTACAAAGTCACCGGAGGCGACACTTGAGATGGTTGTCAGGTTTGGAGAGACTCCAATCTGATTGGACGCTGCCATACGAGAGACTGAGGTCACGGTCAATGCCTCTCCAGAGTCACGGAGTGATCCGGTGGAGGTTGAATCCGTGAAGACGATCTTCATACCAACCTCAAAATTGAGACTGTCGGCATCGGTTGCAAGGTCCAGAACGGCAGTATCTGCCGGAGTTGCTCCAACTACACCGATTGAACCAGACTGTGATCGGAACATTTGGCGACTTAAAGTGTCTCCAAGAGTCTTCAATCCAAGATCGGTTTCAGTGGTCAGTGCTTCCAAGAAGGCATACTCATTACCTTTGGATGCTTCTATGGTTTCGCCGTCAACGGTGACAACGCCATAGTTTTTGACTCTTGTCAGGAGAAATTCTCCGAGACTTGAGCTTGTTGCATTACTTTGCGCCGTGGCAAAGGTTGCAGACCTACCTTGAGGTCTTGCATAAATAATCGGCAAAGGCATGTTCTTTCCTCTAAACCGAGTATTTTTTGGGATCATTGTTAAAAACGGATGATCGTTGTAAGCAACATCAATCGGCTTCTTGTCGATGTAATATTGCTTCAGTGCGTCATCCCACGCCGTAAGCGTCGTTGCTGGTGTGGCTTCTGCCATTGTGAATAAACTCCAGAAAAAGAAAGTTTCGTTTATTCACGAGATCTCGATCTAAACACTCCGAGCGCACGTTCTAGACGTTCATCATGCGTCAATGGTGCAGCCGGTTTGCTTGGAACCGATGCTCGTGAAGCTGATGTGCTTAACGTCCTTGATCTCTTTCTCTGGACTGACCGTGAGGTAGGCTCTTCGTTGGCGACGGTTGGCGCCGAATTCCTCTGAAAGCGAGGATGCTGTAAAAGTTTCTCTGCTTCCTTGGCGTAGTAGTCTTCTACCATGCCGAGGAGCGTATGGTCGTCTAATAGCTTGCCAGTATCTTTTGCGTACTGTGACGATGTTTCAAGTAAAATGTCCTTCGCTTCGTCCCACATAGACGAAGTAATGCCGTAATTATCATCTGTTTCAGCGAGGTTTTTAAGCCGGTTTGTGTAGGCATTGACTTTCTGATTGGCCTCTAGTTGTGTCTTTTCGGTTTCGAGCCGGTTGATCCTTGCTTCAAGGTCCGCCTGCTTGGGATCTGTAGGCTGCTTGCCGAGTACCTGAGTGGTAGCCTGTTCATACGATCCGCCGAGTTTTTCAAGTGCGCCGACGTGATCGCCTCGCTGGACGGCTTGTTCGATTTGCTCATACTTTTTGTAGACTTGTTCCTTGTTCTTAACGTCTTGCTGCTTCCGGAATAATTCTCGTTCTCGTTTGGCAACCTCTAGAAACTTCTTGGAGACTTCCGCTTTTGGTTCTGGCGTCTCAGGTTCCTCGGCTGCAACCGGTTCTGGTTCAGGCTCCGGTTCTGCTATTTCTTCTTGGACTTCTTCTTGTTTTTCTTCTTGTACATCATCAGATTGTTCAATGCCTTTTTCTTCTAACCATGTTGAAATTTGTCTCTGCGATTCCTCCTCTAGACGTTGGTCTTGGAGTGCCTCGTGATCAATTACTTTTTCGGTTTCAGTCTGTTCCTCTACTGTCTCGGTTTGCTCTTCCATAGGAGATCCTTCTTTTCATGTTGATAAATCTCCTGTTCGTCTAACTTGGCAACGTCTCTGGCGGAGGTGCAGTGTCAACCTCCGGTGATAATTCTAGTGGCGACTCGGTGACCATCTCAGCCGGTCCTGCTTGTGCCTCATCAACCGGCGGAGCGCCTTGGAGCATGGACAAGTCTGGTGTCATCGGCATGGTTGCTTCGTCAATCAGTGCTTGTGCTTGACTGATAAAAATCTGCATCAAGGAAAGTTTCTTCTGGTCAACGCCTTGTTGCATTGCTTCCAGATATGCCATCTGCATCCTCGACTTGGCAAACTCCAGGTTCATGTAGGAATCTGGTGCAACCAGTTCCTCGTCGTCTAGGATTTTGGAGATGCGCCACTCGATGTCGTTCTCGGCTGCTTCCATCCAGTGTGTGACCGAGGCCAGATCCGGATAGTCTAGAAGCTTGGTGATTTGCTCCTTGGAATCGATGACTCCCATGTTAATCAGTTCCTGCACGGTCTGGATTCGTCCTGCCGGTGTGCTTGGAAGGAGTGAGATCGGAAACGCCTGGAGTTGGTAGTCTTCCTGGGCCATCCGGACATCCTTGAAGTCGGAAACGTCAAAGCCTTTTTTCCGCATCGATCTGACAGTGTAGGAACCAGAGTCTTCCACAATCTCCTCGGCAAGATCCATGTACCAGGATGCAGCGTCCATGAAGGCTTGCTCGTATTGTTGTGCCGTGAGCATGTGCCTCTCGGTTTCAATGTCGGTGTAGATCCTCAAAGCGACGCCGGAGTCGAGTCCGCTTGGTTTCCTACCAGTTGCAGATAATTCTGAGATCCCACTGATCTCATAGGCTCGTTGAAGTAGACGATCCAGGTGATTGTATACTTCACCGGACATCGCTTGAGGAACATACGCAACCGGAGGTTGTTGTCCGGCATACATGAGGATGGTTCCAGGTGCATTCCGTAAATGGTTTGGTGAGACCTTGGAACCAATTGGAACAAAAAAGTAAGGCGACGACATGAGCGCCATCGATTGCTGAATGCGGATCAATAGGCTATTGATTTCACGTTGAACCGGATCAAGCTGCTCGACAAGGCTCGTGCCACTGAATCCGAGAGGAGCATCGGACCATCTCAGAAACACAAATGGAAACTTGTCATAGTTCCAGTGTTCATCGAGCAGCGTGACTCCGTCCAGACAGATGACGTGCCGTCCATCGTCTGAGTCTTCGCTAGTTGGCAAATGCCATCCTTCATAGCAATCAGTCAGTTCCTGCTCGTGGTCGGTTTCTTGAGAGTAGGAATCTGCAATGCCGGACGCCTCAATTTGCTGAGACTTTTCTGGAAACATGTGGATCAGAGACGACTTGTGCATCTCCATCCGTTGAAACATGGACCGAGGTGCAGCATACAAAGCCTCGTCGAAGTCCCAAAAAATATGGTTTGAGAAGACACGCTCGGATTTAATCTTGTCGCCTTCACGGAAAATCTTGAGGCAGCCTAGATCCTGAACACATGCATCAGTGAAAATTCTCGGCATGAGGTTGTAGAGGTTCTGTTCCATAAACAGACCTTCCATTGAATCACCAAGACGCTTCGCTTTTCGCCGGAGCATGTAATCACCTTGGCGTGTCAGGTATAGAGGCCGAGGCTTATTTCTGCCGATCTTGGACGTGATGGTGTCCACCTGACTTTGTGCCACGTTCAGGCGCATCACATTGGGATTGAACCGCATACCGGCTTGCTGGCCTTTGAACAAGGCGCCGGAGGTTCCTAGTTGTGTGTAGTTTTTCTGACCATACATCCGCATGAATTCCAGATTGGACTGGATGCGCTCGGAATGGTCTTGTTGCAGCTTCTGGACTAAGTCAACAACGGCGTTGCAGACTTCAGAGTTGTTATGTTCGTACCAATACATCTGACGGCTCCGACGAGAAGAATTTCAGTTGCTCTTCTGTCAGTTCCGTTGATGCGTGTGCTTTCTCTGGCATCATTTCTGTGTAGTCAGGCATAAATTCCACCTCGATTCCAAGGCCGGAAAAACGTGCTACTTTCTTGTCTTTTAGAAAGACGGTCAGGTCTTTGATCTGATCTATGGATGGACGGATCATTTTTCTCTAAATTGTTCTGGCATCTCTGCTTCTAGTTCGGCGCCATAGTCTTCTGGTACTCCATCTGGAAAAATATAATTGAGATAATTTTCACGAGTGATTTCTATACCACTCATTTTCATTGCCTCAATTGTTGGATCATCGCTCCCATTCTGGCGCATCGATTCCTCCTGCATGGTCAATTGCTTGTTGTCTTGCCTCATCAAGTGTCAGCTTGCCTTTCTTATGTTGCAACCAGATGTCTTGAATTATTTTCTGGTTTGTTGGGTTTTTATATCCGGCAGGATACAATCCACGGATTGCTTCCCATGTAATAGACTGCATTTCTCTCGGCAATATACCACGTTCCTTGGCTGCACGTCTATATGCTTCCGCAAACATGGCATAGGTGCCTTGAATGCCTGTTACCGAGGAGTTTTTCGGATTTAATGTGCCTGGACTAGAGGTTGCTAAGTTGTGTGAAACCTCCATTGATTTTCCAGATAAAGGTCGCATCAGACCGGCTGCAACGGCATGGGTGTCAATGGTGACCGATTCATGCGCTCCATTAGGATCAATGATGTTATTGTA
>Ga0098041_1000800_pt1 | contig 12453 bp, 4 predicted proteins | sample 8_EtaG_FD_77066 | JGI IMG/M metagenome (GOLD analysis project Ga0098041, IMG submission 77066) | Marine viral communities from the Subarctic Pacific Ocean - 8_ETSP_OMZ_AT15162 metaG | ecosystem: Environmental > Aquatic > Marine > Oceanic | place: Pacific Ocean | collected 2015-01-08
AAAATAAAAGTCATTGTAGCCCTCACCAACTTTTTCAGCCATCCAAAGAGCTTTAGCCTCAGCGGTAGAGTTAGCTAAACCAGTAATGTTTTTTAAAGGTATGTTTAATCCATTAGCTTTTAAAAAAGCGTGTATTGCTAAAGCTGATTCTTCTGGTCTAGCTGTTAATACAAACATATCTTTATTACCAAACTTACCTTGTAGTTTTAAAGCTTTATTAAACAACGGCGCTGTCTTACCTTTTACTACTTTAGTAAATTCAGAAAAATCAAATTCATACCCTTGTCCTAATAAGTCTTCGTAAGTTCTAGCATATTCCTCAGCGTTCAGCCTTCCTTTAGTGCCATCTGGTTTTGTAAATTTAATTTTAGATTTAGTAGTAGCTAATGTGTCATCAAAATCTAAAACAGTAATTCCTTTTGTTTTGGTTTTAGGATTACGAGATTCTTTAGTAGCTGTATCCATAACCATCCCTGTTTTACTAGAACCTAATAACGATTTGTTTATTTCACCAACAAAAGTATCCATATTTGCTTTGTTAGCTAAATTAAACGTTGATTTTGTAGGAAAGTTTTGGTCAGACTTAGAGTCCATGGTTGGTTCAATTCTTATTGAAGTTGCATAAGTTCCGTTTTGTCTTGGTCTAGAACCAACATTCATTCTTGATATTAATTCAAATGTTCCATTTAACCTAGGTATACCGAGTTTGTTTGCTATTTTAATAACTTCAGAGTTTACGTTAGAATCACTACCTAACATGTAGTATGCACCAGCTTCCCCAATATTAATAAAGTACTCAGGTATTGCCTTGTTAGTATAGTGGTATTCTAAATACGCCGCTGTAACAGGTTCACTGTGAATAAACATACTTTTGTATATTGCTAAATCTTTACGTTGATTAATGTCTACGCCTTTTTTAAAATCCATACCACTAAATCTAGGATCATTCATTGTTTCTTGAATTTTTTTCTTAAGATTGTTTTGTTCTTTTGTATTTGTTGGGTTTGGATTTGTAGTTTCACCTTCCCAATTCCAAGTAACAGAAACTGCTCTTGCTGAATCCATTTTTATTTCAAGACCTATAGAATTACCATTATATTCAAAATGAACGTCTGGTATACCTCCTTCTCTAACATATATATTAGATTTTACTTTTGATTTTATTCGTTTAATTGCGTTTTGAGCTAATTCAATAAAAAACTGCTCGTACATAGTGCTAACCCTATCTTTTTTTCTTTTACGATTTTTAATAAATCTTACTATAGCTTTATTATCTACTCTTTCCATACCTCTGTTAACATAAGCATCAACAGTAGCGTTTACTATAAATTTACCACCATATTTGTTAGCATCTTTTTCTGATAAGTTTCTATAATAATTAATTTTTCCTTGATCATTCCACAAATCATCTAATACTTTTTGTGCGCCAGAAAAATCTACAATAACTTTTCCAGCTCTTATTTTAATAGCTTTTTGCTTATATGTTACCTTAATATCTTTTCTTCCTTCACTAAATTTAACATTAGGATCTCTTTGTATTGTTCTTGCTAAATTATCTAAGTCGTTTTGTAATATTTCAACATTGTTTAGTTCAGCTATCTCTTGTCGTTTTTGAATTACATCAGACTCTTGTGCTACTTGCAAAATCGCATCGTACGCCAAAGCACCAGCTATATTTCTAGCTAAAGTATCTTTTCTGGTTCCACGCTTACCAGATCTTTGGCCTGTAACAGGGTTAAACGATGGTATATCAAAATAAGATAAAAACTCTGCTTCAGTAGGGATTCTTTTTGTATATAAATTCACAGCTTGACCTTTACCTATTGTAACTAAAGCGCTTTCAGGTAATAAGTTTTGATTTACCGCTGCCTCAACATCTTCTATGTTTGTAAGTTTTTTAACAAACTTAGTAAATATTTTTTGATCATCTGGTACGTTTCTTTCTAATTGAACTAAATCAGAAACAAATAAAGAATTCATTATAGGTATTCTAAATCTCTTTAAATTACTAGCGTATTGTTTAGTACCTAATAAGTTTTTAATCTCTTTAAATATATAACTATTAGCTTGATCTCTTAGTTTTCTTTGTATGTTTCTTGCTGATGTGCCAGTTTCATACGCTTTTAATAAAGCTTGACGTGCTGCATCTAAAACTTTATTATACATTTGATCTCCAGTTTCAATACCAAGTTCTTTTCTAAAATCAGACTCTCTTTGAACTTTGTCTTGCTCTCTTTGAGCTTTTTCTCTAGCTCTAGCAGCAGGAGATATATCTTTTTCCTCAAACTCTTTCATTTTAGAGTCTTCTTCAGCCGCAACTTGAACTTTCACATCACCTTCTTTTGTTCTATCGTCTACGTCTTTAGCCCTCTTCTCTTGCTCTGTTTTTTTGTATATTTTGTTGTAAACATCACCTGCTCTAAATGTGATTCTACCCTGTAAGTAACCAAATAAACTATCGTTTTCTTCTGGATTAAAGTTCTTTATATCTTTTGTTAATTCTGAAGTAACATCACTAACAAAGTCTACAGGAACTTTGTCTGCTTTGTATTTAGCGGCTATTAAATTATCTAAGTAACCTTTTTCTTTTATTTGTTTTATAATACTATCTACTTCTGCTTGATAAAGAAACTTACCTACACCTTTTTCTCTAAGATTATTACCATCTTGATCTACTTTACCAAGCTTATCAATTTGATTTTTTATATCAGCCTTTTGTTTAGGGGTCATAGATTTTTTAGTAACAAAATCTTCTTCACCTGTTAAACCTTTTTTCTTTCTAGCTTTAATTCTTCTTTTAGCTAGTTTAGGTGCTTTAGCTTTGTCTAATTCTCCTTCTTCAAAAGCCCTTAAAAAGCTAGCCATATAAACAGCGGCGTCGTTTTCATTTTTTATCTTATAGTCTTGTGAGAACACGTTTGACCAGCTTTGAGAAAGATTCATTAATTTATTTAAATCTGCCTTTGTGCCATAGTTGGAGTTGCCTTCTTGTATGTCTCTAAACACACTTTGTACCTCGGCTCTATATTCATCAAAAAATCTTTTTTCTCCATCTTCTTTTGTTTCCCCTTTCTTTGGATCCCAATTTGGATAAGTAACGTTACCGTCTCTATCTACAACATAATTACCAAATAATGTTTGTCTACTAAGTGCTTCAATATGAACTTTATTAAAATTTCTTTTAATATAACTATGTATTTTTTTATTATAATCTAACAAACCAACCTCATCAAAAGCTAGAAGATCCATAGCGTGACTTATTTCGTGAGATATAGCTGTGCCTGGAAGCATATTACCATCTTCTAGTTGTTTTCTAGCAGTTCCTTCGTCTCTAACTATATAAGTACCTTTAACACCATGACTACCTCTTATAAAAGCGTTCGTAGCACCGCTCTTAATTCTATTTGTCATCTTGTGTACCTCTTGTCGGTTTTTAGCTTTTGCCTTTGTTATTTCTGTCTTTTTATCTCTATTAGATTTGTCACTTTTATTTATTTCGTCTATCTGCCTTTGTAAACTTTGCTCATAAGCCTCGTTAACAGCCGCTATAAGTTCTTTATCGCTTTTAGCTGATTTGTAAGTAATACCATCTAAATCTTCGTCTTGAAGCATTTTATTGATTTTATTGTGCTCCTTTGTTGTCATGACAATACCTCTTTGAGTTTCTGCCTGAAATATAGAGCCATAAAACCTATGGAGATCGTCTTCTTTCTTTAAGTTTCTTTTAAATTTTTTCTTTTTCTTTCTAGGCAACCTACTTTTAGCACCCTGAAAACCACCTTCTCCATATATTTGCTCATCAACTCTTTGTTCCATGCCAGGTATAGATCTACTTATACCCACTTGGTTCTCACCCATCAAGGCTTTAAATTCATTATGAATAGCAATAGCTTGTTCTTTAGAATCAGCATTTTTTAAACTAGGCCTTCTGTTTATTAAGTCGTTTAATATTTGATTGACTCTATCTTCTCCGTAAAAACCTTTAACTGTTGATAAGTGATCTTTACCCTTACTCATTGCTGCTTGCTTATCTTTTAAAGCAATGTTCCATTTCTCCATAAATTCCTTAGCCGCTTTTGGATCTTCTTGCTTTAGCTTTTCAACATATTTATTAATTTTTTTACTTTTTTTACTATCATCCATAGTTGGATCAACACCGGCTTTGTTTGAAAGTTGTTCTAATATTACGCCAGCAGACAAAAGTTTTTGAAGATTTTCACCACCTAATCCCATAGCGGTAATCTCCATATCATTAGACAAATTTACTAGTAATTTTGTATTTTCAATTTTTTGATTTTTTAAATAATCAAAATCTTTTTGATAATTTTCACTCTTTCTATCAAGCTTTTTAATCCTCGAATCTATAGATTTGTTATCTTTTTTTATGTCATCATATATTTGTCTAAACGGAGCATTATTTATTTGTGTCATAACAGTAGAATAAAACGCACCTGTACCGTTCATCGGTCCCGCTGTAATAGCAGAGTTGATAGTTACATCATCTAACTTGCTGATATCAAAATCTTTTTCAAGTATACCCCAATCACCAGCGGCATTACCTATATAAATAACATCTTCTTCTATAACTTCTTTCCCCACACCACCAACAAATTGTTTGGTCATGTCCCATGCTGCCTTACCGTTTCTTCTAAATATGTCTCTACCTTCTCCAAGTATTTCTTTTCCTAATATTTGTTTACCAAATTTAGTATATTGTCCAGAGCCAATAAATCTAGTAGCTAAACCTTCAACCGTCATTGCGGTAATAACACTTCCGGCGTTTTGATACCACTCATAGTCATTTTCCATTATAGCAGTCTCTAAATCAAGTTTGTGCTTTTCATACACTGGTTGAGTTATTCGGCCTTGTTCAAATGCTTCATCTAGGTCGTCTAACCAACCTTCCCATTCATCAACGTTATCAGCGGCGTTCCATAGTTCAATTATTTTACCACCCCCACCTTGCGAAGCGGCTTGAGCAGCTAGAGTCCATTGTAGTGCTTTTGTACCAACACCTACATACGTACCAACACCCGCGGTGGCGACACTTAAGAAAACACTGGCGTTATTTTCAGCAAATACTGTTCCTGCATATTCAGCTTTTTTATCATATTTAACAGCATCTTCCCATGTCAACTCTGGATACATGCTTTGGTATCTCATTTGGTTTTTGTTAAAAGCCTCTTTAGACGCTTCGTTACCAAACAACACTCCAATTGAATTACTTAGATCACTCCAGGATTTACCCCAAGCATAATCTCTTTTTGCTCCTGGGTCATAATTCATCCTTAACACATCACCCATGGCCTCAATTTCTTTTGCTCTTTTAGCGTGTTGGTTTCTCGTTTTGCTTATCTCACTTTCTTTAATAGTATAAAGACGTTTTAGTTGCTCTGTAGCATAATCTATTTCTCCAAATAAAGCACTGTATTCCTGAATTAATTCTTCTTGTTTTTTAAGCGGTATTGTATCACTTTCAATACCCACCTTAATAGTTATTGCTCCCCAAGGATCAACTTCTCTACGCACTTCCGTTATACCATCTGCGCCCGCTTTAGAAATAGCATCTTGCCACTCTTTGTCTAAAATTTGATAATCATTTAAAAAAGCTTTGTTGTATTGTTCTGCTAATTTTTCATTAGCAATATCATTTTTCTTTAACTCTTCTTGATCTAAAAATGATGATGACATTACTACATTTTGAAGCTCTCTATCTTCAAATTGAAAAAGTTTAGCCACTTCTTTAGGATTGTTAATATCAATATCCATGTCTCTAGCTATTTCTTCAAACGCTGCTCTTCTTTCTTTATCTAAGATATCGTATTTTTCATAACTTATATTACCTTCTTTAGCATACTTATACATGAAATCACTTATAGTGTAGTCGGATTTATGTGTGTCTATCCTATCTCCATCAGATCCTCCTAGCTTTCTGTAAGTACCATCCTCACCAGCGGGCCCCTCAAAAAGTAAGTTTCCATCAATATCTTTAATTGTGTAATAAACTTGATCCCATGCTCCCCCATCGTGCATGTTTTCTGCTAGTTGTGCCCATCGATGTTCCTCGATTTCTAGTCCTATTTTATCATACATCTTTTTCAACCTTGGAAAATCTTTTACTTCATTATAAGAGTCAACGTATATATCACCTATTTTATCTCCTTTAAAATCTATAGCTATAGCGGTTGGTTTAGGATCCGCGTAAACATCTTTTGCGTAATCTAATATTTTTTGAATTTGTCCCTCAACTACTTTTCTATCACCTGTAGAAAAAAGCCTATCTAAGTCTGACGTACCTGTTTGTAGGTCAATAAACATGGTTTCAGTCATACCAGGTATATCAATCGCAATACCGTCTCCCCAATCTCTTTCCTCAACTTTAATAGCTGATTGTGGAAACATTGTTTCTAAATTTGTTATGAAATCTTCTTCTTCCATGTTGCTAAGCTTATACTTATCAATCTCAGCGCCATTATACACTCTTTCTATATTCTCTTTATCTGGCAATGCCTTTACACCATCTTGCTTTGACATCCAAGTTTTTAGTTTTTTCCAATTTCTTCGTGCTTCTGGTTTGTCTACGTCAACCTCTAGTGTATAAAAATTATCTGAATCAACTTCTCCATATGGATTATTTGGGGGAAAAACTTTTATGTAATCATCCATTCCATGCGTACCACTATCATAAGTAAAACCATAACCATCATCACCATGACCAAAATACTTTCCTAATGCTTCTATAGTTGTGTCTTCACTTTGCGATACTTGCCATCCATCAGAAGAGTTATCTTTATTTAAAATTTCTGATCTAAGATTTTTGTCTTCTTCCACCTCCTGAAACTTAATTTTTTCTTCTTCAAAGTCAAACAGTTTATTAGTTCTTTCTGTCTGCCAAGCTTCTTCGTCAAAAGTATCACCTTCGGACATTCTAAGTTTTTCTTCTTCTTTATCTAACTCAGCTGTAAATGTTTCTGTAGTAAAACCAAACTCCGCATGGGATTGTTGTTCTTTACCTAAAACACTATTAATATAATTTTTTTGATCAAAAGTTGGTCCGGCGCCTGTGTACTTTTTATAAATACGACCAACTACATCATCAACGTTTTTAGTTAATGCATATTGTATTTTACTTTCTAAATCTTCACCTGAAACTTCTGGTGCGTATTTAGAGTATAGTTCTCTGTAAAGTTCTTCTTCCATTTACTATAGTTGTTTTTTATAAATTTTCATATTCGATCAAAGTCTATCGCCATCAATTTTTTCAAACTCAATGTTTTCTAAAACTTTTTCACCATATAACTTCATTTGGCCGTTCATCCACGCGGTCATAGTTTTCATGAAATTATCTACTGACTTATCGTTAACGGAGAATGTTTGAGATTTTCCTCCCATTCCTGTGGTGTTTTTCCACGTTACCTTCACGTTGTTATCTTGCCCTACTTTTTCAAATTCAAAATAATCTGATACACCACTTTCTTCGAATTTCTTAGCTATATAGTGGTCATCATATTGCCTGTTAGGTCGCCACCATGCTTCATCATTTATTATATCTTGGTGCAGATCTCTAAATGTTTCAACATCGTAATAATTACCACTTAACATGTTGTCTAAATCTTTTTTACCACCACCAACTTTAACTTCACCTGGTTTTCCAAAATTTATTTTTATACCCGTTTTACCACCTTGCTCTGCAACATCAGATGCTGTCACGAATTTAGAACCATCCCAATCATTCATGTACTGAGTCCATTGTAACGCCGCTGTTTTACTATAATTTTCACCATAAATATTAGCTAATAAACTATCTAAACTAGGCACTACTACATCGTCTTCTCCTTTCACTCTATAGACATACGTATTTTTTGATTTATCAAAAACGTAATTACCACCACCATCTGCTGGTATTGGTTGGCCAGAATCAATACCAGATTCAATCATTCTCATAATGGTTGATATTTCATTATTTGATATCTTAGTTCCACCCTGATCCTTTGGAATCATATATGTTGACCCACTAGCTGGTGGTAAAGTAATGTTACCAAATCCCTTGCCGCCACCTTCTTTTTTATTACCTTGTTTTATCTGACCTTTGCCATAATCCCAATAACCTTTTGCTTTGCCAACTGACCAGTCTAAGAAAGCCTCTCTAGTTACGTTTACATCATAATGTTTATTTTCTCTATTTGTTAACGCAGAAACAACCTTAGCATAGTTCTCAGTTCCAGTAGCACCACTTGTAAAATCACTAGCAGAATAACCTGCTACCCCATCAGCCATTTCATCAACACCTATTTCTTTTAGTTTTAACTGACCCATGCTACCAAATATATTTGCTGACATTTCACTTTCACTTGTTAATTCATCAGCAAAACTACCTGTTAAATTACCAATACGTTTTTCATGCATCGCGTAATGTAAAGAGTTTTCATCATCAACTAGATTTGCTAATTGATTTTCTATAACTTTCGCGTTGTGCTCCCATGTAACACCTTTTAAATTAGAAGCAGAAAGTTTTCTTGTGTTTTCAAAAATATCACTTAGCCCTTTAGCAACCTCTGGATTGTTTACAATTGTTTTGCTAGCAAGATTATCAGCTTTTATAGAGATTTGTTTACTTTTAGAATCACTTTTGTCTGCTAAAACTGGATTACCGTTAGGATCAAATAAATTAAGCACTATATCTCCATTAGCATCATGCGAGGGTGTCACGTAGTAACCATCTTCAGTTTTACCGCTAGAGCTTTTCATAGCTGAAATCGCTTCATATAACTTAGCGGTGCCTCCATACGCCATAGCGTCTTTGCTGTAATTTCCAGCTTGAAAATTAGCTGCAACTTCAGAAAAACCAGCTTCCAATAAATCAACTTGAGCAAATAATTTTTCTTTATCTTGTTTTAACCTCATTCTTTTAGCTATATTCTCTCTACTAAAAGGATTTTTTTGGAAAGTTTCCCAATAAGCATTTTGAAGATCATTTAAACCATCAACATGGGTTATTGTTTCAACCATTTTTTTATTGGTTTCGCTTTCAGGAAGATTCGGATCAAAATCAGGGTTTTCTGTTTCTGTTACATTGTCTGTTCCATCCATAAAAAACTTTATTCCCTGTGCGTTTTCATATGTAGAGGCTAATGCTTTTTTCTTTTCAGATTGCACAAAGTTGTTGGTAGCTTTTCCTAAGGCCTCACCACCTATTTTCGCCACCTCTTTCCAAGCTGTGCCAATAGTTTTCATTGAATCAGCATAGCTTTCAGTCATTTTTTCAAAAGTACCACTAAGATCTTGAGGTGCATTAGCCATAGCCGCTCTAGTAGCTGCCGCCACTAATACTGGATCTGCCCCTGGATTTAAATTTATTCCTCCTTTTGCCATATTTATATTTGTTTAAATTCTACGTCTAACTTACTGTAGTCGACTATATCATAGTCATCTTTTGTTTTAACTGCTACTCGTGGTATTTCATCGGACATTACACCTTGGAATAACCCCTCACCATATTTAGAATCTTTGTATTCAAAACTATATATGCTTAACCCACTAGGTGATTCACCAATTTTGTTTATGTTTTTCTTTAATCTTCTATCAGAAGGTATTGACATTGCGCTAGCGGCACCACCCATAATATCTCCCCACATACCAACTTGTGAGTTGAGCATACCAGCTTGCATTCCATAACCCGACATTTGATTTGCGTAAGCCGATTGAACACCAGCATTAGCACCAGCCATACCACCATACTCTATACCAAGTAGTGTTGATTGTCTTTGCATTTCAGCTGATTGAACCATAGCTTCTCCACCTCTTATTGTCATGTCTGCTTGAGCAGCGCCTTGAGCTATCATTTGTTCTCTAGACATTGTTAAGGCCCTCTGTCTTTCTGCCCCTTGTAACACTTGAGCTTGTCTTTGTGCTTCACCTGTTCTTTGTAGTTGCTGTAAACGAGAAGCTTCACCTCTAGATGCCATTTGTATTTGTCTTTCTTGTTGGCCTATACCAGCCGCTATCTGTTGGCTTTGTAATGATCCTTGGTTTGCCATAGCTTGGGCTAAACCAGCTACACCACTTGTTCCAGCTGCACCTCTTAATCCTTGTAATATATTAGCTCTTTGTTGAGCGCCTTGCTGAGCTTGAAAATCAGCAGCACGCATGTCGACAGTCATATCTTCGTATACGTTTTCCATACCTTCGTATACATTTTTAGTGTCTTTAGCTAAATTAGAAAAATCTCTTTGCATCCCACCAAACGCGTTACGCATATTAGCATAAGGATTTTTAAAATCAAACTCTCTATACTTATCTTTTTGCTCGTTTAATAAGGCACGTTGCTTTTCTTGTTCGTCTTGATATCTAGTAAGTTGCTCCTGTGTTGCTTTGAACATTTCATCACTCAATGCGGCTTGTTTGTTTTTAGCGCTTTTCCCCATAATTTTTATCTATTTTTCTTAAGTTGTTTTCTATGTATTTAAATGCCTCGTATTTAGCTGGAGCCATATCCCAGCCTAAATCTTTAATTATTTTAGACATGTGCACGTCTCCACACACTGTAAACATTTGTAGTACCCCATGTTTTTCTGCTTCTTTTTCTATATTTTTTAAAAGTGTTTTTATTAAATCTCTTCTATCTTTTTGTTTGTATTCCGGGTTTGAAACCAAATACGTGTTCCATGCTAAAACAGGAACATCGTAAAAAAGATATAAAAAACTAGCTGCCACAGGTGTATTATCTTTTTCTATAATATAACATCTTTCATCTTTTGGTAAAAATGCTCTTCTAATAGGTTGCCCATTAAATTTTCCCCACCACCATTTCCACCATTCGTGACAAATTTCATAATCTCCCTCTTTAAAAGATCTAAACTTTATATTTTCATTCATTTAATTTAATTTAAGTGTACTTGTATAGTCACACTTTTTGTGCTTTATTTACTACTTAAAGATACCTCGGAGCTAATAGCAAACAATTCTACGTATCCCATAGTACCTAATGTGGGGTGTGGTGAGTTCATAAATTCAACCTCAGCATAATAACCTTTCAAACTACTTTTATTAACCTCTATAGGCTTTGAAAAAAATATAAAAGCCGTTCCGTTATTTACTGTAAATGTTACTACGCTTGGCACGTTAGAGTCAACTAACAAGTGGTTTGTATTAATTTCTACAATTTTACCCACTTTAACGGGTTCGTTAGTTGTTACAGAGCCACCACCAGTACTCGCTATATAAACAATGTCACCTACTTGTGCAGAGTTATTTATTGGGTGGTTAAAAGATATTTCTTGTAATGCCATTTTGTTATATTTAAGAGGCCTCGCCTAATGTTATAAAGTGTTCTAAATCTAAATATATAGTTTTATTAGATGTAGGGAATGATTTAATATTTATGTTTCCAGTAAAATTTATAGATTTATGACAGCCATCAAAGTACAAAACAGTACCAGCTCTCAATGTTTGAGCGCTTTGCACTACCATCAGGCCATCTCCATCTCCTCCACCAGCATCTGGGGTTACAGAGGTTATTAAATTATTACCACTACTATCCACACCAACTCCTTTGTATTTAACTAAAGCATTGTTTTTACCAGCTATACCATGTGTATCATTAAGTGTTATAGTTGTTGAAGGGGTAAGGTCACCATCTGAATCCGCTCTAACAACTTGCGATAGTGCTGCTAGAGTTACAGTTGGATATCTTTCAACCTCAAAGTCCAACCCTATAGCGTTTTTGATATCTTTAATTCCATATGCTCTAAAAGTTAATGTTATATCGTTAGCAAATGTCTGTGCAGAGCTTATTGTTATTGTTTTGGTTCCAGTATCTATACTTCTTATTCGTGGAGTACCACTTAAACTTCCAGAGCTAACCTTGACTATTGTCATTCCATAAGAAATATCAGTTAAGTCATCCACAACAAATGTTGTTGATGATGTTACCGCACCATTAACCGTGTCTGTAGTCTCAAAATAAAAATTTCTTTCGTCTATTTCCCTATAATCCCCAGACGTGTTAGTCATTGTGAACCCAAAACTATTAGAATCTGTAGTGGCATTTGTAACATCCCAATTAAATGATAACGGCGCCGATGTAGACGTAACACTACCACTAACTGTTGATGTTGGCAACGTAGCGTATCCAGCGCTAGTTGTTAAAGTACCCGGAGAGAAAGTCAACGTTGTTAGTGACGCTTGCTTAGATATACTCCTAGTTATAACTTTTGATTTTGAATTGTTTCTTTCTGTACCATCAAACATTATTAATTTTATAATGTAATCACCTCCTCCTGATGGGAAGGTAATGTGGTTGCTATACACGGTGCTTTCAAGAGTTACAATATCTTCACTTTGGGGGGTGTGTCCTGTTTCAAAAGTGTTACTTGTAAAATTGTAAAATTTTAAAGTACCAACCTCAATAGCTATAATGCGGAACTTAGCACCGACTTCACCGTTTACTCTAAA